>Ga0181538_10005129_pt1 | contig 11881 bp, 6 predicted proteins | sample PEATcosm2014_Bin_40_FD_119773 | JGI IMG/M metagenome (GOLD analysis project Ga0181538, IMG submission 119773) | Peatland microbial communities from MTU Mesocosm Facility, Houghton, MI, USA - PEATcosm2014_Bin23_30_metaG | ecosystem: Environmental > Terrestrial > Soil > Wetlands > Peat | place...
AGTTCGGTGTACCCCATGATGATGGCGAGGTAGTTGTTGAATTCATGGGCGATGCCCCCGGCCAAGTGCCCGACCGCTTCCATCTTCTGGGTCTGACGCAGTTGATCCTCGGTGCGCTTGCGCGCGCTGATGTCCCGCAGGATCACCGTGTAGAGTTTCTCGGACGAGGTCTTTACCTGGGAGATGGTAGCTTCGATCGGAAATTCCTCGCCATTCGACCGTAGGGCGACAAGTGTTCTCGGCGAGTATATGGAACGGGTGCTCACGCCGGTTTGTCCAAAACTGCGGATATGCTGTTGATGAATCTCACGAAGACTCTCGGGCACGAAGCGATCGAGGGACTTGCCGATCACTTCCGCGGCGGTGCAACGAAAAATATCCTCGGCCGCTTTGTTGAACACGATGATCTGCTGTTTCTCGTTGATGGTAATGATCGCATCCATCGCTGATTCGATAATGCCGAGCAGGCGTTCTTGGCTGTCGCGAACGGCATCTTCGGCGCGCTTATGAGCCGAGATGTCCACCATCGTGCCCTCGATGAGCGTCACAGCGCCCTGCTCATCGCAGGTCGCGACCACGTTCTCGACCACCCAGATCGAGCTTCCATCCTTCCGTCGAAGGCACAGCTCCAAGTTGAACAGACTCCCTTCCCGTTGCAGATTCTTGAGGAACTGGCCGCGCTCCTCAGCCGAGAAATAGAACTGCTCTGCCTGGTAGCCGAGCACCTCTTCCCGGGAGGCATATCCCAGCATCCGCGCAAATGTATTATTGCAGCCCAGCACTCGACCGTCGGGAGTGGAGCGGTAAAAACCTGCCACGTTCTGGTCAAACAGGAGTTGGTAGCGGCTATCGGGACTGGAGGTTGTCGGATTGAAAGATGCGCGCCTCAAATCCAGCTGACCCGCGACCGCGTTGGCAAGCGTCTGTAAGATCCTTCGATGACCGCTGGGTAGCGATCGGGGCAAACGATCCAGCACGCTAACAGCACCCAGAGCGTAGCCCTCTTTTGAAACCACAGGGACAGCGGCATAGAAGCGGATTCCTGATTGCGTCACCCAGGGATGGGAGCGAAATCTTCTGTCGGCGGCAGTGTCCTCCACGATGAGAGCGTGGGGATTGCCGAGTACCAGCGCATTGAACGATTGTTCGCGCGGGATCTCCGCGACCTCCCAGCCTACCTTGGCTTTCAGCCATTCGCGTTGCTCATCGATGAAACTGATGAACCCGATGGGAGTGCCACAAAGGTAGGCCGCCTGGTTGGCAATGTCGTCGAAGAACTCCTCTGGCGGGCTGTCAACGATTCGGCACTCAGCCAGCGCCTTTAACCGCGACACTTCTCCCTCTGCTGATAACTGCATACGCCACCACCGGGCTGTGCAGGGCCCTGTTCCTCACAGGTTACCTGCTTGCCCGCCAGTGTCTAGTTCCAAAGTGGGTGCTTTGAACCGCGCCACGGACGGCGTAAGTCTCTCTGGCCCGCTTACCGGAAGCCCCTCGATATGATCTTTCAGCGGGGAAAAAATGAAGAATGGTGGGCGCTGTAGGATTTGAATCCTCGCGCAAACGTAGTTCCAACAACTTAGACCGCGGCAGATGGCGTCTTACGCGGCTAGTTCGGTGCAATTCCTTGCCAACGGCACGGAAACGGCACGGCGGACGGACACGCAATTTCTCACTTAAACGCCATGGTCGCGGTAACTAATATTCAGCAACTGGTGAGGCGGGACTTTTCCAGCCGCGCGCTACCGGGCGGCGACAGGCCCACGTACTCCGCCTTGGCTTGCTTCAAGAATAGGAACATAGGGGCCCGGGACGAGCACTCGCCTATCTTTGAAAGCGAAGTAAGAATCAGTGAGGAAGGCCGACCTTGGCCAGGAGCTTGTCAAATCGAGGATCCGACCTGAGATTGTCGAGCTTTGAATCAACGCCAGCCACCGCCATATATCATGATCGCGCTTCGTACGCTTTGTCGAGCTCGACAAAAGCTCGATCCTTGTCTCCGAGCCCCGCGTAAATCATGGCGTAAAAATATGGCTCGACCCAGTGTTTCTTGGCGCGGGCATCGAGTTCCGCGAGCATCTCTTGCGCGGTTTTGCTGTCTCCCTTGAGTGCAGCGGCCCAGCCGAGTGAGGCGACAGCCTCCGTGAAATCCGGCTCCGCTTTGCGAGCTTGTTGGATAGCTTCAATTGCCTCGTCGAGCTGTCCCTTTGCGGCATAGCTCCACCCCAGCACGTCTCCGGCTATCGAGACGAATCCGGTGCTCGAGAACTGTTGGATGGTTTTGCGATCCTGCTGAATGGCGTCGTCGTACCGGCGTGCGTAGTAGTCTGTTTGCCCCAGGACGTGATTGAGTTCCGCCGAAATTGGATCGAGCTTCAGACTTTCGACGTTCTGTGCTACGCCTTCGTCGTAGCGCTTCAAATCGGCGAGGCACCAGCCGTACAGAGCGTGAATCTCGGCGTCGTTCGGATCGAGTTCCAGTGCGTGCTGAAATTCCCGAAGCGCCTTTGCCTGATCGTAATTGTAGAAATGGTCCGTGTACGCCAACATGCCTTCGGCGTTGCCCAGTGTTGGGTCAAGTTCGAAAGCCTTTTTCGCTGCCGCTTCCGCTTCGGGCATGACCTCTCGCGGAGGTGCGTACCAGTCTTCGACGATGCCGTAATTGTACGCGATCGTCGAATAGGCGAGTGCGTAATTGGGATCCAGTGCAACTGCCTGTCGAAGATAAGTCATTCCCTGCTTCAAGCTGTCGGGTGTGAATTGACGCGTGTAATACAGCCCTTTCAGGAAAGCGTCGTACGCCTCGGTGTTTTCCTTCGAATGGGCAAGCAGGCGCCCCTGCTGTTCTCCCGTGAGCCGGAACCGCAGGGCGTGCGCGATTTGTTGCGAGATGTCGTCTTCGAGAGAAAAAATATTCGACACCTTCTGCCGGTAATGGTTGCCCCAGAGTTCGGCGTCGTCGCTCGTGTCCACAAGATTCGTATTCACTTCGAGCGTGTCTCCCACTTTCGCGACGCTGCCTTCGAGAACGCTCGAAACGTTCAGCTCGCGGCCCACCTGCCGCGGGTCCACGTGGCGCCCTTTGTAAGCGTAGACGGAATCGGATGCCATCACGCGAAGCCCGTTCAACTGCGAGAGGCTCGCCGTCACCGTGCTTGCAATCCCATCTCCCAGGTACTCGAGGTTTGGATCTCCGCTAGCATTGGCGAACGGAAGCACGGCAATTGACTGGATTGGGCGGTTGCCGCTCGTGCCGGTCAGCCGGTGACGCATTCCGCCAATGTCGAGCGCGAGGGCGATTGCAACGATGACAATGACGCCTGCTGCACATCCCGCCCAGAGCCATCGCCGATTCATTCGCGGTCGCGTGGAATGTCTTTCGGCGATTTGACCGGACTCGATTTCGCGACCCAGCTGTTTCAGGTCGACGCTGCGCCCAACTTCAGGAACTTCGACGGCCTTCGCAGCGGCAGATGAAGACGACGCACTGACGTCGGGAGCCGACCCCGAGGCTGACGGTGGCGAAGCGGTTATCCCCGGAAGCGCAACTTCCTGTGCGACCGCCGCGGTCCCCGAACCAGCCGCTGCGACTCGCCCGGTTTCTGTATCCCGCTTCAGCCGTTGTAAATCCGTTCGCATATCGGTCGCGTGCTGGTAGCGCAGATTGCGGTCCTTCTCCAGCGCCTTATGAATGATGTCTTCGAGCTTCGGCGGCAAGTCAGGATTCAGGCGAGCCGCGGGCAGCGGCTCCCGATCCAGAATGGCGTGGAAGATCACCCCGGAAGTTTCACCCCGGAACGGTAGGGTTCCGGTCGCCATCTCGTAGAGAACAGCACCAAACGAGAACAGGTCAGTGCGGGCATCCAATTCCTTACCGCGCACCTGTTCAGGTGACATGTAGGCGACCGTTCCCAACGCCGTCCCCGGAGTGGTCAAGTGCTGTTCGTCCATCGAAACCGTCTGGGTGTTGAGAGCCGCAACCTCACTCGAAGGATTGGCTGTGACCATGATCTTGGCCAGCCCGAAGTCCAGAATTTTGGCATGCCCGCGTTTGGTGACGAAAATATTGGCGGGCTTGATGTCCCGGTGCACGATGCCTTCTGCGTGGGCCGCGTCTAGTGCATCGGCGATCTCAACTCCGAGCGACAGAATCAACTCGGTTTCCATCGGTCGGCCAGCAATGCGGTGCTTCAGCGTCAGTCCATCCAGAAACTCCATGGCGATGAAGGGCTGCCCATCTTGCTGCCCGATCTCGTAGATGGTGCAGATATTGGAATGATTGAGGGCGGATGCCGCCTGAGCCTCCCGCTGGAAGCGGGCCAAGGCTTGAGCGTCTTTGGCCACGTCATCGGGCAGAAACTTCAGGGCGACAAAACGGTGGAGGGTGATGTCTTCGGCCTTAAAAACAACACCCATCCCTCCGCCACCGAGTTTCTCGACGACGCGGTTAGTGCGAAATGATTTGGCCGACGAATCGGCCGGACGTCTCCATTGGCGGAAATGTTAGGTCGGATTTGGAGAGAGGTCAATCGCAGATCAAAAGCTACTGCAGCTTCGCGTGTTCCGCCTTGGCTTCCTTCAGGATGGGGATGTCGGGATCGGCGTCTTTCCAGAGGGTGAAGAATTGCTGGTAGGCGTTCTTCGCTTTGGCGGTGTCGCCGGAGAGAGCATAGGCGCGGGCGAGTTGGAGATGGGCGAGCGAACCGAGCAGGAAGTTCTGCACGACTCCGGTATGGTCGAGGAATTTCTGGAATTCGGCGGCGGCGGCGGGACCGTTTTTCTGCGCGAGATAAGCCAGGCCGCGAATGTACGCGGGATAAATTGGGCTGCTGAAGCTTGACGGAGGAGGAAAGCCGAGTTCGTAGGGAAGGGAGGGTTCGAGCGCTACGATCGCCATCGCGGGGTCGGGCGCCTGTTGCCCCATGGCGACGGATGCCTCGATCACCGGGAACCAGTACACCTTGAGATAAGTGTTGGTGACCTCGGACTTTCGCAGCGTCTCAAGAATGGTTTTGGATTGAGACGCCTCACCGCTACGTGCCAGCGCCAAGGCAGCCAGGACTTTGACGTCGCGTCCAGGAGCGAGTGCCAGCGCGCGGGCGACGGCTTGCCGGGCAGCAGCGACGTTGCCCAGTTCAGCCTCGCGCAGGGCCTGATAAGCGAGCCACAGAGCCCCAGTTTCTTTGGCGTCCGCCCGCACGGCCGCATCGACGGCGCGCCGGGCGAGGTCGCGGGTTTTCTCCAACCGGCCAAAGTAGGCCTGGGTGTCGGCGTGGATGTTGAGCATCTGGTCTTCCTCGCCGGGGCGACCCGCCGCCCATGCCACCTGGCGCTCCATTTCGGCTGTATCGCCGGACAGGAATGCCAAGCTATACAGATTGCTCCGAATAGTAAAGCCGTCGAAGTTTTTCTGCTGTGCTTCCTGGAGCAACTGCCGGGCGTCCTTGAGCCGATTGACATTGATGTAGTTGCCTGCCTGGTTCCCATAGGCAGCGATCGAGGGTTCCAGCCGAAGGGAAGCTTCGGTTTCCGCGATCGCTTTATCGTATTGGCCGAGAGCGCCATAGATAAAGCCGAGATTCGTGTGCGGCACCAAGTCCCGCGGGTAGCTCTTCGCCCAGAGTTCGTAGGCTTCTGTGGCCTTTTCCACTTCGCCCGTGACGTATTGAAAGTAGAACGCCGAGATGCGGTACCTCTCGCGGTCGCTGACGCGGTCGCGCAAGTCGTAGGCCTTTTTGGCATTCTCCGCCGCGAGACTTGCCTGTCCCAGATTCGAATAGTGGACGGCGAGAGCGACATAGGCCATGGCGAAGTTGGGATCGAGTTCGATGGCCCTTTTCGTGAAAGGAATGGCTTCGGCGTCACCCTTGCTGCGACTGGTCGTGATGCCCATGCTGTACGCCTTCAGGGCTTCGAGCGAGGGCGTGGTGGCTTCCACGGGCACGTCGAATTTCTGCACCGAGGCGAGCGATTCGCCCAGCCTGGCACGCATGGCCGTGGCCGCGGTAGTGAGCGCCTTGAGCACTCCTTCTTTGCTGGGGGCTTCCGCCTGCTCTTTGGCGAGATTGTCGCCGGTATTGCAGGCGACGGCATCGAGGCCGACGATGTACTGGCTGCCGAGGTTGGAGATGGATCCGCCGAGAACGGCTTTGCTGCCGGTGCGGAGGCAGAGTTCCCGGGCAACGTCCGGAGTGACGTGCTCGGTGGGGGAGCGGCCCATGAGCTTTAGCGTCTCGCCGACTTTGCGGTCGGAAAGAATGTTGAGGAAAGGAGACTGTTCGAGATCGACCGCGAGGGCCTGCTTGAGGGTGCCGTCGAAGACGGGGTCGCCGGTGGAGTTGATGAAGTCGGCGAGGACGACCGTGTCTTTCTCGGTGAGCGGCGCAGCCTTCGTCACCGGCGTGGCGGGCCGCGAGCGGAAGTAGAATGCTCCCCCGATGACGGCAGCGACAACTATTACGGCGGCGGGAACCAGAACCTTCCAGAGTTTTCTGCCCGCGACAGGAGCTTCGGCAACTTTTTCAGGAACTTTTTCGGCAACTTTCACTGCGCTTGATGACGGAGAAGGAGCAAGCGCCGGGGAGGAACCGGATGCTGGTGACGGCGGCGGGGCGAGCGGAAAGGCCGACTCCTGTGCGACGGCCACTGGCCCCGAACTCACTGGTGCGCCGTGCCGCGATTCCATCTCCCGTTTCAGCCGCTTCAAATCGGTGCGCATATCCGCAGCGTGTTGGTAGCGCAGGTCTCGATCCTTCTCCAACGCCTTGTTGATGATCTCTTCCAGCTTGGGCGGGAGGTCAGGATTCAGCCGCACCGCGGGAACCGGGTCGCGTTCGAGAATCGCGTTGAAGATGACCGCAGAACTGTCGCCGCGGAAGGGCAACGCGCCGGTTGCCATCTCGTACAGCACCGCGCCAAAGGAGAACAAATCGCTGCGCGCATCCAGTTCTTTCGCACGCGCCTGCTCCGGCGACATGTAGGCGACGGTGCCCATTGCCGCACCCGGGCTGGTGAGGTGCTGGTCATCAATCGTGCCGGTCATGGTGTTGGCAGCCGCAACTTTGTTCGACGCACTGGCCGCGGGAGTGAGCTTTGCCAGCCCGAAATCCAGAACCTTGGCGTGCCCGCGCTTGGTCACGAAGATATTCGCCGGCTTGATGTCGCGGTGGACGATGCCGGCGGCGTGCGCGGCGTCGAGCGCGTCGGCGATGTCGATGGCGATGGGGAGAAGAACGTCCGCTTCCAGCGGACGCCCGCCGATGCGGTGCTTCAGGGTCAGGCCGTCCAGAAATTCCATGGCGATGAACGCTTCGCCGTGCTGTTCGTCAATTTCGTGGATAGTGCAGATGTTCGGATGATTCAGAGCCGAGGCGGCCTGCGCTTCACGCTGGAAGCGCGCCAGGGCTTGGGCATCTTTAGCAATCTCGTCGGGCAGGAACTTGAGGGCGACAAAACGATGCAGCTTCAGGTCTTCAGCCTTGTAGACAACACCCATGCCGCCACCGCCGAGCCTTTCGACGATGCGGTAGTGTGAGATGGTCCGGCCAATCATCAGGGGCAAATCTTACGTGTGTGAAAGGTTCAAGTCAATCGAGGCGGCCGGGATGTGTTTCGGCGGCTCGCATCTAACCATAAATCCCCCTCAACTTCGCCGTTTGCAAGTGCCTGAATCTATGAGGTCGCAAAGCCCACGTTTCGGCAGCCCACAAACTAATTGGGTAACCAAAATCGTCGTACGATCATCATTACCTGTAAGGTGGGGCACATACCGCTTGAGCGGCATTTCCGGAGGGGTAGTCACGGGATGGTCTGGCTTCCAATACAATCGGCCGCTTCGATTCGCTAATCCATCCCCGGTTGAGCCATCCCTAGCGCTGAGGCAGTGCTGGCCCGAATCCAGCGAGGCATCGGTCGATCTGCAACCTGTGGCGCCAGCGTTAATCCCCGGCGGCGTGCTGGACAGAATCAAGAAGAAGGAGGAATGGAATGAAAAAAGGAGTTCTAGCCATCTCTTTGAGCATAGTCGTGTTCGCAGTCATCTCGCCGGATGCTTTTGCCAACGGCGCCACCTGGTCTCTTGACGCTACTACGTCCAATGCCCGTTTTTTTCAGGGGTCCACGGCGAATCCAGATTCCGTGAACATTGGTGTCGCGCGCGTGACCGGAAAGGTGAAGCTGGACACAAACGATCTGAACAGCTCGGTCTTTGATATCAGCATCTATCCTGCGAATGAGGATTCGGGAGCCACAATCAGTCCTGACGGTAACTTGCCGGCCGGCTACATTCCTGACGCAGCCGCTTACACCCTGCTGACGTTCAAATCCAAGCGCATTCTGAGGACTGGGAGCGGCGACTTGGAAGTCATCGGGGATCTTACTTTGACTCGGGTGGACCGCAGTGTCACAGAGACGTGGAGCATCGCTTATGCTGGGCCGGAGTACGGTAATCCTGTCACGATTACCGCGACTCACCCTGTCACATTCGTGTTTCCGAACTTGAGCGCTACTCTCCTGCCGGGGTCTTTAACTCCAGCAAGGCTACCGCAAAAAGGAGCGCTGGAGGTTTCGGGCGCAGCCCTCCTCAGCCATGGGACATTCCCTAAATTGTTGACTGCGATAAAAGCGACCAATTGGCCGCCTGTCGTGCAGAATGAACACTGTCACGTGCCGCCCTTCAGTCAGGACTACAGTGGAGTTACTTGCACCGGGGCGTTGATCGCAGCGACTCGCGATGACAACTGTCACATGCCAGCCTCCGTGGGGGGACAGGACTACAGGGGGGCCATATGCACTCCGGCCGCGGGTAGCCAGACGACAATTGTACTGGACCTGAAGTTGGTTCACCGAGGTCCCGAGTGAACCGGCATCGCCGGTAACTGGCGCATCCGGAATGAGAGATTGGCGACGACTTACGGCACGAGTAAAACTCGTGCCCTTCCCAAAGCTGGCGTGAATCGAAGTTTTTCCGCAGCCCAACTTGCTACACTGACTTGCTGCACTAGCTTGTTGCACTACAGGGGCGACAGTTCGTCTTCGTTCTCCTGCTTCTTGTCGCGGACAATCTTCTTCTCCAGGAAACGCTGGGCCAAATCTCTGCCTCCGATGCCGAATGCGATTGCCAAGCCGAGCATCAGGGCTCCGAAGGCAATTCCGAAGGCGACCAGCATGGTAGTTTCTGCCAACCCCAGCTCTTCAAAAACTACAGAGAACACGAAAACAATGATGATGCTGCGGACGGCGAGACTCAAAACCCGGGGTGAAGGCATATTCGCATTCACCGCGGCCAGCAGAGCAGCGCGGGAAAAGAAGCTGGCTGCCAGCAGTCCGAAAAACATGATTAACAGCGCCACGAACAGACGCGGCAAGAAAAGAAAAAATCTTGCGACTTGCTCCTGCAGGCCGAGGATTCCGAGCACGCTCACACCGAGCAGAATGAAGCCCAGCCAGGCCACCCAGAAGGCAAACCGGCTCAACATTTCCGTCGCTGAAGGCAGCGCGGCCTTGCTGAGCAGTTGGGAAGCGCCCGCGTTCTCCGAAAGTTTGTCGAACTTGACGAGCCGGAGAACGGTCCGCAGAACCACTTTTACAACGTACGCAAACACCCAGCCTACAAGCGCCAGGATCAGCATCACGATGACACGAGGAAGGAAGTGTGCGAGACTCCTGGCAATCTCGTGCAGCGCCTGGCTTAGTTCGCTGATAATCATTTCCCGCATAGTCGGCCTCACTCTCTCGATTTCCACAACTGCAGCAGATAGGGTTTCAAGCGCTCAAACTCAAGGCATAAAGCTTCGATATTTTTCTCGACGTCGGGGGCGGAAAGGTTGCGATTCTCGATCACGAAAGTGAACGCCCGGCCGCGGAAAAGCGGCGCCAGGGCCTGAATGATGTGATCCCGGCTGATCACAGATTTCTGATACGAGGCGGCAAAATCGTAAACCGTCCGGACCCACAACTCTGCGGGGTAATGAAAGTCCTCTTCCCCCATGTGGGCGATGCGCTGGAGTTCTGCCAGAGTGATGGGGGAAAGAATTGACTGAAAGACGGACTCTAATTCGGCAACTCCGGTCGAGAACATCTCCCGCAATCGCTTCCGATTTACTCGCAGTGGTTCCAGAAGCACTTCCTGGTCGGGGCCGGTCGTAGGGACGGGCTCGGAACCGGCCACTATGCTCCAGACGGGAAAGTCCGGGTCCAGCGCGGAGAACAGAGTCCCGACAGTTTGCCGCAGCGCCGGCACCAGGTCAGGGGCGCGTGGCTCGAGGTGAATCTTTTCGCCCAGGAAGGACTGGCAGATGCGGTATTTCCCCGTGATCGCAGCCAGGGTGAAGCGGAGTTCGGCGCCGGCCCGGCCGGTTCCATCATTCCAGACATTTTGTCCAAGGAAATGACTTCCGAGATGGCCGGAGAACCCGAACTCCGGCGAATATGCCTCACGGATTCTTAGCCCGTAGAGTGCGCGGGTCATGGGGTATAGCAAATTCGTTATGAGCAGCCCCTCAAACTTATGCCGGCCATACGTGGGGGTCACAAGATCGAAGTTGTCGTGATAAATCGGGCGCAGAAGCTTGGAGAGCCAGTCGGGTTCAATGTTTGCGGACTCGGGGGACATCACCACGCAGGCCTTGGCGCGGAGCAGTTCGGCGGCGGCGAGAATCGTGCGGAACGCGACTTCGCTCGAAGGGCTGCTGGCATACTTCGTGCTTATTGAGTGCAACGTGCGGAGCGCATACAGATTAGAAGCGGGGCGTAGGTCGTCGATCGAGCAGCCCCTGACCAGGTCGGGAGTGCCGTCACGCGAGCCTCCGTCGACATTAATGATCGCGGCTCGCTCGCGAGGAAAGCCGCGCAGGATGCCACTCTGAATGGCATGGACGATCGGCCCGACGGTTTTGGCATTATTGTAGGTGGGCAAGCCCACGAGGATGTCTACTTCGCCGACGTTCATCAGTTGGCGAAGAAAATCATCGGTAAGAAAGCTTTCCTCTGCCAATTTCATCTCCGATCGCGCCACGGGCTGCTAGATCCGTCGCAGCCGAAACCAGTAAAACTGATGGGGACCCAGGGTTAGCAAATAGGGAAGGTCGCCCACACGCGGAAACATATTTCCGCCAAACATCTCAATCGGAATACTCCCCTTGTACCGGCGCAGATCGAGTTCGACAGCTTGCGCGCTGCTGGAAAGATTGTTGACCACCAGAACCGCCTCGTTGCCCAGCCGCCGCACATAGGCCAGGATGCGGTGATTGGCGGGGTAGAGAAACTCAATCGATCCCCTCCCGAACACCGCGGTTGATTTTCGCACCGTTATGATGCGTTGCATCCAATTGAGGAGCAAATGTTCGCTGGCTTTTTGCCGCAAGACATTCACGGCGGGATAACCATACACAGGATCCTGAATCAGAGGGGCATACAGACGCTCCGGGGCCGCAGTGGAAAAGCCGCCGTTCGTCTCGCCGTTCCACTGCATCGGAGTCCGCACTCCGTTGCGGTCGCCTAAATTGATGTTGTCGCCCATTCCGATTTCATCGCCGTAATAGATGATGGGAGTGCCGGGTAATGACATCAACATTCCATTCATCAACTCTATGCGCCTGCGGTCATTGTCCAGCAAAGGAGCGAGCCGCCTGCGAATTCCGAGGTTCAGCCGCATCGTCTTGCTGGCCGCGTACGAGTCATACATGTAGTCGCGTTCCATGTCCGTTACCATTTCCAGCGTCAACTCGTCATGGTTGCGGAGGAACAGGGACCACTGGCATGAAGGTGGGATTTCCGGGGTCTGCTGCAGGATTTCAGTGATGGGCTTGCGGTCTTCCAACTTCAGCCCCATGAACATCCTGGGCATCAAGGGAAAATGAAACGCCATGTGGAGTTCATCTCC
>Ga0181538_10005130_pt1 | contig 11880 bp, 10 predicted proteins | sample PEATcosm2014_Bin_40_FD_119773 | JGI IMG/M metagenome (GOLD analysis project Ga0181538, IMG submission 119773) | Peatland microbial communities from MTU Mesocosm Facility, Houghton, MI, USA - PEATcosm2014_Bin23_30_metaG | ecosystem: Environmental > Terrestrial > Soil > Wetlands > Peat | place...
CGCTGGCCGTCGCAATCTCATCCATTTTAGAATCATAGGCGTACAATTTTGCAACTGCCTTGGCATTATTTTCCATAACCATTAGCTTGTGATGTTGCAGATATACTTCGATAGCAATTGCTGCAACGATTGCGAGCAGAAAAGCAATTACACATTCCTTTGCAAACTTCTTAATAATTTCAATCATAAGATTATTCCTTTATCACGCACAGGATGACTTAATCATTTGACAATAGAGAACGTGGTGCCTCTCTCCTCTTCTAAGACTGATTGTACAGCAGCCAAATCAGATTCGGCTCGTTTTTTATATTCGTCCACCCGCTGTTTTGCAGCGGCTAATATTGATTGTGCGTCGGTCAAATGTGAAGTTGCTTCGTCTAAAATGGATTCAGCGTCGTGGAGCTTATTTTCCTGAAAGTCGGATGGAAATTGCATTGTAAGCCGTGTAGTGTTATTTAACTGCTGTTGAACCGAAGTAATGTTTTGGTTTAGGATTGGAAGGTTGGCTTTTGCGGCGGCTAAATAGGCTTCGTCTTGCTGTACCTGTGCGTATCTTGACGCAGCGGTAGGGTCGCCACCTCGTCCAACGCCATAGACAACACGACCTTGGCCTGCTATTTCTGCTTGCAAGGACAAAATACTCTGTTGGCTGGCGGTTCTTTGCTGCAAAAGTGAATTTAACTGGTGGCTTAGTTTGAGGTAAGCGGCATTGGTTATTAAAGAGTTACTGGCCACAAATTGGTCGTATTCTGCCTTGGTTTTATTAAACTGCTGTTGTGCATCATTAAGTGCCGACTCTTCAAGGGCAACGTTAGTTTCACACGGCTTCACTGCAAGTTCAGCGTCTGTAATGTTTTGCAAATCCAGTAAATACGCTTGAACCTGCTCGTTAGCCCGAATAGGTAACTGATGTTGATACGTTATCATTTGAGCTTTAGCGTCAGCCAATTCCTGTTCGTGTGCTGCCCGGTCTGCTCGCCAACTGGCTATTTGTGTTCGCCAATTGGCTATTTTAAGCATTGCCGCCGTTCCGCCGATAACTGCAACATCAACAGTTAAAGGCACTGCACAGATGATTAAGCCAATAATCGGAAAAACGAATCCTGTTTTTTTATTGATTCTGGCCATTATTAACCCGGCAACCGCCAACAAAAGACCGAGAATGGCAATCCACAGGAAAAACGGTTCAAGAAATGGAGTCCAATAAAACACACAAGCAACGATTCCCAGAATTAGAGATGCGATTCCAAGAGCGTATGCACCATGTCTTAATTCAACGTTTGTATTTTCAGAGATTATGCTGGGTGAACTTGGATTCGGAAGTGTTGACCCTGCATCAGGCACGACCAGTTTGGTTTCCAAATGACAGTGAGGACAAGCAACTGTTTGTCCCAAGCGACTGGTGTCAAACTCGATATGACCGCCGCAATTTTGACATGAACACTTTACAAACATAAACACGATTTATGTTGTCATTGAACCTTTCGTAGCACTCTCGATTTACTCACTACTTGGAAATCCTGTCAACTACGGTTTTCCCTTTGGGTTAACCCCGATGCCGACGCAAGAGAGTTATCCCAAACACACCGAATGCCAGCAACCCCAAAACCGACGGTTCAGGCACAGGCAACGCTTCGCCTTGGAAGGCCAGTCCAACTGGACTATCCAACCCGGAGGCAAAGGTGGTTCGCGCCCCGCTCGGCGAGAATTCATAAATACTGCCGCTGCTATCCGCCTCAAACAGGTCGCCCGCGCTGTTAAAGGCCAGTCCATTAGGATTCAGCCCCGACGCAAAGGTGCTTCTCGTTCCGTTCGGCGTAAATTCATAGATGTTGCCGCTGCCGCCATCCGCCTCAAACAGGTCGCCTAAGCTGTTAAAGGCTAATCCTTGGATATAACCCAATCCTGAAGCAACAAAAGTGCTCTGCGTTCCGTTTGGCGTGATTTCGGTGATGGATTCGTTGCCGTTGCCGTACCCAGTCCCCACAAAGAGGTTACCCGCGCTGTTAAAGGCCATTGCTTGAGGAGCAGGGGACACAGTGGCGAAGGTGCTAAACACTCCGCCTAGTGTGTATTCATAGATATTACCGCTGTGGTAATCCGTCTCAAACAAATCACCCGCACTATTAAACGCCAGTCCTTTAGGGTCCGGCCCGGAAGGAATAGTGCTTTGCACCCCACCTGGCGTGATTTTAATGACGTAGCCTCCTGTCCCAACATCTAAAACAGAATTCGCCACAAACAGGTCGCCCGAGCTGTCAAAGGCCAGTCCATAAGGATAATCCTGCCCGGTGGAGGCGAAGGTGCTTACCCCCCCGCTCGGCGTGATTGAATATATGCTCCCTGGGTTGATGTCGTTCGCCACAAACAGGTTTTGCGCCTGCGCGTTGGAGGCAATCAGCAGAACCGCTCCCGCACAGACTGCTCCGCCGAATGAATGACACACAGCACGAATGTGGAATTTGAACTTTGTTTTCATAGGGGCGTTTAAGCCCAGCATACTTGCGATTGATATTGATAGATGTTTTTTCATAATGTTCTCCTAAGTTTTTGATTTTCCTGTTGGTTTATTGTTCTGCATCAGCCGTCCGGGAATAGATGATACGTTTCCACCGGTAAGCTGGCTGTGGTTAGGTTGTTTCTGAACCTTTCGCAGCAATCTCCATTTGCCCACGATTTTGGAATCCTGTCAATTCACCGATATTGCTTTTAGGTTGGCAAATTACACGTAAAGGTTTTGGATGAAGGAGAAAGGCCGACCAGCGACCATATGAAGCGCAATGACACTCTAAGCAAGTGATGAGATTTCACTGGCAGCTTGACGGTTTCCACCGGCTCTAACCATTATGACGCAGGCTTATTGCGCTGTCGTTTGCGGTGCGTGTTTTTTGCAAAAATAAGCTGCAACGCAGGTATCAGTATCGTTAGAAGTAATGCGACAAATGCAATCTGTGGGGAATGGCGCACGACCCAAGAAGGTTCCGTCTCATGAAAAACAAAACCGGGCAGGATATATTTCCAAGGAAACGCAAAAGCAATAGCAAACATAACTGGAACTAGTGCGAGAAAATAATATCCATACCGGCTTTCGAGTTTGAGAAAGATAATCGACAAAACGGCGAAGGCAAAAGTAGTAATTTCCCATAGAACTATACGCAAGGTGGGGCCGCCAAATGGAACTGTGTAGCCGGAAAGTTCTCTCTGCAACAAAGTTGCACAGCCGGTGACATCAGTGTAGGACGCCCCTTCAACTTTTAGTGTGCGTTGGAAGTCGTAGAAATTTAGTTCAATGTGTGAAATTGGTGCATCATAAAACGTGTAACTGACATGCAAAGTTGTTGCAAGTGAAGGCAAGTGCGTCTCTGGAATAACCAACTCGTCAAATGCTACGGTCGCGCCCGTATCGTCGTCCGTGATGATGATGGAATACTCGGGGTGTCTATATTCTGAAGATGACGGCTTTGTACGAGCGATTTCTTCCGAGATAGTCGTCAAAAGCGCGCGCAATTCGGATGCATTGAGTTGAATTGGGGGTAACTGGAAGCTTTGCTGATAGGTCGCGGCTCGCAACGACCATGTCATTGCTAATAAAAGAGAGAGAACAACTCGCATGATGGTGAAGTCAATAAAACGACGAATCGTTCGGTTGTCAAGCACACTTTGAATCGGCCACTGTTAAAACCTTAGTCCAACTTCATTCAACCCGTTTCCTCTGGCCGGAACTTGTACAATTGCAATTCCTGAACTTTTTCAAAACCCGACCCGATTCTTTTATAAAAACCGCGTGACGAAATAAATGAAAATTAATTCCCACAGATGATGCTCTTAATTTGCCCCCTTGGGCGAACGCCGGTTTCTCCTTGCGCCATCGGTTTGGCGGGTTCAGTTTTTTGTGGCGTTAGGTGTCACCGGACGCACACCGTCACAACACTATGTTCTTTAAGAAAAAAATTTGTTGAGGGTTATTACACGGGGAACTTAATAGCCATTTTTTCCAGAGAATCCCACAGCCCACAACCAAGATTATGTCGAATTTTGTTTCATCCATTTCAGCATCGTTGCTCGCCAAAGCGGTTGTGTTCTCCTTTTTCGCCGCAGTCGGCGGCGTGATTCTGCTCATCGGGCTTTGGATGGAGTTTAAGAGGGATAAACAAACGGAAAAAGAATGGTTCTCGGATATAAATGAGTTTTGGAAGGCAAAGCGCAAGTCAAGGCGCGGGGAAAAATGGGTGATTGCCGGAGTTGCAATCGAAATTATGGTCGCAGTCCTATTTGCTACTCTTGATGTTTGGGATAAATATGAAATCAATAAACATGAAGCCCAGAGCGACACGCGCAACTTGCCAATCCAAGCTATTAGGGGATATGCCCGCATCAAAATTCGGCCCAAAGAAGGGCGTGAAACACAATTTGCAAGAAGTCTGCACGAAGCGTGGCATGGCAGCGAACCGGAGTATAGTGATTTGGAAATGAAGAAAGGAGAGACGGTTCTTTTGATTTTCTGGAAAAGTCCTATAAATGACCCGAACAACGGCGTGGCAGTAATCGGACTCGTTGCGAATGTGGTGTTTGTTGGAACAGAGTTGGGACAAGGCATAGCTGTTAGAAAGGAGTTGCCCTATGTTCCAAATATCTGTTTTGATTTTGTTTTTAATAATTCCCAAGTCGAGAACCTAAACGAAGTGACATTTAATGAACTAAAATATGTGCAAGTCGAAGGTTTAGGCAAAGATGAAGTACAGAATCCCTTAGAGGTGATTGGTGGGGAAATAACGATTTCCGCCGGAGAATGGCCAAAAACTTTTCTAATTCCTGCGCAAACAAACCGATTTTGGAGAGTCTCGAGCTTTGAAACAAATGGCGCATTCATTCCAGCGGGATACGGCCTTGTGACCAATGCCGCACCCGAACAAAAATGAGCTTGAAACGTCGATGCCGCAATTTTATGCCAAATCCGGCTTTGTAAAGCCCTGAAGCCATTAACAGTCCAAAATAAGCCAGTACTGTCAGGTTTGACAGTTTGACGGCGTTTTCAGATACTTCTAAGATATGCGCTATTGGCTTCATGTTGTCCATCGCGCCGGGGGCGACACGGTGGACTATTTCGCGCAGGGTGGGTATGTGACCGGCGTAGCAATTTTTTTAATTTCCGTCCTTTTGGTTACAGTCCTTCGCGGAAAATACAAGGCAAACGAATTGGTTAAAGACGGTACAATCAGCGCGGCAGCAGTTTTGATTTTCTTCGTAATATATTTTTTTGCTCATGTTTTTTTCTTTTCACCTTCTGAAATTTATTGGGAACAAAATGCCATTATTAGTGACCAGACAAACAAAATAGGCAACATTCAAAAACAGCTAGATGATAAATCAGCTAAACTCGGCGGTTTTATTGACCAACAAATAATTGGAGATGAACTCGGAACAACAAATTTATTAATTGTTCTTCAAGTGTCTGTCAGCAATATCGGACTCACACCCAGCACAGCACAATATTTTAAATTGAATGTTTTTCTTACAAACAATGAATCGGTTCTAGCAAAGCCGATTGATTTCTCCGAATCATATAATTGGAGCGGTTTAAGAAGCAACGCGCTCACGATATACAGACTAGAACGGTCAGAATTAATTTCAGAGAAAACGAGCAAGGTAATATCGTCCGGCGAATCTCCCCGTGGGTGGCTGGTCTATAGATTGCCCGGATTTCAAATGCAAAGTGTAAGGCAAACCAACTTTTCGCTCGTTCTTTCCTTCTTTGATGCGGGCTTTAATCAGATTTTTGTGACGAACGGATTCCGGGCTTTTGGGAAAGGTAAGGTGTCCGAATACGAACAAACAGAATTTCCAAAAACACTTCCCGGTTCTGAAAACTTAATTTATACAAATATACCATTTGAAGTAGCAATTGACCTCGCCAATTGGCAGCCGCCTGAATTGCCGCCGGGATGTAGCAACGTTACCGTTTGGTTTGGGAATCAAATTTTTACTATCCCCAAATGGCAAGCCGAGAGTCCACCAAATTACTCCGCCTCAAAAATACCAGTGTCTGATTTGCCTGAATCCTTCACGACAAATCTCAAACAATATCCGGGTTATTCTCCACGGTTAAATAGCATTTTGGTTAAGCACGGCACATTCCAAACAACATTCGGCGACAAAATGATTGATTATCCCTTCTGGCCGTATATTGAGAGCAATCGCCTCTTTTTATATGTTCAAATTCCCGGCCTGAACGGAATGCAAAAACTTATAATGAATGACAGCTTCGACTCTATGCTCCCACTCCCTTGGGACAGAAATTATGCAACCAACGCATATGCTTACGAAATAGTAAATGAAGACAAAAGCCCGGTATTTCAGGCATTTTATACCAAGCCGGACGAGATTCATCTAAACGGAATTTTTATTGTTGATTCAAATAGCGTTTTGGCGGCTTTTGGTGGGCAACCGTTGTTTGTGACGATGAAATATAAATTAGTTGACCTCGAAAGTAGGCAGGAAATTACAAACATTTCCACCGACAGCGAACTTGCTTCATTCATGCAAACAAATTCGTTCGGCAGTATTATCACAAACGCTCTATATGATATGTCGTTTACCAATCAACGTGCGATTTTCAAATACCCATCGAACAGAAATAATATAGGCGTTTTCGCCAATTGATTTTAGGAATTGAGAAGAAACTAATTCCGAAGAACTAAATAAACAAATTATTTAAATCCGAATTAGAATTTCTGAACTATTCGCTAAATGTCGTTGCGAGATATAATAAAACCCCCTGTGCGTTTCCGGCTGCGGCATTGAAAGGACAAAAAAGCAAAAAGGTGGGTGGCCTCTCCTATGGTTAATTTAATCGGAAGGAATTACCAGCAATGGGAACGGACTACTAAGGGAAAAAATGAAATGAATTTAAATAAAAAGCATTTGTTTTAATTAATGAATAATACTTAGATGTATTAGGAAATGTCTTGACAGAAAAATTATTTTCCATTATAATTTTTATATGAGAAGCAATAAAAGACGAAGGGTGAACCAATTAATGCGAAGCGTATGAGGAACCGTTGCCTGAATAAATATCTGCTGCCCGAAAATGGAGGAAATGGCAACGATTTACGTTTGCCATTTTTGCCGGGGCGACTTGATGCGGAGCAGACAGCAGCGATTTTAGGGTTTGAGGGGCGCGACATTCCAATCTTAGTGCAGTGCGGGTTGCTCGTGCCATTGGGCAACCCTGCACAAAACGCTCGAAAATACTTTGAAAAAAATATAATCTTGCAGCTTAGGGAAAATTCAAAATGGATGAACAATGCGACCAATGCAGTTTACGATTACTGGAAGGGCAAGAACTCGCGTAAAACCGCAAATAATTTATCGAAAGAGACAATGCTTCAAACTTCACTTGAGGCATAGGGCGCTGCGCTTCAGGCAAACTCGCCGACCGCCATTTTTTCTTCAAAATGTAATATGCTGTTTTCAGGCGGCGTTTCTAACGGAGGGCAAATGACGTATGCTCCTTTTGCGTATGCTCGATGAATCACTTTACTTGAATGTCCGAGGGCAGCTTGGGCAAATCTCTCTGGATAGCCAGCAGCGTAAGCTCGCTCTGCCCATGCGTAACGATACGAATGCAGAGAAACTCCGGTAATTCCCAAAAGACGGAGGCGGCGACAAAATTCCGCTGAACGGTCTTTGTCCTTTAAGGTTGCGATTTTCGGAAACAAATAACCATGTGCTGGCAATTTTTTTAACAGCGTCTCCAATTCGATGCCAATTCTCAAATGGCACCATCCCCCAGTTTTTTTACGTTGGTAGGAAATGGTCTTTTTTTGCCAATCTATATTTTCGGCGGTTAGCAACGAACAATCGGTCTGGGCTGCACCGATTAACCAGAGCATTTCATAATAATTGCGTCTTTCTTCATTCATTTCGGCGGCAATAATTTTACTGTGTTCGTCCTGTGTAATGCCGCGTTTGGGTTTGCTTATGAAAGTTGGCCATTGTTTTTTTGAAAGAATGTGCCAATGAAGCCATCCATCAGCCAAGGCGGAATTGTGAAGAATGCGTAATGCAAGAATTGAAGAATTTGTTCCGCGTTTCAAAACTGTTATTAAATCGTTTGGGGTTGTTTGAATCAGTGGCTTTTCACGAATCAGGTTATACGCTTTGGAACGAAATTCGCGTGCATACCGCTGCTGCGTGGTTGGTTTGCCATGAGAACACAATTCGTTTATGGCATCTTGCCATGTGCGCTTTGCGGCGGTTGGGTCTGCGTGACCGAGATAAGTCTTTCCCAAATGAAGATTTAAATCAGGTGCTTGTCGGATGTCGTTTGCCGCATTAAGGAGCTTTCGCGCCTCAAGTATATTGTCTGTGCCAAGACTCTTTTGAATCCCTGTGTTGTTGTCTTCCAAGTAATAAAACTTGTTCTTTCTCCTGAATAATCTGTATGCGTTTTTCATATTTTTTGCGCTTCTATAAGCATACAAGGGATACGAGAATCTCCGTTAGCGAGCAGTGGGCGCGTTTTGTGCGGTATGCACGAATTGTGACGCCCTAGCGTTTCAAACCAGCTTTTGCTGGCAAATCCGCTGACACTGACTTGCTAACAGACCTGCTTTTTGGAGAAAAAGCCTTGAAAACTAAGGCTTCTAATATGGCTCCAGAGGCAGGGCTCGAACCTGCAACCCGCCGGTTAACAGCCGGCTGCTCTACCATTGAGCTACTCTGGAATCCACAGGGAAGCACAACTTACAAACCCCGGAACGACGCGTCAAATGGATTTCGCGGTGCGCGCAAACAGTTCCCGCAAAACCCGCCCGCCGAACGGCCCTTGGACGTTGCCGAGAGTGAAATCCCGTCCTGGCGCAATGGCTTGTCGCGCGCCCGGTTTTTGTTAAGCTCCACGCGATGCGATATTTCGTTTTTTGCCTCTGGCTGGGCCTGACGGCTCCAATTTTTAGCGCCGAAATCAAAATTGATTTCAGCGATTTTGCGACCAGGCAATCGCCGACCAACTTCCACAGCGTGCTGGCCGGCAGCGGACAACCGGGCGAATGGAAAGTCATCGAGGATGAAGTGCCGTCGCTGTTCCCGGCGCTCACCGGCAAGGCGCCCGCCGTTACGCGCCACTCCGTGCTCGCGCAACTGAGCCAGGACCCCGCCGACAACCGGTTCCCCCTGCTCATTTATGATGGTGAGACGTTCGGTGATTTCAAACTTACGACCCGGTTCAAAATTGTCAGCGGTGTCGCGGAGCAGATGGCGGGCATCGTGTTCCGATTCCAAAACGCGTCGAATTTTTACGTCGTCCGCGCCAGCGCGCTGGGGCAGAACCTGCGCTTTTACAAAATGGTCAACGGCCAGTTTGTGGATCCCTTCACCTTGGGCACGAACATCGCCGTTGGTGTCTGGCACACGCTGACCGTCCAATGCGAAGGCATCCAAATCAACTGCCGGCTGGACGATGCTCTGGCCATGCCGTTGCAGGTCCCCAACACGTTTGTCACGGGCAAAATCGGTTTCTGGACCATGTCGGATGCCGTGAGTTATTTCGACAACACGACGATTGATTACAAACCGCGCGTGCCCGCGGCGCAGGCGCTGGTGAACAGCATCATGAAAGAACAGCCCCGTATCCTCACCCTGCGCATTTACGCGCTCGACGCTCAAGGTCAGCCGCGCATCATCGCCAGCAACGATGAAAAGGAGATCGGCCAGCCCGGAACCGACGCGGAAAAGATCGCCATCACGGACGGCACGGTTTCCTTCGGCAAAAGCCCCGGCGTGGTGGCCGTGACCCTGGCGCTCCGTGACCACAACGGCGATCCCGTGGCGGCGGTGCGTGTGCGGCTGAAATCGTTTCTGGGCGAAACGCAGGACACCGCGGTCTCCCGCGCCACACTGCTGGTCCATCAAATGCAGGCGCAAGTCACGACCTCCGAAGATTTGATGCAATGAACCGCTCCGAGTACCGCCGGAAACCGGCCGGCGGCCTCACTTTTGCTGCGCTGGCCTTGCCGCCATGAATAACTTCGATAACCTATTCCCGAACGTTAGGCCATATTCCGAGAAACTTCTATGTCTCGATATTGTTTAAAGTCCTATGAGAACGAGAAAGGTCGCATCCGGCATCTTGATGGTAGCTTTCTTATCGCTCGCCTTCGCATACATTTACCATTTGGGTTACTCACGTGGCAGTGCCGATGAGAGACTTCATTGGCTGGTGCGCTACAAGGACGGGGTCTGGACAGCACACGAAAATCCGGCGCACCCCATCTTTGGTCCCGTCACTGTTCGTTCAAGGCCCGGCATGAATCCGGTGAACTCAATCCCAATGACAGCGGCCCCGAAGTGATGATCAAACACCGTTGGCCTGACAAACGCCAGGCTGCATGCTCAGGGCTTGGCCGCGCTTTGCGGGGGCACCTCGTTTGGCGATACCACCTGCGGCAGCTCAGCCGATTTGACCCGGCGCACGCCGCCGGTCACCGCGACATCGCCGTTTTCTTTCACACTCAGACGCGGGCGCGAGTTGAAGTAATCGTAAACTTCCTGCTTCGTGATGTCGCCGTTGGGATTGACCACTGAATAGGTGAACGCCTGAGCGCCACTTTGGTAGAGCACGTGCAGATTGCTGAGGCGGTCCAGTTTCGCCTCCGGCTGGCTGAAGGAAACCAGCGGCCCCACCGCCGAAACCTTGAACACTCGCGCTTCCGATTCGTCGCTCACCTGCACGTAGAGCCGCAGTTGCGACCGCAGGTAATTCGCCTCGATCAGGCTGTATCGGCGGACTTCCGGCGTTTGATTTGTCACGCCGGCAGGCACGGGCAGGCCAAAATCCTGTGACCATAACTTTGCGCCGTTGATTACGTCGAACCCTTTCGCGGGGCTGGAAATCTGTGCGTTCCATTCCTTGATGCGCAACGTTGCGACGATGCGATAACGTCCCACCTGTGACAGGACAAAATACGGCGCCAAATCCACGCGCTTGGTCGCCATTTGTGACGAATCCAAATCGAATTCGCCGGCCACCGGCACTTCCGAATTTTTGATGACGACGAATCTGTCGGCCGATTCCACGCTGAAAGTGAGCCAGTTCGCGTCCGCGCCGAAGTGCAGTGTCTGGCCGGAACGATTCGTGATGCGCACGGCCACTGGCACGGATTCACTGGGCAGAAATTGTTCCTGATCCAGCACGACTTCCACGCTGACCTGCGCCCGCGCGTTGACCAGCGTCAGCAGCGTCAAACCGAGAATGAAGGGCAGAAATTTCATTTGAACGTGCATACTCTAAACCGCCGCCCGCGCGTGGCAACGCAAATCGGCGGCAGGCCAAGCGCGCAAAATCTGCGCGGCACCCGGGGAGTTGAGCAGCAATTGCGCAGCAGATTCTGTCGTTTCATTGGGAAACAGCCGATTTCTCGCGCTGGCACGTTCTTTGCAATTGCATCATCAAGCATTGACGGCTGGCATGATGTCGCGCCCGCCAATGAAACAAAAAACAAACTACCCACGAGAGGAGAACGTTCGATGAAATTGAATCAACTGTTAACAATCTGCGGAGTCGCCGCCGCTCTGATGTTGAGCGCCGGCACTGTCTCCGCGCAAAATGACAACGGTGGAAATGGCGGCGGCGGCGGTGGCGGCGGACGCCCCGGCCGCGGAAATTTTGACCCGGCCCAGTTCCAGCAACGCATGATGGACAATATCCGGGATCAACTCGGCTTTACCAACGACACCGACTGGAACGCCGTGCAGCCGCTGATCCAAAAAGTGACGGACGCGCGCCGCGATGTCGGTTTCGGCGCCGGAATGGGCCGCATGTTCGGCCGCAACCGCGGCGGCGGTGGCGGCGGCAATGGCGGACCTGGTGGCGGACGCGGC
>Ga0181538_10005135_pt1 | contig 11870 bp, 6 predicted proteins | sample PEATcosm2014_Bin_40_FD_119773 | JGI IMG/M metagenome (GOLD analysis project Ga0181538, IMG submission 119773) | Peatland microbial communities from MTU Mesocosm Facility, Houghton, MI, USA - PEATcosm2014_Bin23_30_metaG | ecosystem: Environmental > Terrestrial > Soil > Wetlands > Peat | place...
CGCCCGGCTCGCCGCCGAAATGAACCTCCCGCTGCGCGAAGCGGCGGATCATTTCGAGGCGCAAGGCGGACGCGACGCGGTGGTGGAAACCAGCGGGACGCTCAAGACCGTCGCCGTGAGCCTCATCAAGATCGCCAACGACATTCGCCTGCTCGGTTCCGGGCCGCGCCTGGGTTTGGGTGAATTGAGATTGCCCGCCACCCAGCCCGGCTCCTCCATCATGCCCGGCAAGGTCAACCCGGTGATGTGCGAGATGGTCTTGCAGGTTTGCGCGCAAGTGCTGGGCAACGACGCCGCCATCACCTTCTGCGGCAGCTTTGGCAACTTCGAACTCAATGTCATGATGCCGGTCATGGCGCACAATCTTTTGCAGTCAATAGAACTGCTGGCGACGGCGGGCGATGTCTTTGCGCGGCGTTGCGTGGCGGGTTTGGAAGTGGACCGCGAGAAATGCCTCAGCAACCTGGAACTGAGCCTTTCCAACTGCACCGTTCTCGCGCCGGTCATCGGCTACGACAAGGCGGCGAAAATCGCCAAGGTCGCCTTCGAGACCAACCGCACCGTCCGCCAGGTCGCCGAAGAAATCTCCGGTCTGGACAAGGCCCGCCTGGACCAGTTGCTCGACCCCGCCAAACAAACCGCCCCCGGCGAATAAGGTCTCGGTAGGGCGGCGCTGCCGCGCCGCCCTAAAATTCCAAATGAAAACCAACGAACTCAAAGAAGCCCTCGCCATCGCCGTCAAGGCCGCCCGCCAGGCCGGCGATTTGATGCGCCGCAACAAAGCGGTCGTCAAGAAAATCAACTTCCAGTCCCGCCACGACATCAAGCTCGAGTTGGATGTCCGCTGCCAAAAAATCATCGAAACCACTTTGCTGCGCGCTTTTCCCGAATCGGGCCTGTTGGGCGAGGAAGGCCTGGCCGGGTTGGCGGAGGCGCCTCTGCGCTGGGTGGTGGACCCGATTGACGGCACGGTCAACTTCACCTATGGCATCCCTCACACCTGCGTCTCCATCGCGCTGCAGGAGCGCGGCGGCCGCGCAGGGGACTACTCGACGATTCTCGGCGTGGTCTATGATCCGTTTTGCGGCGAGCTTTGGACGGCGGCGAGCGGCGCTCCCGCCCGGCTCAACGGAAAGATCATCCATGTCAGCCGGAGAAAAGACCTGGCCGACGCCATCGTGTCAATCGGTTTCTCCAAGGACAGCGAAACCATCCGCCGCAACCTGCCCGTCTTCGACGCGCTGGTGTCGCGCGTGCTCAAGATGCGGATGATGGGTTCCGCCGCCCTTGCCCTGGCCTACGTGGCCGGCGGCCGATTTGACGCGTATATTGAATCCGGCATCTATCTCTGGGACATTGCCGCCGGTGGTTTCATTTTGGAACGGGCCGGAGGCGAGTTCTGGCACAGCCCCATCCCCGGCGAGCACAAGTACCAAATGCTGGCCAACAACGGACTCCTCCGCCCAAAAGTGGAACGGGTGGCGAGGGAGGCGCGGAAGGGAATAGTCAATTGAGAATCATCGTCATCGCCTGGGTGAAATGCTCCCGCCGCTGTTCGGGAGTGAGCTTGCTGGCGAGTTTGCGGGCTTTCGCAGCCAGACGGCTCCCGGCGGTCGTTTCCGGATAATCCAGTTTCTTTTTTGCGGTGCGTGGCTGCTGTCTCATCATCGCCTTAAATTGGGACGAAATCTCAGAGAGCCTCTGCCAGTGCCGAACAAACCTCCAAAGATCAGAACTGCGCCGCATGCTGTGCCCAAAGCAGTGAACATCCACGTTCTGTAGGCCACCTCCGTTGTTTTCCCCTCCCTGAAAACGGCTACAGATTGTCCAACCTTTAGTTTAGTGAAATTGTCGAATTCAGGAAAGTCATATCCGAAGCCATCAAACCTGACGTCCGCCCGGCCATTCTGAACGCTTTCAACGACGCCTACTGACTTCGACATCCTAATCGCTCCGACTGTGGAGAGTCCAAGCCAGAGCATCCACAGAATTCCAATCGCGACTAAAACTGCGCTTATCTTATCGGCCGCAGTCTCAGTCTTTGTCATCTGCGGCAACTTCCCGGTAGCTTCTGGTTCAATCCGCCTGTTTGCGAGGATGCTGACACCGAGAACACATAAAACCGACAGAAACAATGCAGCCAGCATCCAAGGTAGCGAAGGATAGCGGGCGAGCCACGAAGCTCTCCAACCTACAAGCAGGAATACTCCTATGGATGGGCAGACAATCACTGCCGCGATAATAAAAAACACTGGTTTCATGCAGTCACAACAATCTAAGGCAAATTTAACGAGATGCAATCCGAAATCCGCAATTGTAAAGTCGGCAGCGAAAATCGCCTTCCCGCCGGACAGTTTTCACCTTTGCACTTCTGCTTTTTCTGCACGAAAGCCGTTTTGCCCGGTCTTTACAAGGCTTTTGTTGCGGTCGGAGGCGGCTTTTTTGAACCGCATTTCGTACCCACCGTGGGTAGTCGCCTTTTCCAAATCCATGCTTTAATACCCCAGTGAATAGTGAAATGAAGGGGCGCTCGAAGAACCCAACGGAGTGTTGGAGTGATGGAGTATTCCCGATTCGGAATCGGGATCACGCCAGCACGCCATACGGCTCCTCATCAAATCCGCCATCGCATGAAAAAGGATGTGGGTAAGGACGCCTCGCCGAGGCGTCCAGGGGACGGACGGCTTTCCGATTCGGAATCGGGATCCCCACCTGGGAATTCTCAATCCGGGAAATCAGTGGTTCATTGCCGGCGCGTTGGTCAGCTTGAGGGTGACGGTGACCAGGGTGTTGCTCGGAGGGAGGTTGTTGGTGTTGGGCACCCAGATCTGGTCGTTGTCGTGGCCGATTCCTTCGTTGTTGATGAGCGACTCGGCGTCGGTCACCAGGGAGACGACCGAGCCGTCAATTTCCGCCAGGAAAAGCCCCTCGGCCACGCGGGAACCGGTATAGACCCAGTCGCCAACGCGCATGACGGAATCTTGCTCGGTGTTGAAGATCATTTCCTCGGCCCGCTTGCGTGTCTCGCGTCCGTCGGCGGTCCACTGCAATTCGATGGAAACCGGTTTGCCCGGCAGCCGGATGTTGGGCGGATGGGAGATGAACCCGCCGACGCTGACGGGCGGGCCGTTGGTGCCGGGGTTCGGGGCGGCCGCGTTGGTGTCCAGCAACAGCATGGCGAGGTGAATGCGGAACGGTTCGGTGTCGGTCTTGAGGATGCTCTCGTGGGTCTTGCCCCAACTGGTGACCAGAAAGTACTCCATCGGGCCTTGAGTCAGATTGAGGCGGGCTGGGAAACTGACGGTGCGTTGCTCCCTGTCAATCCGCACTTCGCCCAATTGATACACACCCGGACTGATTTCCCGGATGGGCATGTTGGATTTCACTTCGGGAGAAGCTGGGTTCGCCGGCAACATGGCGCGCTCGAACGGATCAAACGCCGCACCGCCGCCGACGGGCGGGGCCGCGTTGGTGGCGGGCGGGGCGGCCGGAGGCTGTGCGCGCAGGACAATGCAGAGGAGTGTCAGCGCCGCCGTCAGCGCCGGGAAAAGCTCTGGCCTTATGGAATGTTCCCTCGCCATGCCGGGCATGAAAGCATGTTCTCAGAGCATGTCAAGTCAGGGCTCTTCAATCATGTAGAATTGTCGCCGCAGGGAGGGGGCCGGCGGGTTGGTGAAGTTAAAGTCGCCGCTCGAATCGAAGTAGTTGGTGAGCACAGGGGTCCAGTTGCTCAGAGGAGTGGGCAGATTGGTTGCCCGGAGGAGATAATAAGCGCCGCCGGAGACGCCGCCGGTGCCGGAGAAGACCAGGCCGCCGCTGGAAGCGGAAAGCGGCAGGAGGAGAGGCTGGGCGATGGTGGAGGCCACCGAGACCAAGCCGGCGGTATTGAGCCGGTTGGTGTTCCAAGCCAGGCCCGGTTGGAGTGACGGCAATTCGACGTTGGAAAACTGGCCGATGTAACTGCCGGCTGTGAAGAGCTTGAAGGTGGCGCCGCCCTGCAAGGAGCCGGCGCCCGCGTTGGTGATGATGAGAGTGCCGCCGTTGGCCAGGGCGCCCACAACCGTGGCGGAAGCGTTGGTCAGGGGCGACTGGCTGACGGCAAGAACAGCGGTGCTGCCCGCCGCCAGGGTGAGGGAGCTGCCGAAAGCCAGCGCGCCCATCGGATTGCCCGGGATGAGCGTTCCGCCGGACTGGACCGTAACCGCGCCGGCAATGGCGCCCGCGCCGGTCAACGCGGCGCCATTGTTGACGGACACAATGCCGGAGCTTGTGGCGCTGCCGCTTATATTATTGACGGACAGCAAACCGCTGTTGACGGCGGTGATGCCGCTGTAAGTGTTGGCGCCGCTCAAGGCGATATTGCCGCTCAGGGTGGTTTCAAGCGCGGAACCGGAGATGCCGCCGGACAAAGCAAAGGTGTTGGCGGACAAGTTGGCGATGGCGAGGATGCCGTTGTTGATGATCGGGGCGGAAATGGTGTCGCCCCGGCTGGTTGCCAGTTCGGTGAGGAAACCGGGCGCCGGGCTGTTGTTCATGGTGAGTGTTCCCCCGTTGGGGGTGATGTTGTAGGAACCGCCGGGCGCTCCGAGGTACAAGGAACCGACGGCGATGGACTGGCCCAGGGCGATGGTCTGGTTTGCCGCAATGCCGTTGTTAATGACGGCCACCGCCTGCGAGGCGTTGGGGAAGGCGGCGGCGGAGTTCCAATTGGCGTTGACGTTCCAGCTTTGCGCGGAAGCGGTGACGGTGTTGCTCCAATAAGCGCCCGCAACACCGAGGATGGGCGTTGCGGCGGCTTCCGGCGACGGGACGCTGGTACCCAGGGTGCAGTTGGCGATCACAACGTAATAATAGGTGTCGCCGTTGGTCAGGCCGGTGTCGGTGTAATTGGTGCCGGTGACGCCGGAGGCGAGGATGAAGTTTTCATTGCCGCTGCTGGTTCCGCGCTCGATGACGTAGTTGGTGGCGTTAAGGGACGGGGACCAGTTGAGGATGTTTTGGGTGTTGCCGGGGGTGGCCGTGAGGCTGGAAGGAGAAATCGGACCGAGGATGTGCTGGATGTTGTGCGCGCCCGAGCCGAAGCCGGGGAGGCCGACATAACCGTTGGCCGTGACGCCGAGGTTGGTTATCAGCGTGGCGGTGGCGTTGGTGCCGTCCACAATGAGGGCCGCGCCGGCTATCCCGCCCTGCGGCACATAAGCGGTGGCTGTGACGTTGACAGGGATGGTGAAGGCCAGATGATACAGCCCGGGGCTGCGGTCCCATTCGACGGAGATGGGGCCGCGGTCGGTCGTCAGCATGCCGCTGGCGGAGGGAAGGATGTTGGTGAAATCCAGCGGCAGGATCTGCACCCGCCCGCACTGGGCTGTGAGCGGCTTGATGCCCAAAATGTAGCGCACATAACCATCCAGCCCGACATCGCCCCAGCCGTGCGACTCGCTGTTGCCATCGGTGTTGGCGGTCCACGACTCCCACGTCGCCGACCCGTTGAGGGCGAGGATTCGCGCCCAGCCATAGTTGTTTGTGTTGGTGTAGAGATTCAGCAAGGCGGGACCCTGGTTGGCCTCGCCGAGAGCGCGTTCGAGCTGGATGATGCCCAGCGCGCTGACGCTCATGTTGTCGCTAATGACCAGGGAGGTGACGGCCGCCTGATTCGCCGCCGGCACAATGTTGAGCGAGAGGGGGAAGGCGTTGGCATGCTGCGAGGCGTGTCCGCTCTGCGCCCCGCTGGGCACGAGGCCGTCCACATAGAGGCCGCTGGAGTTGATCAGGTTGGTGTTGATAGCGGCTTGCAAGTTGGTGGCCAGGGCGCGGTAGGTGTTGCTGTCGGTGGTGTTGCCCAGCGCGCCGGCGATGCGGGAAACAATGTCGTAGTCTTCCCAAGCCCAGCCGTTAATGACCGTGGCGGCGTTGCCGGGGCCGGTGACGGTGGTCAAGTCGTAGCCGAATTGCATATCGGGCGGCCAGTCTATTATGCCGTTTGTGTAGGAGCTGCTGGTGCCCCCAAGGAGTTTGGTGATCAGGCCGTTGGCCGGGTTGACGGAGCGGTTGACATATTGGGCGATGTTGGTCAACTGGGTGTAATTGGTGCCGAGAAAGGCAAGGTCGCCCGTCTGCATGTAATACTCCCAGACCCACTGGAGGAAGGCCTGCGTGTAGTCGGGGATGTCGCGCGCGTTGGAATCGTCGGGATAACAGGCGTTGACCCGGCCGACGTTGACGGCGGGAGTGGACCAAAACTCGGCCATGGACTCGATGAATTCGTTGAGGCGGCGGCGCGTGAGGGGGCGCTCGTCCCACGCCCACATCGCGGTGATGCTCTCCTGGAAACCGTCGCCCAGAAAGCCGCCCTTCTGGCGCATCGAGTCAATGAACTCCTCCTGCGCGTCCACGGGCGTGGTTTGTTTCATCAAACCCCACACGGCGTTGAGCATGGCGTTGGAGGAGGCGAAGGAGGAGGAGGCGGCATTCATTTGACTGTTGCGCTCCACGAACGCGAAGTTGTTTGTGGTCACGGGCATGGGCGAATTGCTGATTACAAAGTAGCGCATCGTGTCATACTCGGCCGGCTCGTAAGTGAAGGGCGAGCCGTTCAGCACGGCGAAGTAGGTGAGGGTCGTGCTCTGGTTTTGCGAGCTGTCAATGTCGCCCGAGGAAAGAAGCGCGAAGCCGCCGCACATGCCGATCGTGCCGGTGGCGGTTCCCGAAAACGAGATGAGCGGCATGCCGGAATAGACCTTGCCCATGTCCACCACGTAGGCTGTGCCGCTCTGGTTCATGGTCACCGACACGGGCGTGAGCACCGTCTCGACGATGCGCGTCAGGTCGGGCAGGAGCGTGCCTGTCCAGGTCGAATTGGGATGGGTGCCGAGGGATGTGGGGGAGGACCAACCGGAAGGGGTGAAGCTGGTCGTGAACCAATTTGTCGTGAGCGATCCGGCGTAGATTTTCTCGATGTAGCCCGCGCCTTCGCCATTGCGAGAGCCCTGGCCGGTCGCCCAGTTCGTCGCCGTGCTCTGCAACCAGGAAGTCGCGTCGCTGACGATGTTGGTGCTCGTGCCGTCGGAGAAATGAATGACCGCCTTCATGAGAACACCGGGGGAACTGGCCACGCGCCCCGATCCGCCGCCGAAGTAGTGATTGAATATGGCAAAGAGGTTGCTCGAGCCGGGCGTGACCAGGGAAGTGATGTCGAAGGCGTTGTAAAACTGGTACGCCGGAAACGCGTAGGCGGGGCCTTTGCCCACCAGTGTGCCGTTGACATACAGCGCGTATTTGTGGACGCTCGTGATGTACACCGTCGCGCGCTGCACTGTCGTGGCGGGCAGCGTGGGGGTCCACTTGCGGTAGTAGGTGTACACGTCGCCGCTCGTGCTGCCCTCGATCCAATACGCGCCGCTCCAGTCGCTGTTGGCCAGCAACCCGACGGTAAAGGCGCCGTTGGTGGAGTACGGGCCGGGGATGCCCAGCGCGTTCCAGGTGCGGACTTTCCAGAAATACTGCGTGTCGGCCGTGAGCGGCGCACCCGCGTACACGACGTGGTTTTCCCGGTCGCTGGCAACCGCTCCGCTGTCCCACAAGTCGCCGTCATTGGCGTTGAGGTTCGCCGCCGAACTGGCGACCAAGACCTCGTAGCCCGTCTGCACTTCGTTGGCGTTGGTGTCGTTGTCCAGCCAGCCAAAATAGGGCGCGGCCTCCGTGCCCACCGGATTGACGACATCGTCCACGAGCAAATTGGCCGGCGCTTGAGGGGCGGTGGTGTTTGTCGTGGTCACGGTCAGAGTGCCATCGTTGGTGGTGACGGCATAGTTGACAAGCCGGCCGTTGGGGTCGTTGAAGACGGGAACGATTGGATAGGTCCCCACGGGGCTGGAGGCCGTCGCGGCGCAAGTGTAGGCGGCCGTGATGTTGTCCCCATTGACGATGCCGGTGAGGGTTCCGGTGAAGACGGGATTGGTCTGGCCGAACACGCGATTGGTGTTATTCGCCGAAACGCTCAAGGGCGCGTTGGATACCAGCAGGCTGACAGTTTGGGTTGCGGTGCTGTAATCAGTCGTGTCCATCGGAGTGAAGAGGACGGAAAGCGTGGTTGTGCCCGCGTTCAAGACGGTTCCGGCCGGGGGAGTGTAGGTGTAGCCGCCCTCAATGTTGGCCGAGGCGTCGAGTTGGCCGGCGCCGAGGGCGGTGCCGTAGGGGATGGGGGTTGGCGTGGCCCAAGTGATGAGCGGGTAGGTCTTTATGCTGGCAATGTTCAGCACCACATTGCCGCCCGACACGGAGATGGTTGCCGCGCTGCCCAGCACAATGGCCGTGCCCGTGGGGGCGGGATATGTGCCGGACAGATCGGTAATACTGCCAGTGGTTTGCTGGACCAGGGTGTAATTGCCCGGGGGCAACGGCGAGCCATTGACGGTAAAGGCATTGCTATTGAGCGTCAAAGTGCCCGATGAGATGGTCAGGGCGGGATGCGAACCGTCGTAATTCAAGGTAACCGGGCTTGAGCCGAAGCTCACGATGCCTTTGACAGAAGCCGGGGTGGCGGTTCCGCTGGCGGTGAGCGACGCGTTTGCGCCCAGGGTGTAGGAGGACAGCGCCGAGACATTGAAGGCCGCCCCGGCGGAAATGCTGATGTTGGGAGAATTGATGATGGAACCCGCGGCGCCCAGGAGCAGTGTTCCGGCGCTGATGACGGTGTTGCCGCTGTATGTGTCCGCGGCGTTGAGCGTCAGCGCCGCTCCCGAGGCGGCCACCTGAACCGCGCCCGTCCCGGATATGACGCCGCTCAGAGTCTGCGCGCCGGCGCTGCCGTCTATAAGATTACCGTTGTTGGTAATGAGGCCGGGGCTGTATATTGTGGCTGCATTGGTGAGGAGGAGCGTCGTGCCGCTGCCGATGGTGATGCCGTGAACAATGTCGTTGGACCCGCCCGCCAGCGCCATGACGCCGTTGCCCGTCAGAATGATGCCCGTATCCGCCGCGTCGCTGCAATTGGTGAACGTGCCGGTGACGATCAGATCAACACCGGGTGTAGTCTGTGATACTCCGCCGCTGGTGATGTTAAAGACGGTTCCGCCGCTCTGTTGGGGGCCCATCTGCTGGGCGCTCAGGGTGGATGTGGCAGTGCCGCCGTTGACATTGATTTGGTTGTTGATTTCCCAACCGGCGTATAAGGTGCTGGCGGTTCCTGACATGGCGAGCGTGCCGCCATTCAGATTCAACACCCCATAAAGGTGACCTCCATAATTGGTTGTATTTGTTGTGGTCAGCGTGCCGCCCGCGTTGATTGTAACCGGCAAATAAGGAGTCGCCGCGGTGTAGCCTTCCAAAGCGCTGGATTGCATGGCCGCAACCGTGCCGCCATTGTTGATGGTCAGGCCGCTGCTCATGTAGATGCCGCCGGTTCCGGCGTTGGGAAAGTTCAGAATCAGACTGCCGTTGGCAACCATGGTCGGTCCGGTGTAAGCCTCGTCCGCCAGCGAATCATTGCCCAGTGTCAATGTCCCGCCGCTCACCGTTACGCCGCCCGTCCCGGAAATGGACCCGGTCAGAATCTGCGCGGTGGTGCTGTTGAAGTTCAGGGTGCCATTGTCGGAAATGGCGGCCGCATAAGTGCCGTTGCCCAAATTGCCGCCGCCGCCAATGGCGAGCGTGGCGCCCGTCCCAATCGTGGTCGTTCCGGCGTAGGTGTTGGGTCCATTCAAGTTCAGCGTCGCCCCCGCGCCAACCGTCACCGCGCCGGTGAAGGTATTGGAGATGTTCAATGTCACGGTGCCGGTGCCGGATAAAGTCAGCGCGCCGACGCCGCCAATCGCCCCGGCGCCGCTGATGGTGTAATCATGCAACGAGTTGCTGAACATCACGCTGGCAGGAGCGACAGGGGAGGCCAGGTTCACGCTATACTGCGAAACGTCCGTATCGCCAAACCCCACCCCATAGCCGTCGGCATAGTCGCCGGCAGAGCCGCTGGCGGCTCCGGGCGGGGTGATGGTCCAATTGGCGGTGGTGGTGTCCCAGTTGGTGCTGGTCGAGCCGGTCCAGACAGCGCCGGGGACCGCCGGAGAGAAGACGGCCCCGGCCAGGATCATTTTTTGAGCGCCGTTTGTGGAGGTTGGCGTGTCCACAAAAGTGACCGTGCCCGCGCTCAGGCCCGACAGATAGCCGGACGTCATCGAAGAGATGCCATCTACAGTGTCTGTCGAGAGGGCCGGCGTGCCACCCGTCCCGGTGATGGCGATGGTGGCGTTGGTAGATGCGTAACTGGCGCCCACCGCGGCCCAGGAGCCGCCCGCAACGCCCGCCACATTATTTGTCAGACCCGTTACCGCCGTGCCAACAGAGTTGGTCCCAAAGGTCAGTGGAGCGATGCTGGCGCCGACGCCACTGAGGGTATAAGCCGTTACCCAGACGTTGTCCGCTCCGGGCACCGTGACGGAAAGAGTGGCCGAACCTGTCGGGGGGTTGAAGAGGCAGTAGATCGCCACGCCGCGATAAGTCGTCGCGTTGGGGTCGCTCTGGACAGCCATGTTCAGGGTTGCGCCGTTCCAAGACAGGGTTGCCGGTTCGGCGTCGTAAGCATTATGGTCTTCGACAATGACAACCAGGACGCCGGCCCCCGAAGTGACCCCAACCGTCATGGAGGCGCTGGCGCCTGCGGCGTGGGTCATGGCCGTCGAACCGTCTTGGAGGGCAATTGCGGCTCCGGCCTGGCCGTTCAGAAGCGTCAGCGCGGCCAAAATGGGCAGGACGATTCGGGGCAGCGGGAGAGAGTTCATTTTCTGCGTCAGACTGGCGCCGCGGCGCAACGCGCGCGGCGGAGGATTCACGGAGGGGGTGGGTTGATTCATGGGATTATAGATGTGAAATTTCCGGGCGGCAATTCCGGTGGCGAAGACCGGATGTCGCAAGCTGCGGATAGGGTCGAGCAAGGGCGTTTTCATCTTTGTTTGTTTGGGCAATCAGGCATCTCTTTCCACTTCGCAGGCCGAAATGATGACCTAACCCCGGCGTCAAGACCGCCTCGTTTTGCCGAGAATGGACGAAAAGGAGGTTCTTTTCAAGCTTTTTATGCGGCATTCGATGAATTCGCCTAACGATGAAACGGCCGTGCTCTGGGGAGAGTCCCGGGAAATGAGGCCGCACGGGCAATGTCTCCGTCAATGGAGCGTAGGGCAACGCTTCCAAGGAACCCGGAAGGGACGGAAGGGACGAAAGGGACGCAGCGCGGCCAGCCGCAACCACAGGGAGGACGGAGGATGGAAAAGCAGGAAGAAAAGTCAGGGGAATGCAGGTCAGGGGAATAATCGTCAAAACGCATTTTCCCATTCCCTTGACAATCATTCCCCTGACTTTGCCTTGGACTCGCCCTGCCTTTAACCCGGATATTTCATTCTTCGCACGTAGCGCCAACAATCCGGAGCCCCGGCTTGCAGCCGGCTTTGCGCTCGCGATGGCGCTGAAAGCCGATTCAAAATCGGCGCTCCGAACCTGAAAGCGCGCAATAACCGGGTCAAGGCCAATCCGAAACCGAGTGTTCTATGAGTCAGAAACATGCGTAAGTGCCTAATACAACGTGATTTGCACAGTGAATGATTTATTTTGATTTTTCCGTTGACAATTCAGGCTTATGCTCTATAATTGCCAGAGCATGATAAGGCATAAGGAAAGGCAAAGGCGGAAATCCGGGATGCTGGCTGGAGTGATGGCGTGTTGGAGTCGTGGAGTGGTGGCAAGATGGCCGGATCCGGCAGCCCATCACTCCAGCACTCCGTTGGGCTTCTTGAAGGATCGCGGGTCGGCGGATTTAACGCAAAGGCGCGAAGGCGCAAAGGCGCTCCCGATTCGGAATCGGGATTCCTTCTTTGCGTCTTTGC
>Ga0181538_10005136_pt1 | contig 11865 bp, 5 predicted proteins | sample PEATcosm2014_Bin_40_FD_119773 | JGI IMG/M metagenome (GOLD analysis project Ga0181538, IMG submission 119773) | Peatland microbial communities from MTU Mesocosm Facility, Houghton, MI, USA - PEATcosm2014_Bin23_30_metaG | ecosystem: Environmental > Terrestrial > Soil > Wetlands > Peat | place...
CTGCTTCTGATCTTCAACCGAAACCTTGATCTCCAGGGGGCGTCGCGACATGCCCCAGTATAGGCCCAGAGATTCCTCAAAAACAAGATATTATAGAATCTGTTCATGCGGTCAAAGACCTAGTAAGTTAACTTCAACGCGAACTGGATCTGCCGGCCAATCCCGGCGCTGGTGATTTGGCCGTAGTTTCCTGCCGTCACATTCATCGACGGGCCGCCGAACCCGCTGCCAAAGTCAGCGGCGTTCAGCGCGTTGAAGAACTCGCTGCGGAACTGCAGCTTGAAGCGCTCGCTGAGCTGAAAGTCTTTGTACAAACCTAGGTCAAGGTTGAAGATTCCGGGACCCACCACGGAGCTGCGGCTGGCGTCGCCGAATCGGTAGATGCCGGCGTTGTAGTCCGCCTGCAAGGTGGCGTCCTCGAAGCAACTGGTGTCAAACCATCTCGCCACCGTGCGCTGGCCTCTTGGGAGATTCCCGTTGCAGATTCGGTCGGGCCGCTCAACGCCGGTTGTGGTATTGGCGTAGTCAAAGCCGGAGAGCGGTGTCCAGTAAAAGCCGGTTTGCAACTCCAGGTTAGGCGAGACCTCCCATCCTCCGATGAGGTTGTTTACCAGCCTTCCGGCCCCTGCGCCAAAGCGCTTGCCGGGCCCGAAGGGCAAATCGTAAACGCCGCCCCAGGTGACACGGTGGCGAACGTCGTTGACGCCCGGCGCGTACTCCTCGCCCGGATGGTTGTCGTCCTGACCTTCCGCCCCGCCGTTATCGGCGTAAGCGCCTTCCTCACCCTCGTTATTCGTTAGCTGTTTTGCCCAGGTATACCCGGCGATGAAGGTTAGGCCCTGCGACATGCGCTTAGTGAGTTCGACTTGCAAGCTATTGTAGTTTGCGTTCGCGCCCGGTCCGCCTTCCGCGGTCTCGCCAAAGTCCGGCCAGAGTCGCCGGGCCTGAGGAGCTCCGGCGCCTGGGACGGGTTGGTTGCCGAAGAAGTGGAAGTGGGTGAGTTCGATGGCCGCCGTCCCCAGATAGCGAGTGTCGAGCGCCAGGCTCGGCGTGAGCTGGCTCTGGATATCGAAATCCCATTCGTGAATATACGACTGACGGAAATGGGGATCGGCGTTCAGCGAGATGAAGAGCTGGCTGAGGGGCAGAACGCCACCGCCCGCGAAGACGTTGCCGGTGGTTACCGTCGGTGTTACGCCGGCCTGTATAAACGGGAACTGGCTTTGTCCCTGGATGGGATTGTTGAACCCGTAGTGGAAGATATTGAAGTCGGGAAAGTCGAAGAACAACCCGTAGCCAGATCGGATCACGAATCTGTCCGAGTTCGTGGGCCGCCAGGCGAAACCGATGCGCGGCGCCCAGTTGAAGTTGTCACCAAAGGCCAGCGACCTCGCCGTGCGGCCGGTGAAGCCCCACTTCTTCATGTCGGACGAGCACATGACCAGACGCTGTCCCTGAGCATTGAAATACTGAGGCAAGTTGCAGAATGAGTCTGCAACCCCATAACTCGGAAGCACCAGCATCGCGTTCCCTGGTGTTTCGAGCGGAGCGCCCGGAATTCGGAACAGTACAGCGCCTACGTTGCCGCGGTCGATCGGGAACTGATGGTGCTCCCAGCGCACTCCGATGTTGATGGTCAGCCTGTTCGAAGCCTTGAAATCATCTTGGAAGAACGCGGCGTAGAAGCCCCCCGTGTGCTCGTTGACTGCGTCCGTAATACTGCGCCCCGCGGAGCTGGGATATCCGAGCAGGAAGTCCGAGAACCCGAAGTCGCTGTAGAGGTTCTGGTAGAAGAACTGGCCGTGGGGCGAGAAAGGCGCTTGGTCGCGGAAGGACTGGTACGGATCGAGGTCTACACCCGCTGTAATCGTGTGCTTGCCTTTAAGCCAGGTGATGGCGTCGTAGTATTTCTCCACCATGTCGTTCGACTCGACCGGGCGATAGTTCGAGTCCCCAACGGTGGAATATCCATTCGCAAATTCGAAGGCGGGGAATCCCTCCTGCGAGGGTGATAAAGCATGGAATACCGTTCCATTGGGACCCTGGATGCCGAAGCTGGCAATGAATCCCGGTGCCCTCGGACAGTGCTCGCACACTCCAACGTCCTGATTACGAGAGAAGCCGATACGGACTTCATTCAGCAGAGTTGGACCGATTGTGCGGGTCCATCCCAAAGCAACGTTCGTCCCTTGATAAGGGATCTTGTCGCCAAACCCCGGCAGCGTCGAGTAGGCTTGCGTCGTCGTGAAAGTGGTCGAGACCGCGCGAATAAAGCGCACGAATAGCTTGTCCTTGTCGGTGATACTATAATCCCACTTTCCCATGTACTGGTTATCCCCCCGCCGCTCCAGCGGAGTGGAGATGTAGTTATTCACAATGCCGGGAGCGTTGGGCGCGGGAAATGCGTCATAGGAGATAACCTTCAAGGCTACCGGGTCCATGCGACTCGCCGGGAGGACATTCCCTTGAAACGCCTGGCAGCCCGCGCCGCTGGGCGGAGCCGCACAGGTGATCGGGTCGATAATCTTGGTCACTCCAAAGGGGTTCGCTGGGTCCAGCAACTGGGAAAAGTCGCCGTGGAGCATCAGCGGAGTGGGCACCTGGTCCACATAGGTGTACCCTTGGCGCTCTCGAAGCGCCTCGTATCCACCGAAATAGAACATCTTGTTCTTGATGATCCGGCCGCCGATGTAGCCGCCAAATTGATTGCGGCGATATTCCGGGCGCCCGGAATCTGGAATCTCCGCTCCTGTAACCGGGTTCGTCTGATTGATGTTGAAGAAGTTTCTGGCATCCACGACGTCGTTCCGTACGAACTCAAACAGGCTGCCGTGAATATCGTTGGTTCCCGACTTGGTTACTAGATTGAGTGTCGAGCCGGCGCGTTTGCCGAAGGCGGCCGAAAAGGATTCTGTCTGGAATTTGAATTCCTGGATGGCATCGGGAGAAGGTTGCACGGAGAAACCCCCGCTGAAGAGGTTCTGCGAGTCGACGCCGTCAATCAGGACGTTGTTCCCCGACCCTCGAGCGCCGTTCGAAGCGTAGGTGACTTCACTGAACGGCGAGCCGAAGACATTGTTGGAGAATCCGCCGCGGTCCGGCACCACGCCGGGCATCAAAAGGCCCAAGGCCCCAAAGCGCCGAACATTCAGGGGGAGTTCCGTCACCGTCGTTGTATCGATCGTTGCTGAGACGGTAGCAGTGGCGGTTTCAACCTGAGGAGCAATGCCGCCCACTTCCACCGAAGTTGTCACCGAGCCCACCTTGAGCTGTACGTCGATGCGGGCTTTCTGGGCAACGTCAAGTTGAATACCCGTCCGAACGTACCTTTCAAAGCCCGGGTGTTCGACCGTCAGCGTGTAGGTCCCGGCGCGGAGCGAGGGGACTTCGTAGTTGCCGTTAGGTCCAGTCTTGACTAGCACGGTTTGACCCGTGTCCGGCTTCGCAATTGTCACACTTACATCCGGGACCGCCGCGCCTACGGGATCACTCACGGTTCCGAACATTGTCGCAGTCACTTCCTGCGCTCGAGTGGATTGGATAGCAACGATCAGGCCAACGAACACAATGGAGAAGAACAAAGCTACACATCTTCTCAGCGGTCTATCGCATGCCATCGCACAGACCTCCATTAAGGAATTGTCGAGGTATATCTCACCCTCCTCCGAACTCGAGAACGCTTGCGGTGCAGGATTAAGCCTGCGAGTTGGAGAGCGTGAAGCTTGTCCCAGTAGCCCTTTTCTGCAATAATTCCTGACCCGACGATAAGACTTTTATAGAATAACAGTCCCGCGATTGTCAAGGAGTTTTGCTTTGCGGGTGGCCGCGGGCGCGAGCACTTTTGGGTGAGAACCGAGGACGGAGAAGGCGCCGACAAACTTCGCGAGATTTGTCTGTCTGCCAGAAAGGGAAGGCATGGCTGGTTGTTGGCGGCGTGCAGTACTGAGATGTGTGGTAGGGTTTTTGGCGTTTGCAGCCTTGCACCAGTCGGCCTTCTGCCAGGCAGAAGCGCAAAAAGCTGCCGAGATTGCGGTTCAACTTACTGAAAGGGGTGACCTGGAGGGAGCCCGGAACGTACTCGACCAGGCTTTGAAGGAATACCCCCGTTCGGCTGCCCTCCATAAAACTGCCGCGGCACTGGAATTCAAGGCGGGGCGCTTTGACGCCATGCGCGCGGACTTGCTTCGCGCCTTGGAATACGACCCCCGCGATGCGGAGACCTACCTCAACCTGGCGCTGCTCGAGTTGGGGCAGGGTCAGTATTCGCACGCGATCCCCCCGCTGCAGGATTACATTCGGCTGAGGCCGCAGGATGCGCGCGGGTACCTGCTTTTGGGGCGTGCGTACCTTAACCGCAACTTTTCGCTGAAAGCTCTTCCGGAATTCCGCAAGGCGCTGGAGCTCGATCCTCATCTTCCCATGGCCCACCACGATCTTGGCTTTGCCCAGATGACCTTGGGTAGGAACCACGAGGCGCTCGAAGAGTTCCGCAAAGAGATCGACATTAACCCTACCTTTGCGGGCTCCTATTTGCGCGCCGGGACGATTGAGTTGGAGCGTGATCGAATGGCGGAAGCCGAAGAGTTTCTCCGTCAAGCAATAGCCCGTGATGCCGGCGGGGCCAACGCCCACTTCGAATTGGCGCAGTGTTATCTAAAAGAGCACAAGCCGGACGCAGCCGAAGTCGAATTTCGCCAGGCCATCGCACTGGATGAAAAATTGATTCGCGCACACTACGGCTTGGGCCGGGCCTTGCTGGCCATGGGAAGACAAGAAGAGGCGGGACGGGAGTTTCAACTTTATACCGAGCTTCTGGCACGCCGACGCAACTCACAAAACGGCATTTCGGCGGCGCCCGAATAATTCCCTTTTATGTAAACGGTGGAAGATTTGTTGGTGCTCATCTGCCGAATCTCGAGGAGAAATCATGGACAAGCGTCGCACCAACCCCAGCCTTGGACTAACTGCTGTCCTCGTGGTAGCTTGCTGCTGCGTAAGCTGGGGGCAGGGTGGAAAGCCGCCTTTTGATCCAGTTATTGTGGAGACCCCCTGGGGGCAGCACGTCGTTCCGACCATCGACACGTACATCGACATTCAAACTTATGAGCAGCTCAAGCCCAGGCAGGCTTGGTCCGAAGGCGATCGGCTGGCGAAAAAGTTGCGAGATGACTACCAATCCGGCAGCTTAAAATTGCGGCGTTATCCGTGGCAGATTGTGGAGGGCGTTTATGCTCTGGGTCGTGACAACATGGAGCAGCAGATCTACTTGCTCGACAGCGGCGAGGGGTTGCTGCTGATCGATCCTAGCTTTGACGCCTGGCAGGGGGATCTGCTGGGGGAAATTCGGGCACTGGGCTACCAGCCCTCACAAGTAAGGTGGGTTTTGCTGACTCATTGCCACATTGACCACAGCCAGTCGTGTCATACGTGGCGCGAACGCGGTGCGAAGATTGTGGTCGGCGATGCGGACGCACACCCTGTCGAGACTGGTAACTCCCTGGTGGCGACCTGGGTCGAGCCGGAAGCCCAAGGCCACTTCACGCCCAGTCCGGTAGACCAGCACGTGTATGACGGGGACTACGTGCACTTCGGAAATGTCACCTTATATGCGATCTGGACGCCGGGCCACACTCCCGGGTCAACCTGCTTTTTCCTGCAGCGCAGCGGCAGGAATATTTTGATTTCCGGCGACATCGTCCTACACAACGGGCGCCATGCCTGGATGGGAAACCCCTACGCAGATTGGGTGCAATATCTCAACTCGCTCGGCAAGCTCGCGGACTATAGGTTGGACGGCAAAGCTATCCGCTTCGACATTCTCCTGCCCGGCCACGGGTGCGTCGACCTGGACAACGCTCAGCGTTCGGTCGAGGAAACCGTAAAGATCGTGCGTAACATCGTAGCCCGCCGCGCCTCTGGAGAGAAGATCGATTGGATTGAACCCTATCCTTGGAACTGGAGCCAGGGGATAGCTTATGAAAAGAGGTGAGCCTTGAAAGGCTATCTGCACTTCGCACTGGCGGGGACGCTACCCTTCTTTTTCATTGTTGCTGCGAGCTTCGGACAAGAAATCGTTCGGCCCGTCGTCGTAACATCAAACAATCAATTTCGAAAGGCTGAGAAAAACTGAGGCGCCGCCGATGAAGAAACTTTCACGCTTTCTGCTAGTTCTAGTTTTGGCCAGTGCAGGCGCCCCATACCTGGCAATAGGGCAGGACAACTCGAATGGAAATTCGAAGTTGATGCTCAGAGAGAACTGGAAGATTCAATCCTCCGCGAAAGTGCAGGCGGGCGGAGACATGCTCTCCTCTACCCAATTCACACCTAAGGCCTGGTATCCGGCCTCCGTTCCCACCACTGTCCTGAATGTCCTGATCGAAAACAAGGTCTACCCCGACCCGTACATTGGAATGAACCTGCGGTCCATTCCAGGCACCCAGTATCCCATCGGCGAGAATTTCTCAAATCTTCCCATGCCACCCGACAGCCCCTTCAGGGTGCCGTGGTGGTACCGGCAGGAGTTTCAGCTTCCATTGGGCTATCGGGGAAAGACCATCTGGCTGCATTTCGATGGGATCAATTTCCAAGCAAACATCTGGCTGAACGGGCATCAAGTCGCAAACTCTACCAAAGTGGCGGGCTCGTTTAGAGTTTACGAGTTCGACATCACCCGCCTCGCGAAGGTCGGAACGCCTAATGTCCTTGCAGTCGAAGTGTCTCCTCCACAGCCGAATGACCTTGGCATTACCTGGGTTGATGTGAACCCGGCTCCACCCGACAAGGACATGGGAATTTGGCACGAGGTTTACCTCACCGCCAGCGGGCCGGTAGCCCTGCGCTACCCGCAGGTGGTCACCCACCTCGACCTTCCCTCGCTTGACTCAGCGCGCCTGGCCGTGAGCGCCGGATTGCAAAACACCAGTGCGCAGAACATAAAAGGTGTCCTGGCAGGCAAGATCGAGAACATTGACTTCAAGCAGGAGGTCGAGCTCCGAGCGGGGGAAATGAAGCGGGTGACCTTTACTTCGCAGCGGTTCCCCCAGCTCAATCTTTCCAGTCCTCGCTTATGGTGGCCCTGGCAGATGGGGCCGCAGAACTTGTACACACTCGTAATCGAATTTCGAATCGAGGGCGAGGTTTCCGATAGTCAAGAGGTTCACTTCGGAATTCGAGAAGTCACCTCGGAGTTGACGGCGGAGGGCTACCGGTTGTTCAGGATCAACGGGCAGAAGATACTCATTCGGGGCGCTGGCTGGTGGTCCGACATGCTGCTAAGAAGATCGCCGGAGAGGCAGGAAGCAGAAATCCAGTATGCCCGAGACATGAACTTGAATTCCCTTCGCATGGACGGGAAGCTCGAGGATGACAACTTTCTGAAACTGGCCGACCAATCCGGCATTCTGCTTCTGCCCGGCTGGTGCTGCTGCGATCATTGGGAGAGATGGCAGGACTGGAAAGCAGAAGACTACCCCATCGCGGAGGAATCATTGCGCGACCGCCTGCGCCAGCTCAGAAACCACCCAAGTATCCTGAGTTGGTTGAACGGAGACGACAACCCGCCTCCTGATAAAGTGGCAAAGCTATACGTCAAAGTTCTGCAAGAAGAAAACTGGCCGAACCCTTACTTGGCGTCGGCCACCGGCAAGCCGGCGGCGGTGACAGGGGAGACGGGCGTGAAAATGACCGGACCGTACGAATGGGTCCCACCCTCTTACTGGCTGACCGACATGCAGAATGGAGGGGCCTTCGGGCTCATCACGGAGACGAGCCCCGGCCCAGCGATTCCGCCCATCGAAAGCCTTCGGAAGTTTATTCCCGCCGAGCATCTTTGGCCCATCGACCAGTATTGGGACTTCCATGCCGGAGGCGGCGAATTCAAAAATATCAATGTGTACAGGCAGGCGCTCAGTGCGCGGTATGGTAAGGCCACCGGCGTGGAGGACTTTGCCAAGAAGGCACAAGTGATGGATTACGAAGGCCAGCGTGCGATGTTTGAGGCCTACGGCAGGAACAAATATCACTCCACGGGCGTGCTGCAGGAAATGATGAACAACGCTTGGCCCTCCCTGATCTGGGCACTTTACGACTATTATCTCAACCCCGCAGGCGGCTACTTTGGAACCAAGAAGGCTTGCGAGCCTTTACACGTCCAATATTCGTACGACGATCGGTCCATCGTGATCGTGAATTCCTACTATCGCGAATTCAACGGAATGAAGGTTACGGCAAAAGTCTATAACCTCGACCTCAGTGAGAAGTTTTCCAAACAGGTAACACTTGACGTTCCGCCCGACAGCACCGAGAGGGTGTTCACCATTCCTGAAATAGCAGGATTGACGCCAACCTATTTCGTCCGGCTAGGGCTGGAAGATTCGGGAGCTAAGGTTGTAAGCAGAAATTTCTATTGGCTGTCAACCGATCCCGATGTGCTCGACTGGGAGAAGACCGCCTGGTACGACACGCCCGCCAAATCGTTAGCGGACCTGACGGCACTTACGACACTTCCTGAGGTGAGACTTAGGGGATCGAGCAGAGTGGAGGCGAGGGGTGCAGAAGATCTGTTGCGGGCGAGAATTGAGAATCCGACCCACAACTTGGCGTTTTCTGTCCACTTGCACGTTACAAAAGGTCGAGCAGGAGAAGACGTTCTGCCCATACGGTGGGAGGATAACTATTTCGAGCTAATGCCAGGAGAAACGAGGGAGGTCAGCGCAACCTTCCGGGCAAAAGATTTGCAGGAACGTACGCCCGTTGTGGAGGTCGACGGTTGGAACGTCGCCAGGGCAGTGCTCTAGCTGCTCGACGGCGAGCAATGATAAGGCATTAGTGTTATGATCCCGGTCGTCTCGGGTTTATTTTAGACGAGTCTGAGGGATGGTGCTCCCGTGGCTATCGAAGCCTCCATAAAGCCGGACCAAGCTGCTCCTTCTGCCGTCGCCTGAGCCATGATGCGGCCGTTGCCGAAAAAGCACAATTGGCTAATTGTTGATGCGAGGGATGAAACTAAATCGGCGCAGAAGAAGCAGAGGCGCAATCCTCTTGCTCGTGGCCACAGGAATGGCCGGACTGGCGCTCCATGTTGTGTTGGGGTGGTCCCCTCCGGCGAGGGCCGTGGGGCCGAAGGGCCCAAAAGCTTCAAAGGCTGAGCGTGCTCCTTCCAACGACGCGACCAATAACAACTCCCTTACGCTCGACCAATTCGTGGAGGTTGCGGCGCAAGCTGGGATCCATTTCACGCTGACCAGTGGTGGTCTGGAAAAACGCTACATCATCGAAGCCAAAGGCGGCGGAGGAATCGCCTGGATTGACTACGATAATGACGGCTTCCCCGACCTGTTTCTCGTCAACGGTTCGACCTATGAGCAGTGGAGAAACAGGACGAGTCCGCGCTTGGCGCTCTTTCATAACAATGGGGACGGTACGTTTACGGATGTCTCAGAGGGTTCGGGCCTTGACCACACGGGATGGGGCATGGGTGTGTGTGTGGGCGACTATGACAACGACGGCTACGACGATCTCTACGTAACCTACTATGGCGGGAACGTCCTTTATCACAACAACGGCAACGGAACATTCACCGACGCGACCGACAAGGCCGGAGCGCGCGGGCACGGCTGGGGGATGGGATGCGGGTTTGGCGACTACGACAACGACGGCAAGCTGGATCTGTACGTGGCGAATTACCTCGATGTCGACATCAACCACTTGGGACAGCCAGGGAGCGCGCCGAACTGCACGTATCGAGCCTTCGCGACCTTCTGTGGGCCCCGCGGGCTCGAGGGTGGGCGCGACATCCTCTTTCACAATAATGGCGACGGCACGTTTGCCGACGTGACCGAGCAGGCTGGCATCGACCCTAATAAATATTACGGGTTGGGTGTGGTGTGGGGCGATTACGACCGGGACGGGAAGCTCGATATCTATGTGGCGAACGACTCAACCCCCAGTTCACTCTACCACAACAACGGCGACGGCACGTTTACCGACGTCGGCATGCAGGCGGGTGTGGCGTACAGCGGCGAGGGCCAGGAACAGGCGGGTATGGGCACCGACTTTGCCGATTACGACAATGACGGCTGGGGCGATCTGCTGAAGGGAAACTTCTCCGACGACACGAAGAATCTTTACCACAATAACCACGACGGAACCTTCACCGATGTCACTTACACGGCTGGGTTGGGCGATGCCGGCTGGCTCTACACAACATTCGGTGCGAAATTTCTCGACTACGACAACGATGGGTGGAAGGACATTTTCTTTGCCAACGGCCAGACATTTCCGCAAATCGATCGCTACGCAACGGGAATCACCTACGCCGAGCGAAACCTCCTGTTTCACAACCGGGGGGACGGCGCGTTTGAGGAAGTAGGGCTACGCTCAGGGCCTGGCCTAGCCATCAAGAAAGTCGGCCGTGGGCTGGCTGTGGCCGACTACGACAACGACGGCGACCTCGAGATCATGGTGAGCAACATGAACGGCTCACCGGATTTGCTCCGCCACGCGCGAAAGAACCACAACCACTCGATTCTCGTAAGGACGATCGGCGTCAAGAGTAACCGCGACGGGATTGGCGCTGAGATCAAAGTCGTGTCCGGAAACTTGGCGCAATATGACACTATCCGCAGCGGGGGCAGCTACCTTTCCTCGAGCGACTTGCGCGCGCACTTCGGCCTGGGCGCGCGGACAAAGATCGACCGGGTCGAGGTGAGATGGCCGGCGGGGGAAACGCAGGTAATCCAGAATCCGCCCATTGACCACGTTCTGGTCATCAAGGAGGGCGACGGACTCATCAAGAGTTTGGCCTTTCAGAAGGGACGCCTCGGAGCAAAATGAAGGTACTCGTTTTGGCGATTGGGCCCGCAGTTAAACCACGCCCTACGCGCACATCTGCCTGTGTTATCCAGCGAAGGATTCCCGCAGTTGCTCGGAGATATCCGGATCAAACGAACTACGGAGATCCTTCGCTGCGCTCAGGATGACAGTGCGATTCAGCCCGAATTCCGAAGTTGAATTTGGGGCTGCCAAGTCAACTCGCTGAATCTGGATTGCCTGGCTTGAAAACCTCGAGAACCGAACGGGTGTTTGGATTCTCCGGAAGTGACCCCTCACCCGTCCCGCCCCGGCTGATGACTACGCCGGCTGCGGGACACCCTCTCCCCAAGGGAGAGGGCGGTCAACGATGATTGATCTCAGCCCTCTCCCTTGGGGAGAGGGTGGCGAGAGTAGCGAGCCGGGTGAGGGGTTTCTTCCCACAGAGGCTCGCAACTTCGGAATTAGAGTTCAGTGAGTCACTCCTGCGTGTTGGGAAGAACGCTTCCGGAGGCCATGCCCTGCTGGTTAGCGCGCTGTTTGGTTCTTGCGAGGGCTTGGCGTTCGGTGCGAGCCTTCTGCTTCTCGCCCAGGTGCTCATAGGCGAGCGCAAGCTGGAAGTGAGGTTTGCTGTCGTCGGGGTTGAGCCGCGTCGCAAGAACCAGTTCAGGCACGGCCTCTTTCACTTGGCCTTGACTCATCAAGGCTTTCCCCACCAGGTAGTGGGCGGCGCCGGAAGAAGGCTGAATTTTCGCTGCCCGTTTGGCCAGCTCGAGGGCCTCCTCGACTTTGGCCGGATCGTGACCAAGAAGAAGGATAAACGACAGATCCAAGAACGGTCCGGGGTCGGACGAGGCCGAGTCGCCGAGGGCTTCAACGGCCTTTCTGTAGTAGGGCTCCGCTAGGCCATAATTGCCCAGGTGAACTTGGGCGGTCCCCAAAGCGCGATAAGCTGACGCGTTCCGCGGGTTCAGTTTTACGGCTTGGTAAAGATAAGACAGGGCCGCCTCATATTTCAGGTCGAGCAGCAGTTGCTGGCCGGCGAAATACGCGTTC
>Ga0181538_10005137_pt1 | contig 11864 bp, 7 predicted proteins | sample PEATcosm2014_Bin_40_FD_119773 | JGI IMG/M metagenome (GOLD analysis project Ga0181538, IMG submission 119773) | Peatland microbial communities from MTU Mesocosm Facility, Houghton, MI, USA - PEATcosm2014_Bin23_30_metaG | ecosystem: Environmental > Terrestrial > Soil > Wetlands > Peat | place...
ATCTTTGCGATCGAGGAGTGGGCGGTAGTCGCCGCTGGTGGGCACTTCTGCGCCGTAGGCTTCCAGACCGGCTTTCCGGTGCATTTCATAGAGGTCGGCTGTGGCCACCAGTTCGCCAGTGGGCACCTTGCGCGCGGAGCGCAGCAGATCGCATCCGCGAATTCCGGTCCCGATGGAGGCAAAGCGGATCTTGCGCCCGCTCCGGCTCGCCTGGGCTTCGAGCGCTGGAGGCTGAAGCAGGGTCGCTTTAGCTGCCGCGCCTGCGACTGCCGCACCTGCGCCGAGCCGCACAAATTCCCGCCTCGTAAATGCTGGAGTTTTCACCGAAGTATCCTCTTCGAAAACAGATTCACGCAATTGTAGCGCTCCAACGCAGCGCGGATTGGATGGCCAGGTTCAAGCCCACCATCAACACAGCTGAGACGGGGATCACCAACAGGGCCTTCTTTAGCCGCAGCGGGTCGCCGCCGGCGATGGTGCCGATGATGCGCGAACTGACGGCCAGGCCAATCCATCCGCAGGTAATAACGAAGCCCAGCGCAGTGCTGGTCATGCGAGGGAATGCGTCGCCGACGATGGCCAGCGTGGTGGGGAAGACGGGCGCCATGGAAAGTCCGGCGAGGAAGACAAGTGCGAATGCCGCTGCCGGCCGAATCGTTCGCAGCATCAGGAAAGTCGTAACAGCCATCGCGGCAGATGCGACGAGAGTAACGGTGACTGGCTGTACGCGGATGAGAATGGGCGAGACGCCGACGCGGCCGATGAGCAGGCCGAGCGCAAATCCAAGCGAAAGGATATTGAGTGCGCGCGATTCCGGAACGCCCTGGGCGATTAGATGTCGAGGAAGCCAGTTCCATATTCCGACTTCGCAGGACACATAGAGAAAAAGAAAGAGACCGAGCATGAAGAGGAGTGGCCGGTCGAGGACGGGGGCTGCATCAGCAAGAACGAAGCGCCCGGCGCTGGTGGGCGACGGCATTTTGGTGACAGCCTGAATCACCAGCGTGACGACAGTAAGGGATGCGACGGTGTAGCAGAGACGGACCCAGTTTCGCGAAAAGAGATTGGCTGAGAGGAAGGGGGTTGCCAATCCGCCGAGACCGAAGAAGAGGTTGACCAGGTTCAGCGCGATTCCGCGGTGCGTTTCACTTACGTCGCTCACCAGCGCATTCGCGCCAGTCACCACGATTCCTCCTCCGACACCCAGCAGGAACAAGAGGACCAGGATGCTGCGGAAACCCTGCGAACGAGGAAGAGCGTAAAGCGCGACGGCGATAAAGGCCAGGCCGAGAATGAGACCGATCTTCTTGCCTTCGCTATCCAGCAACGGACCCACGCCGACCGAGGCGATAATCAATCCCAGCGCCTGCGCAAAGGCGATGGTGCCATTCTGGGTAGGCGTGAGATGGAAACGCTCAGACAGGTCGGGCAGAATGGTGCCCAGCATGGCGGCAATCATTCCATAGACAAAGATGGCGACGATGGCAGCAAAGATCAACACAGGCGCCTCGGGAACCAACGTGGAACTGACCGGGTTCGCTTCGAAGTTTAGCGGGATTAAGGTGCGCTATCCCTTCTTTCCGCGCACCACTTCCTTGGCTTCGGCAGCGCCGCCGGCCGGGGCTTCTGGCACATCCGCCTTTGCCGCGCCTATGCCCAACTGCTTGCGTAGCGCCGCATCGATCTTCGCGTAGATGTCCTTGTTCTCCTTCAGGAAGCCTCGGGTATTCTCGCGTCCCTGGCCAATGCGCTCGCCGCCAAAGCTGTACCAGGCGCCGCTCTTCTCCACGATGTTGTGCGTTACGGCCAGGTCGAGCACATCGCCTTCGCGACTGATGCCCTCACCGTAGAGAATGTCGAACTCGGCTTCGCGGAACGGCGCGGCAACCTTGTTCTTGACGATCTTGACCTTGGTGCGCGAGCCGACCACCGTGTCGCCTTCCTTGACGGCGGCGATGCGGCGGATATCGATGCGGACAGAAGAATAGAACTTGAGCGCGCGGCCGCCCGTCGTGGTTTCAGGGTTGCCGAACATGACGCCGATCTTTTCGCGAATTTGATTAATGAAAATGAGAGCGGTGCGGGACTTCGAGACTGTGCCGGTTAGTTTGCGCAGCGCCTGCGACATTAGCCGGGCCTGCAGGCCCATGTGCGAGTCGCCCATCTCACCGTCAAGCTCGGCCTTGGGCACCAGGGCAGCCACCGAATCGACGACCAGCACATCGATCGCGCCCGAGCGCACCAGGGCTTCAGTAATTTCGAGGGCCTGCTCGCCGCTGTCGGGCTGCGAAACGAGCAGGTTGTCGACATCCACACCGAGTTTCTTCGCGTAGCCGGGATCGAGCGCGTGCTCGGCATCGACAAAAGCCGCCAGGCCGCCGGCGCGCTGTGCTTCGGCGATGATCTGCAAAGTGATGGTAGTTTTGCCGGAAGATTCGGGCCCAAAGACCTCTGTAACCCGGCCGCGCGGAACGCCGCCGACACCGAGCGCCGCATCGAAGCTGATCGAGCCGGTGGAAATGACGGCTATCGGCAGCAGCGCCTCACGGGAGCCGAGGCGAACAATCGACCCCTTCCCGAACTGTTTTTCAATCTGTGCAAGGGCAAGTTCTACCGCTTTGGCGCGGTCGTCGACGTTGGCCATTGGGAGGGCTCCTCAAAAAAGTGCTCGCCCGCCAAGTCTCATGCTTTCTTGGCAGGAAACGGCGAGGGGCTTCATTGGATTTCGAAAGGATTGTAGCAGGATGGGACATTGAAGAAAAGGAGAAAATGGCGAACAAAGAGAGAAAATCGAAAACCCTCATGGACAGGCGTGCCGAAGCGCACACTCTAAGGCAGGATTAGCTCTAACTGCGATCAGGGATCCATAGCTGGCCGGGCCAGACCTCCGCCGGAATCTGCTGATTCTTGAATAGCGGTAGTCCTGCTGCTGGGGCCCTGGACAGAGCCTTTGCCTCGCGGCCGGGTGAAAAATGCGCCTGATTCTGCCTCCTTCCGATCTTCTAAGGGTAAATTGTCGTCTTTATATTGACTTCACATATTCTTTATGATTCGCTCATATCAGCGGGTCATGCGACGACCGCCGCCCGAATTCAGGTCGCTTGCAAGTGGTAGCGAGGGCATCGAAGGAAGGCAGGCGAACCATGAACAACCTTGATCGGTTCCTCGAGTACCTTGTGGTTGCCGTTTTCGTGTGCGTTGGATGCGCACGGATCGTGAGCTATCGGCGGAGGCCGAAACCGCTTGGAGCACAGTCGGCCGGTCTCCCATTCGGGCTGCCGTACGGGGCGCTGCTGGTCGTTGGCGTGTTTCAGATTGCGGCTGCGCTGGCCCTGGTCGCGCCGGGCGCTTCCTTTGCTGCTTTGGCGCCATGGGCGGCTGCGGGACTCGCGCTCGTGACGCTATATGGCGCGCTCTACCACATGCGGCGCCATGAGACATTCGTGCCGAATGTAACGCTCTTTCTTCTCGTTCTTTTAGTGGCCGTCGGCCGCTGGATGTAGCTGAGGCTTTGCGGCCCCTCGCTGAACTGACTCAAACGGCCATCCTCAAACCGTGTATGCGCCTACACGTGTCTCTTTGCTGGTGAGTGCATCGCACTTACGGTCCAGCACCTCGTATTCGCCATCATGATCCTTGCGGAAGGCGCGAAAAGCCTGTTCGCTGCTCCAGCGGTCGATGGTCAGGTAGTTGCCCGAAACATAGGCGTCGCGGAGCAATTCGGTCCCCAGATACTCGGGCGAGGTGCGAAACAGTTGTGCCCAGGCTCCATCAGCTCCATAAGCAGCCTCAAAACCGGCCACTTTGTCCTCAGCAATCTCAAACTGCCAGACCACAACAAACATGGGAACCTCAATCTTGTCTTTATGGTAGCGCAGGGGCTCAGAGAAGAAGACAGGGCCGCACGGCTCCAATCCCAGCCGGCGGCGGATTCTTCTCATATTGTGATACGCCGTCTCTATATCGGGCGCATACTGATGATGGTCCGTTCTATGAAGGAGTAACCTTCCCCTTAGGTCTCCTTTTTGCCGCTCCGGCCGCTCGACTTGCTCGACAATTGATAAGGGTTTTTGGCGAGGCTTCCTGACGCATGGTCTATGACGCGCGCGCCGCATCGAATGCGGCGATGATACAGACCAAAGACGCGGCAGGCTCGCTCTCCGCGCACTTCAGCGCCGACGAAGCAAACTGAAAAGATTGAACGGAAAAGATTGAACCAGGATTCAAAAACCAGGATTCAATGTGAGGGAACTATGAAAGCTCGCTACCCAGGCATCCGCGTTACCGCCAACGGCAACCAGCTCGTCAGCTATCACACTGAGACGCGCATCGCCGACGCCGGCGTTTTTTATCCCATCACGCCTTCCACTGAAGGTGGTGAGCTTTTTCAGCAAGCCTATGCCGAGGGGAAGCTGAATGTGTTTGGCAGCAACACGATCGCAATTGAAACCGAAGGCGAGCACGCCGCCCAGGGCGGAGCGATTGCACATTCGGTTTGCGGCAAGCGCGTGGTCAATTTCACTTCCGGCCAGGGAGTGGTATATGGCGTGGAGCAGTACTACCACGCGCCGGGCAAGGCCTCGACCATGGTGCTGGAGGTGGGCGCGCGCGCGCTGACCAAGCACGCCCTCAATGTCCACTGCGGCCACGACGATATTTATGGAGCGCTGGATACGGGATGGATCATGCTTTTCGGCAAGGATGCGCAGCAGGCCGCCGACCAGGCGCTGATTCTGCGCCGAGTGACCGAGCTCTCGCTTACGCCGGGCATGAATATCATGGACGGCTTCCTCACGACGCACCTGGAGCGTACGTTTTACAAGCATGAGTCTGAGCTGATCCGCGAATATCTCGGCGCGCCCGACGACATCATCGACGGCCCGACTGAAGCGCAGCGCGTTCTGTTTGGGCCCACGCGCCGCCGCGTTCCCAGGATGATGGATCTCGCCAATCCCATTCTGCTCGGGCCGGTGCAGAACCAGGAACACTACATGCAGGGCATTGTGGCGCGGCGCAACAACTTTGCCGAGCCGATTCTTCCGTTCCTTGAAGCCGCATACAAGGATTTTGGCGAGCTCACCGGCCGTCGCTATGGCCTCGTCAGCGAGTACAAGACCAATGATGCAGGCACGGTTTTTGTCTCGCTTGGTTCTGCCGCGGAGAACATCGAGGCCGCGGTGGACTACCTGCGCCAGACACGGAATTCCAGTGTGGGCTCCGTTCACGTCAACGTCATTCGCCCCTTCCCCGAGGCTGCTCTCGTTGCAGCGCTCAAGGGCAAGAAGAACGTCATCATCCTGGAGCGGACCGACGAAGCGCTTTCCGGCGACAATCCGCTTGGTCGCGACCTACGCACAGCGTTTTCAAAAGCATTGCAAGGAACAGAAGGCTTACCGTCGATCACCCTCGCCGAAGTTCCCCGCTTCATCGGCGGCAGCTACGGCCTGGGTTCGCGTGACTTCCGCCCCGAGCACATCATCGGAGCCTTCGAATTCGCCACTGCGGGCCGTGCGCGCAAAGACGGCAAGACCGCAGCCGACGGCGTGAACTTTATCGTCCTCGGGATCGACCACCCCTATTCGGTCGTCGCCGATGAAACACCTTCGCTGTTGCCTGAGGGCGCGGTCGCCGTGCGCTTCCACTCCATCGGCGGCTGGGGCGCAATCACTACCGGCAAAAACCTCGGCGCCATCCTCGGCGACCTAAATGACCTGCTCTTCGAACGCGACGGCCTGAAGGATGATCTTGGCAATCCCAAGGAAGTCATTCACGTCAGCGCCAATCCCAAGTACGGTTCCGAGAAAAAGGGCGCGCCCACCAGCTATTTCATGGTCGCCGCCAAAGATCGCATTCGCGTCAACTGCGACCTGCGCCACGTGACGGTCGTTCTCTGCTGCGATCCCAAGGCGTTTACGCATACCAATCCGCTCGACGGCATGCAGGAAGGCGGCAGCCTAGTTTGGGAGTCAGACGTAGACGGCGAGCACGCGTGGAAAAATCTACCCATCTGGGCCCGCCAGCAGATCATCCAGAAAAAGATTCGCGTCTTCACCCTGCCCGGCTTCGAAATCGCGCGCAAGGCCACCGACCGCGCCGATCTGCAACTGCGCATGCAAGGCAATGCCTTCCTCGGCGCATTCTTTGCCGTAAGCCCCATGCTGCAGGAGTTCGGCATCACGCAGGAGCAGTATCGCGACGTTGTGTTCAAGCAGTACGTAAAGAAATTCGGCAAGCTGGGCGACGCGGTCGTGCAGTCGAACATGGAAGTTATGACGCAGGGCTTCGAGCGCGTGAAGGAAATCGCCATTGGCGACGTCGCCGCTGCCGATCACTCCAGTCTCCGCGGCCAGGCCTTACTGCCGATTCTGGCGCAGGCGCCGGCTTTTGTTGAAGTGGGCGCAGGCACCGTGCCTGCAATGCGCCGCAGCACCCCGCCACCCGCTGGACAGGCTCCCCGCACGCCAGTCTCCTCGATCAACGTTTTCGATGCGGAGTTCCGCTCGCACTTCGGTTACAACCAGCCGGCAACACCGCTTTCCGCAATGGGCGTCATCGCCGCGGGAACGGGCGATACCGCTTCAAAGTACGTTGCGCGGCGCGAGACGCCGCTCTACATTCCCGAGAATTGCACGCAGTGCATGGAGTGCATCTCGGTGTGCCCGGATACGGCCCTCCCCAATTGCTCCCAAGATCTCAGCACGCTTCTGGGAACTGCCGTCACGCGCTACGTCGCCGATCCAATCGAGCGCAGAAAGATGCTCGACAAGCTGCCCGAGATCGACAAGCTGACGCGCCAGCGGATGGTAGCCGAAATCAAGACGGGCACGCCGCTTCCCACGATCATTCGCGAAGTCACGGAGTCCGTCGACGGATTCTCGGCTGAAGCCAAGGCGCAATTCTTTTCGATCGTCGACAAGGTGCCGATGGCCTACCAGAAAGTGAACGCCATCTTTTCATCGCCAGAGCGGAAGACGCCTGGTTCTGGTGGCATCTTTTCTATTTTTGTCAGCGATTTGTGCAAGGGCTGCGCGGCCTGCGTTACGGCCTGCGGCGACCACATGGCGCTGAAGATGGTGCAGGAGACTGAGGAAGTGAACGCCGAGCACGAAACCGGCACGGCCTTCCTGAACCTGCTGCCTGACACAGCACAGAAGTTCCTGGGCCTCTATAACGGCGCGAATCCGGCGGACTCGAAGACTGCCACGCTGCGCAACATGCTGATGGTGCGAACCAATTACGACGCGCTGGTGGCAGGCGACGGAGCCTGCGCCGGCTGCGGTGAAAAGAGCGTGCTGCGCTCCATTGCCGCCGTCACCGAGGCCTATATGCGACCGGTCTACCACGCCAAGAGCGACCGCTTTATTGCGAAGGCGGGCGAGCTGGAGAAAACCGGCGCAGCCCGCCTGGCGGCCATCAAAGAAAGCTGCCCGGAGGATTACGACCGCCTGCGGCAGGCCATCGCGCACCTCGTCATGGGCCTTGGCGGCGAAGACACACCGGACACCAAGACGCGCATTGCAGCATACGAAGCAGAACACGGCGAAATCACCGACGCACAGTTGGTCGAGGCTATCGCCGCAGTGCTCTTGACCGAGGCCTTCAACCACAAAAACCTGCAGCCCATCGATGGACGCCTCGCCAACGGCATGAGCGTAATGGCCATGGCTGCGCACACCGGCTGCAACACCGTTTACGGTTCAACCGCGCCCAACAATCCTCATCCTTATCCGTGGATGAACTCGCTCTTCCAGGATGGCGTGACGGTTGGCTGGCTCATGGGCGAGAGTTTCATCGTCGACCACTCGCGCCGCTCCGTCCTTCCCGAGCGCCTGGCCGACATTCTGCTCACGCGCGAAGTGGGAGCTCCCGCGGATAGCTCTTTGTCCGTGGGGTCGGGATCGAAGTGGTTCAGCGCCGAAGAGTACTACCACTTCACGCATTTTACTGACGCGCTGATGACCGATCAGGAGATCGTCGAGTTGCCCAAGGTCTGGGTGGTCGGCGGCGACGGCGGCATCGGCGACATCGGCTACCAGAACACCTCAAAGGTGATGTTGCAGAATCGGCCCAACGTCAAAGTGCTGATGCTCGACACGCAGGTCTACTCGAACACCGGCGGCCAGAACTCCGATTCAACGCCAATGCTCGGCGGCAATGACATGAACGTCTTTGGATCCGCCACGCAGGGCAAGAACACGGAAAAGAAGACGGTGGCAGAGACCTTCCTCGCCGGCCACGGCTCGCCGTTCGTTGCGCAGGTCTCGATGGCCAACGCGCCCAAGCTTTACCGCGCGATTCTGGACGGTCTCGAGTATCGCGGCACCATGTTCCTGCAGTGCTTCACCACATGCCAGCCGGAGCACGGCGTGGCCGACGACATGGCCCTCTTCCAGGCGCAGCGCGTGCGCGACTCGCGCGGCGCTCCGGAGTTCGTGTTCAACCCGCGCCTGGGCGAAACCTATCAGGAGGCGCTCGACATCAAGGGCAATCCGTCGATCGATCTCGACTGGTACGAGACCAAGTCCAAGGTGACGAACGAGCCGTATCGCTATACCGTCGCTCACTGGTGCGTCACCGAGGCGCGCTTCCGCAACCACCTGAAGAAGATCAAGCCTGAGCAGGCTGCAAAGATGGTACCCCTCGACAACATGCTCGTTCGCGTAACGCAGCAGGACGTGGTCTACCGCTACTACCTGTTGCCGGAGCACCGCAGCTTCATTCCCGACTTCGGCGTGTATATTACTTTCGACCAGGACGGCAAGACCGTCCACTACGCGCTGAGTCGCCAATTGGTCATGTTCTGCGTGGAGAGGCGCAAGGCCTGGCGGATGCTGCAATCGAAAGCCGGCGTCGTCAACCGCGAGTACCAGGCGCAGAAGTCGATCCTTGCCGACGTCGACGCGGGCAAAGTCTCAAAGGACGAGTTCTTCGGACACGCCCACGAGATCATGGCCGAGCGGCTGGGAAAACCGGTGCTGGCGAAAGCGTAGAAGCGGGTTAAAGCCTGATCAACACTGAACGCGGACCCGAGGGTCCGCGTTTTGCTTCTGTCGCAAGGCCTTGATAAACTCTGGGGTTCCCACGGGAGTGATCGCCATGAAGTTCGTCCTGTTGGTTCCCTTGCGTCGGGTTTGCCTCACCGCAGCCGTCTCTCTCATTCTTCTAGCATCGTTACACCCGCAAGACAAAGAAGGAGCTCCGCCGCCAACTTACCGCGCCGGCGGATTGTCGATCGCCATTCCGCCTCCTGGCGGCGATCTGGTCGAAGCCGGTCCCGATTATCGAGTGGTCTTGGAGCCTCTTGCGCCTGACGCCAATCGACTTCTGGCGGCCTTCGTGTTGCCGGGTGATATGACTGTGATTCGCACCGGCACTTATCCCCCGCTGACGAATTACGCGCTTGTCGAAATTCCTCGCCGAGCCGAATTTATTGACGTTGATGCAGACACATTTAAGACCATTGTTGACGGTACGGGCAAACAGTTAGCGGGAAATCTTGATTTGAGCGATTCGCAGGAGGAGCTCAATCAGCGGTCGAAAGCTTTGAACAAAACCACGGTGACTCTCGACAAGCCCGTGCCCCTCGGCCTATTTTTCTCCAGTCCAGATGCCTCCGGATTCGGCATGATCATGCCGGTCTTGGCGAACGGGGTCACGACCCGAGTGGTCGCGGTCATAAGCGTGTTAAGGGTGCAGAAGCGAGTGCTCATTGCTTACACCTATCAGGTGTTCAAGGACGAAAGTACGGTAAAGCTGATGCAAGCGACCTCCGAGAAATGGGCGAAAGCAATTTGCGATGCAAATAGATAGCAGGCTGCCGTGCGGCCCACCCTTCGGCCAGCCACAACCGGTGGCGCCCGATTCTATCCATCAATCTTGCGTGACGTATAAGTCGACGTACTCATTCACGGCCATTTTTTCCAGCCGTTCACGGTCGAGCGAGATGTCCAGAATCTTCTGTTGTTGCGGCTCGCTGAAGCGGCGGCGCAGATTGGTCTTGAACTTCTCGATCAGCAGCGGGATTCCTTCTTGGCGGCGGCGGTGATGGCCGATCGGATACTCGACGGTTTCCTCAAGAACCGTGCCATCTTCTAACTCAACGCGAAGGCTGTTGGCGATGGAGCGCTTGTTTGGATCGTGATAGTCGGCAGTGAACTGCGGTTCTTCAACGCACTCGATTTTGGCGCGTAGCGCGTCGATTCTTGGGTCAGCCGCAACCTTGTCCTCGTAGTCGGCAGCCGTCAGTCGGCCGAATAGCACCGGAATCGCAACCATATACTGCACGCAATGGTCGCGATCGGCGGGATTCGAGAGCGGACCTTTTTTGTCGATGATGCGCAGGCAGGCCTCGTGCGTACGAATCTTTACTGTTTTTATGGTCTTGGACGAGAGTTCGGACTGATTGAGCTTGGGATGCAGCTTCATCGCGGCTTCCACGGCGGTCTGCGCATGGAACTCCGCAGGATAGCTGATTTTGAAGAGCACGTTTTCCATCACATAGGAACCATAGGGCCGCTGGAACTTGAACTCCTGGCCTCGAAACGAAACATCGTAAAAGCCCCACGTCTTCGCGGTGAGCGCCGACGGATAGCCCATCTCGCCGGAACGGGCCATCAATGCCAATCGCACAGCGCGGCTGGTCGCATCGCCCGCGGCCCAGCTCTTACGCGAACCAGTGTTCGGTGTGTGACGATAGGTGCGCAGGCTCTGCCCATCGATCCAAGCGAGTGAGAGTGCGTTAACGGTTTGCTCGCGGCTGAGTCCAAGCAGTTGGCTTACGACGGCGGTTGACGCCACTTTCACCAGCACCACATGATCAAGCCCAACTTTGTTGAACGAGTTTTCGAGCGCGATGCAGCCCTGAATTTCGTGCGCCTTGATCATCGCCGTCAACACGGCGCGCATCGTGAGCGGCGGCCCCCCCGAAGCAATCGCCTCGCGCGAGAGCCAGTCCCCCGTGGCCAGGATTCCGCCGAGATTGTCGCTCGGATGGCCCCACTCCGCTGCAAGCCAAGTGTCATTGAAGTCGAGCCAACGAATCATCGCTCCGATATTGAAGGCAGCTTGCACCGGGTCGAGCTGAAAGCTGGTGCCCGGAACGCGTGCGCCGTTCGGGACGGTCGTGCCCAGGACGATCGGGCCGAGCAGCTTGGTACATGCCGGATATTCGAGCGCCTCAAGGCCGCAGCCCAGCGTGTCCATCAAGCAAAAGCGCGCGGTCGTATACGCCAGATCGCTGTCGATCTTGAAATTCAACGCGTAGTCGGCGATGTCGGTGAGGACTTTGTCTGGCGCTGGGCGTTTATTGCTCGTGTGCGACGACACGCGGACTCCTTCGTTCTTATTCCCGTGCCCCAATCGGCACAAACTTCAGATTCTCCGGCCCAGTATAGATCGCCGATGGTCGAATGATCTTGCCATCCTGCCGCTGCTCGATAACGTGCGCGCACCAGCCTGCGGTTCGAGCCATCACAAACAGTGGCGTAAACAAGCCGACCGGAATGCCCATCAGATGATAGGCCACCGCTGAATACCAATCGAGATTGGGAAACATGCGCTTGGCGTCGTGCATGGTGTTCTCAATCCGCTCGGCGACGGAGAAAAGGCGCTGGCCATCGGCGTCCACTGCCAGAGCCCGCGCCTGCTCCTTGATGAAGTGACTGCGCGGATCGCTGACCGTGTACACGGGATGGCCGAATCCAATAATGACCTCGCGCTGATCGATGCGGCGGCGTATGTCTGTCTCGGCTTCGTCGGCCGTCGCGTAGCGCTGCTGAATTTCAAGCGCGACTTCGTTGGCGCCGCCGTGCTTCGGTCCCTTGAGCGCGCCGATGGCGCCGACAATGCACGAGTAGATATCGGAG
>Ga0181538_10005138_pt1 | contig 11862 bp, 8 predicted proteins | sample PEATcosm2014_Bin_40_FD_119773 | JGI IMG/M metagenome (GOLD analysis project Ga0181538, IMG submission 119773) | Peatland microbial communities from MTU Mesocosm Facility, Houghton, MI, USA - PEATcosm2014_Bin23_30_metaG | ecosystem: Environmental > Terrestrial > Soil > Wetlands > Peat | place...
CAACTATTTGTTCACCTACGCGGCAAGCTATCCGAGCGGCCTCATTGCTCTTTCACAGCCTGCCGGCGGCAAGTTCTCGACGCGATACCAGATCTACAAGGCGGAAGGGACTGGCTATGTTGCCGGCCCGTTCGGCGGCCTGGCATCGCTGGCGGACAACGACAACGTCACGATTCCTGACATCCGCGCCCGGATTGCGGCCAAGCAGACCGAGGCAGCCGAGGGCGACATGAAGGCTTACACGAACACGATAGCCGGCACGCGCGTGACCTTCGCCATGGTGCCGATTCCCGGCGGCGAGTTTGTGATGGGCAGTCCGGACACGGAGCCGGGACGCAAGCCGGACGAAGGCCCGCAGCACAAGGTTAAGATATCGCCGTTCTGGATGGGCCAGTGCGAGGTGACGTGGAACGAATACGAGCTGTTCATGTATCCCGATGAGGAACGGCGGACGCGTGGCACTGTCCCGACTGACGCCGCCGGAGACAAGCTGGCCGACGCCGTGACACATCCGTCCAAGCCCTACGTCGAAATGAGCTTCGGCATGGGCAAGGACGGCTTCCCGGCCATCAGCATGACGCAGCACGGCGCGAACAAATATTGCCAGTGGCTTAGCGCCAAGACCGGACAGTTCTACCGCTTGCCCACGGAGGCAGAGTGGGAATACGCCGCCCGCGCCGGCACGACGACGGCGTATTTCTTTGGCGACGACAAGAGCAAGCTGGGCGAATACGGCTGGTTCGAGCAGAACAGCGATTTCAAGTACCAGAAGGTCGGCAAAAAGAAGCCCAACCCCTGGGGGCTTTACGACATTTGTGGCAACGTGGTGGAGTGGGTTCTCGACCAATATGACCCTGACTACTATAAGCAATGCGCCAGCAACGGCGGCACCGTCGATCCCTGGAACAAAGCGACCAAGCCGTATCCGATCGCGGTGCGCGGGGGCTCTTGGGATGACGAGGCCACGATGTGCCGCAGCGCGGCGCGCCGCGGCTCTGACCGTTCCTGGAAGATGCAGGACCCGCAGTTGCCGAAGAGCATCTGGTATTTCTCGGACGCGCAGTTCGTCGGTTTCCGCATCGTGCGTCCGCTGAAAGTGCCGCCGCCCGAACAAATGCAAAAGTACTGGACAAGCGGCGTGGAAAAGGACTGAATGCCCGGCGTGAGCATTTCGTCAGTGTTAGCGCCGGCTATCGGCCATAACTTGAAACAGAACACAAACTAGAAAGACCCCATGCAAGATTACTCAACCAAATCGTCGTCGGCGTTCTCCCGGCGCCAGTTCATTAAGAGCTCGACTCTCATTGCCGCTTCGGCGGCGACCGTCGCTAGCTTCCCGTCGGTTCTCCGCGGCCAGAGCACAAAGCCCATCAACGCGGTGATCATCGGCCTTGGCGGTCGCGGGGGCGGCGCGGGCGTGAACTTCCTCGAGGCAGGCAAAGCCGCGGGCGTGGAAGCCAAGATCGTTGCAGTCGGAGACCTATTCCCGGAACAGGCCAGACGCGGCATAGAGAGCTTCGGAGTTCCGGCGGAGAAGTGCTTCAGTGGATTTGACGCCTATGAAAAGGCCTTGGCAGTTCCCGGCGTCAATTATGTCATTCTCGCCACGCCGCCCGGGTTCCGCGCTTCCCATTTCAAGGCCGCCATCGAAGCCGGCAAGAACGTGTTTATGGAGAAGCCGGTAGCGGTGGACGGCATGGGCTGTCGCGTCATTCATGCCGCGGTGGACCAAGCCAAAGCCAAGAATCTCAAGGTTGCCGCCGGCACTCAGCGCCGCCACCAGGCCAGCTATATCGAGACCATTAAACGCCTCAAGGACGGAGCGATTGGCGACATCGTCACGTTGCGCGCTTACTGGGTTAATGGCGGTCCCATCTGGCATCACGGTGACCACGGCAGCACCGAGCTCGAACGGCAGATCCGCAACTGGTACCACTACATCTGGCTCAGCGGCGATCATATTTGCGAACAGCACGTCCACAATCTCGACGTTTGCAACTGGGTCGTCGGCGACCATCCCACGAAGTGCTGGGGTATGGGCGCTCGGCAGCAGTTGGACGGCAAGTCGGGCGAGATTTGGGACAATTTCGCCGTGGAATATGAATACCCCAACGGCGCGCGGATGTACAGCTATTGCGGTCAAATCAAACGCGATTGGTCTTCGGTAAGCGAAGGCGTCCAGGGCACCAAAGGCACCGCCGACCCAGGCGGGCGGATTCAGCCCAAGGGAAGCGATATGTGGCGCTTCCGGGACAGGGCCGTTGATCCTTACGTCCAGGAGCACATCGACCTCATTAACGCCATCGTGAAGGACACGGACTTGAATGAGGCCAAGCAGGTGGCCGACAGCACGCTCACCGCCATCATGGGTCGCGAGGCGGCCTATAGCGGCGCCGGCGTGGAATGGAACGAGGTCCTGAACTCGAACTTCGTGTATGGCCCCGATCTCCTTTACAAAGACTGCGCCAAGATGACTTGGGGTGACTTCAGGACGTTGCAGCCGCCCATGCCCAGCGACCACAACATCTTCAAGGATCCCCCGGTTCTTCCGCTGGCTAAGGCGTAATGGGTTGCGCGGTATGGTTTGAACTCATGGCCGGCCTGGGTGGCCGGCCTTTTCTTTTCCTACGGAGCAATGATTAAACCCCCTTCCCATTCGGATTTCGGCCCTTCGGCCTTCTTTCGGGCCTCGGTCTTCGGGTTTCGGATTTGGCTGCCGCTCGCAGCCTTGCTCTGCCTCAGCGCCTGCCGCACCCCGCCTCCCGCGAAGCCGTTGGAGCGCTTCGAATTCTCGCACCCGGCCATGGGCACCCTGGTCACCATCACCCTTTACGCGCCTGACTTGGCTGCGGCCAAAGCGGGCGCTGACGCCGCCTTCCACCGCATCGACGCGCTCGAAGACATCATGAGCGACTACCAGGCGGACAGCGAGTTGATGCGGCTCTGCGATCAGCCGATTGGAACGCCAGTGCCCGTCAGCGCGGAACTTTTCGATGTCCTCCAGCGAGCGCAAAAGGTCTCGAAGCTATCCAACGGGGCGTTCGACGTGACCGTGGGCCCTTATGTCCGGTTGTGGCGGTTTGCGCGTAAGCGCAAAGTCCTTCCCACTCCCGCCGAGATTGCGGCCGCTCGCGCGGCCGTAGGATGGCAAAAACTGCGGCTGGACGCGCGCGCGCGCACTGTGACCTTGCTGGCCCCGAACATGCGCCTGGACCTGGGCGGCATCGGCAAAGGCTATGCCGCTGACGCGGCGTTGCACATCCTGAGCGGCAGGGGAATCGACCGCGCCCTCGTGGCGGCCAGCGGCGACATCGCGGTCGGGAATCCTCCTCCCGGGCAGCAGGGTTGGAAGGTTGGCATCGCGGCCTTTGGCGTTGCTACAAATACCCCCGCTCGAACGCTCCTGCTTCACAATGCGGGCATCTCGACCTCCGGCGACACCGAACAATTCATTGAGATCAACGGCGTTCATTACTCGCACATTGTGAATCCGGCCACCGGCCTCGGTCTGACGAACCGCATCCAAGCGACCATTATCGGCCCGGACGCCACCACCACCGACAGTCTGGACACTACTGTAAGCCTTCTCGGCGTGCAGCGTGGCCTCGCGCTAATCGACTCCTGGCAGCACCTGGCCGCCTTGATTGTGACCATAGACAACGGTCAGACCCACAGCTTCCCCTCCCGCCGATTACGCCGGATTCCGCAAGCCCGCTGAGCGAGTTTGTGGGCTTGCGCCTTAGACGAGAACTCCATTGTTAGCCGTGAATTGGGTCATCCGGCGCGAGGGGCTTAGGCGTGGCAGGTCCAAATGCAGGTTGGGTGTACATCCGTACCGTAATCCTCCACATAGTATATGGAAACAACTCCCCCGTGCCTGCTTTGCGGTGGACGGCGCCGCCTTCCCCAGTACATGCCGGTCTTGACTCGGCAGCCCGAAAGTCAAAGAATGCTGCGCATCGAATCTATGCGCGCGAAGTCCATTCTTTATCTCGCCTTCGTTACTTGCACCTTGGGTTTGACCCAGACGTTCGCCCAAAAGCCGAACGACATCCGTCTGGAAGAGTTCAAGCCCCTGAAAGCCCCTATGCCGCACGGGCTGCTGTTGAAGCAGGGCGACCGACTGGCGATTTGCGGCGATTCCATCACCGAGCAGAAGATGTATTCCCGCCTCATGGAAGATTACCTGATTGTCTGCGAGCCGGAGTTGCAAGTTTCGGTGCGGCAATACGGCTGGAGCGGTGAACAGGCGCCGGGATTCCTGTCGCGCATGACCAATGATTGCCTCCGGTTCAAGCCGACCATCGCCACCACCTGTTACGGCATGAACGACCATCAGTATCGGGCCTACGAAGACCGCATCGGGCAGACGTATAGCAACTACTCCGTGGCCATCGTTGAAGCGTTCAAGGCCAATGGCGTGCGCGTGATTCAAGGCTCACCCGGGTGCGTGGGCAAAATTCCCCCTTGGTCGAAGCATACAAATGATACCGTGATGGACTTGAACCTAAACCTATGCCGCCTCCGCGACATTGACATCGAAATAGCCGACAAGGAACACGTTGGGATTGCCGATGTCTTCTGGCCCATGCTGACAGCGGGAGTCGCCGCGCAGAAGGAGTACAGCGCCAACTACGGTATCGCCGGCGCCGACGGGGTGCATCCTGGTTGGGCTGGCCACACAGTGATGGCTTACGCCTTCCTAAAAGCTATGGGCGTGAAGGGCGACATCGGCGTGTTCGTTGCCGATTTGAACAAGAGCAAGATGAAAGTCTCCTCGGGGCACGCCTGGGTCTCGGCGAATGATGGCGAGTTCACGATCAAGAGTTCGCGCTATCCGTTCTGTGCCTGTGTTCCGGCGGGGCAGGGTGCCGCCTCGTACCCGATCTGTGAAAGAGACGATCCGGCAAAGGACAATAGCATTCGCTCTGCTATGACGCTCGTTCCTTTCAACCAGGACCTCAACCGGTTGACGCTCAAGACCACCGGTGTCAAATCCGGGCGGCGCTACAAAGTTACCTGGGGCGGCGAGAGCAAGACCTTCACCGCCGACCAACTAAAACGCGGGATTAACCTCGCTGCGGAATTCCCCTGCAACCCCTTCTGCGAAGCTTTCGCCAAGGTCGACGCCGCCGTTGCCGCCAAACAGGCTTTCGAGACCAAGCAGATCAAGCAAAACTTCCGAAGCGCCGAAGCCAAGACCGACATGCAAGGGGTTGCAGACCGGACGGAAAAGGAACGCGAGCCGCTGGCCGCCGCCATCAAGGCCGCCTTCGTCCCGGTTACGCATACGATCAGAATTGCGTTGGCGGATTAGAGAGCGGGGCGAGCGATGTCTGCGTTGGCGAGGGCGGTGAGTGACCGGCAGCGATTGAGATCTAGCGTGATCCGCGAATTGCCTCCTTCTTGAGCCAGGCCGCGCCTTTCCTGATTGCTGGCGTCAGTTGTTAACTCGCGTCAATTCGCGGATAGGAGTTGTATATGCTCCTTCTTGACGCGCTCTAACCGAGCGGGCTAAGCCCTCGGATGTGCCGCGTCGTATGCGCACTTGAGGCGTTCAGTGGTCAGGTGGGTATAGACCTGGGTAGTGACCAGGTGGGAGTGCCCGAGCAGCTCCTGCACGCTGCGCAAGTCCGCGCCTCCGTCCAGCAGATGGGTCGCGTAGCTATGCCGCAGCTTGTGCGGGGTTAGATGCGGGTCCAGGCCCGCAATGGCGAGGTATTTCTTCAGGCGCAATTGCAGATACCGCGGCGAGACGGGCTTCCGCTTCTTGACGCCCGCAAGGAAAACCGGCGACTCGCCCGCCGGCGCCTGGGGAAGCAAAGTCCAGTAGTCCTTGATCGCCTCCAGTGCCGTTTCGCCGATGGGCAACAAGCGTTCTTTCTTCCCTTTGCCGCGCACGCGCACCAGCCGCTCATTCCAATCAATGTCTTGGGCCACCAGGCCGCAGAGCTCGCTGATGCGCAATCCGCACGAATAAATAGTCTCCAGCACGGCCACGTCCCGCCGACAGGCGAAGGCCACTGCCGCCCGCGCGGAATCTGCCTCGCCCCGCGCCGGCAGGAGCTTGAGTGGGGCGGCCAACAAGTCGGCCATTTGTTGCGGCGTCAGGAATTTCGGCAGCCGTATGCCGAGCTTGGGCAAAGCGAGGTTCTTTATCGGCGAACTAGCCACGGCCCCATGCCGGACTACGAATCGGTAAAACGTCCGCAGGGCGCTGAACCGAAGCTGGATGGCTGCACGGCTGAGATTGTGCCGCCCCAGAAATCGCAGGTAGGCGCGGAAATCGTCCCGTTGCAGTTGCTCCCACGCGGGGGCCTGCTGTCGCTCCGCCTGATGCCAGCGGTGGAACTCCAGCATCGCTTGCCGGTAATTGCGCTGGGTGTAGGCCGAGGCGCCCCGGTCCGTAGCGAGGTGCTGCAGGAACTTGTTAATCCACTTGTCGTTGACTGCTGCTTGAGCGTCTCCGGGCATTACTTTGCCGGGCTCTTCACTGTCTCAGCCTCGCGTTCGGGGAAATCGAAGGTGACTTTGCCCGCCTCGTCCATCACCAGGTAGGCGGGGAACGGTCGGCCGCTCTTGGCGGAAATGAACTCGCGCAACAGGTCCGTCTTGCCTTTCGCCAGCAGCCGCGCCGCCTGTTCCCGTTCTATGGGCTGTTGCAAGATGACTTTGTTGATTTTGAACTTACATGGCCGCTTCTCCGCCTGCGATTGCTCGCAAACGTATGCCGCGCTGCCTTCGAACACCCGCTTGCCGCACAAGGGGCATTTGCCCAGCGATTGCTGCCCCGCAAGATCAATCTTCGGCTCCGGCTCAGCCGGCTGGCCGTCCTTGGCCCCCGCCTTCTTCGGCTTCGCGACACGAGGTTCGAACTCAAAGCTCACGCGCCCGTCCTTGACCACCAGGAACGCCTTGAACGGCCGCCCCTTCTTGGAGATGAACTTCTCCAGCAAATCCGTCTTGCCGGTGGCGAGCAGCTTCTGCATCTGTTCGCGCTCGATTTGCCGCTGCAGGATGATCTTGCCCGAGCGGAAATCGCAGGTCCGAGCGGCTCCGACTGACTTCTCACAAGCGTAAGCCATCGGCGTATCAAACACGCGCTGGCCGCACTTCGGGCATTTCCCTAGCGGCTCCTGCCCCGTGAAATCAACTTCCGTCACCGCGCCATTCACATCCAGCCGATCCTGGCCGAAATCAAATTCGGGCTTCAGCTCCGGCGTGAGCTTGATCACCGCCGAGAAGGGCCGGCCCAGCTTGCTGCGAAAACCTTGCAGCGGTCCCACTTGCCCCTTCTCAATCAGTTGCTCGACCTCGTGGATTTCGAGCTGGCGGCTCGCCACGATCTTCCACAGGCTGAAGTCGCATTTCTGGCACTGGAACTTCTTGTAGTTCTCGTGTACCTCGCCTCCGCACTTGGGGCAGGGGACCTTAAGGGTCCCAAAATCTCCTGGCACCGTGTCGCTCTCATGCCCCTTGGCCTTCCCCACGATCACGCGGGTCATGTCGGCAATCTCCTGCATGAAATCGGCTCGCTTCATCTGCCCCCGCGCCATGCTGCGCAACTTGAACTCCCAATCGCCCGTCAATTCCGGCGAGGACAGCTCGGGAATCTGTAATCCGCGCAGCAGGGTGATGAGCGAAAACGCCTTGGCCGTCGGCTGTAGCTCACGTCCTTGACGCAAAACGTACTTCTCGTAGATCAGCCCCTCGATGATCGACGCTCGCGTCGCGGGCGTGCCCAGCCCCTTTTCGCGCATCGCCTCGCGCAATTCTTCGTCCTCGACCAGTTTGCCCGCTCCTTCCATCGCGCTGAGCAGCGTCGCTTCCGTGAAGCGCGCCGGCGGCTTGGTTTGCGACGCCACAACCTCCACGTTGGTCGTCTGCACCTTCTCATTTGGCTGTACCGGCGCGAGTGTCGGCGTATCGTCGCTCTGCGCCTCCTTGCCATAGACGGCCAGCCAGCCCGCGTTCGTCATCACCTTGCCTTCAGACTTGAACGGTTCCCCTTCCACGCGGGTGATGCGGGTCGTGACCAGGAATTCCGCCGCCGGATAAAACACCGCCAGGAACCGTTTGGTCACCATGTCGTACAGCTTCGCTTCCAGCTCTCCCAGATGCTTGGGCGCGAGCGAGGTCGGGATGATGGCGAAGTGGTCTGAGACCTTGGCATTGTTGAAGATCCGCTTGTTCGGCTTGACCCAATCGCTCTTCAAGATCTGGGCCGCAAACGCCCCGTAACTGGTCCCTTGCAGCATCCCGAGCGTTGTCTTGACCGTGCCGAAGTAATCCTCCGGCAGCGCCCGCGAGTCCGTGCGCGGATAAGTGAGCACCTTATGCTTCTCGTAGAGCGCCTGCGCGAGCGAGAGCGTGGTCTTGGCCGAAAATCCGAACCGCCCATTCGCCTCCCGCTGCAAGGTCGTCAAATCGTAAAGCGCCCCCGACATTTGCGTCGTCGGCTTGCTTTCTTCGGTGACGATGCCCGGTTTGCCGAGGCATTTGGCGCGGATGGCTTCCGCCAGTTTGGCTTCCCAAACCCGCTCCGGCTTCAGGTCGCCCTCGCCGTCTTTCTTGGCGAACTTTTCGTCGAACCAGCGCCCGGGGTATTCGCCTGCTTTCGCCAGAAACGTGCCGTGGATTTCCCAGTAATCCTTTGAGACGAAGTTCTTGATCCGGTCCTCGCGCTCCACCAGGATCGCCAGCGTCGGTGTCTGGACGCGGCCCACCGTCGTCAGGTGAAAACCGCCCGACTTCGAGTTGAACGCCGTCATCGCCCGCGTGCCGTTGATGCCCACCAGCCAGTCCGATTCCGAACGGCACACCGCCGCATCCGCCAGCGGCAGCATCGACGCATCGTCCCGCAACTGCTCAAACCCTTCCCGGATGGCGGCGGGCGTCATGGACTGCAGCCAAAGGCGCTTGATAGGCTGCTTGGCCTTCGAATATTGCACCAGGTAGCGGAAAATCAGCTCCCCCTCCCGGCCGGCATCGCAAGCGTTGATGAGCTTGTCCACGTCCGGGCGTTTGATCAATTTGAGCAGCAGCTTCAGCCGCGACTCGCTCTTGTCGATGGGCCGCAGGTCAAAGTGCGGCGGAATCACCGGCAAGTTGGCAAACGACCACTTGCCGCGCTTGACTTCGAACTCCTCCGACACGTACAGCTCCAGCAGGTGGCCGACCGCTGACGATAGGACGTATTTGTCGCTCTCGTAGAAGTCGTCGTGCTTCCTGAAACCGCCCAGCGCTTTCGCGATGTCGCCCGCGACCGATGGTTTCTCGGCAATGATCAAGGCCTTGCCCATATAATCCAACAACACTTACACCTTGCCCGCAATTGGAGCAAATCCGTGCAAGCGGCGGGAAAGTGGCCCAAACCCTCTGCCGTGTCAAAGGTTTTGCGCCCTGGCCGGACAGCGCCGCTCACAGAATCGCGCAGGCGTCCACGCCTGCGAGTCATGGCGCCGCCCTGCCGCCAGTGGCCGAAGTGTCGCCAGGCGGGACGCCCGCCCAACTCTCAGGCGTGGACGCCTGCGCTACACCGTGCCGCTCGCTTTGCCTGGGGTCCCCAGGTGGTCTCGCTTGGCGGTGCCCCGTGCAGCCCGGTGCGGTCGTATTGAACGTGCAGCGGGCGCGCGTCGTGCTATTCTGACGGCGGTGAAAAGAACCCGCATCGTCGCATTCTTGCTGTTTTGGGCGGTCGTGTCATCGGCCCAGGACGAAACGATGACCCTCGACGAGCTTGTCCAATCTGCCGACCAGTGGGCGAAAGAGAATCTTAGCGACGACGCATTGCGCGGGTTGCAGGAGGTGGATCGGGACAAGGTGAAGCGGTTCCTCCAAGACATCCAGAAGCAGTTGCATGGGGAATACGTGATCGATCTAGCCCCGCTCAAAGAAACCGCCAAGGCCGTTCTGCCGTTGCTCGAAGGGTATGAAGAAACGGAGCCTTACGCTGCCTGGCTCAAGGCGCAACTGGACTATCTCGACGTGGCCGACCAGTTCCGGCTCATAATTCCGCCGCCGAAGGTCGAGCCGGGGCAGCCACCAAGGCCGGTCCTCAATCCAGCGCCCAAAATGGAACGTGAGATCTGGATCAAGGAACTTTCTGCCCGGCCACGGCCAGAAGCGGCCAACCCTTATGTGTCCCGCCTGAAACCGATCTTCACAGGGCAGGGGGTCCCGCCCGAGTTGGTCTGGATCGCGGAGGTGGAATCCTCCTTCGACCCGCGCGCGCGCAGTCCGGCTGGGGCGGCGGGCCTGTTTCAGCTTATGCCCGCCACGGCTAAACGCTACGGCCTGCGAACCTGGCCGCTGGATTATCGCCTGCGCCCCGATGACAGCGCCCGCGCCGCAGCTAAATACCTCGACTACCTCCACACTCACTTCAAAGACTGGCGGCTTGCCCTGGCGGCCTACAATGCCGGTGAAGGGACTGTCGAGAAGCTCCTGCAAAGGCACAAAGCCCGGACCTTTGACGAAATCGCCACGCATCTGCCCGCCGAAACACAGATGTTCGTGCCACGGGTCGAGGCCACACTCGCGCGCCGCGAAGGCCTCAAACTCAGCCAACTGCGGACCCACGCGGGGTAAGGTTAAGCGAGGGCCGGATGGAGGGTTTGCTGGGGCGTTGGGTTGGTGGGAAGATGAGCGAACTGCCTATCCTCCCTCCGCCAGAGCAGAGCAGCCAGGGAGTTAAGGGAGTAAAATGGGTGCAAGACCGGAGCAAGACCAGGGCACCGCCGGAGTGCATCCGTAGTTGCAGTGTAGTTGCAGGCATGTTGCAAGCCTGATGCAGGCTTCTTTCAAGCTTCGCCATCCCCTCCGCCGCTTGGTTCGCGGGCAACGCACGGCTGCGGTCCTGCCGCTGAGCGGCAAGGCGTCCCGAAGCGCCCGGGTCTGAGATATAGACCGCGGGAGAGTCGGCAAGGTTACGAGGATTCGACGGGATTCACTCTACAACGTTACCCCCCGCCCCCGCTCCCACCTCTACCGCCCGCACCTGCCCGGGACCTGCCTTGGCGACCCGAGGAGCCGGACGGAAGATGAAAGGCACCCCATCGAGTAAAACGAAGAAATTAGTTCTTCCCTTTTCAACACACTCCGCTAAAGTCGCGATGGATAACGCGTCGCCAATCGCGGTTTTCGGAAGGCCTTGACTGGACGGCGCAGGCAACCTGGCAGGCAGGTGTGAATATTACTTTGGACGACAACCCGGAAACAGCTCGCGTGGCAGCCTCGCAGCAGTTGCTCTTCCCGGCTAATCCGCGCGCGGTCTGCGAACAGATAGGGCTCAACTGGTGGGCGGCACTGAAGCTGCACGACGATGGCTGGCTGAGCTTCTCGCCCGCTGACGTTCCGCGTTTGGATGAAGCGCAGGAAGCCGAATTGCGTTTCATCGGATCACTGGTCATTGCCGGATGCGACCGCGGCATGCTTGCGATATTGCTGGACACGCTGTCCAAGCCCTACGCTTACGACGCCACCCGCTTGCATTACGATTGGTTCACGCGCCGCTGGCGCGTTCTCGCGGACCCCGACGCCCACCCGGAGGCCATCTTCACCGAGTGGCTGGAGACCCTGGTCCAGAGCGGGGACGTCAATTCGCTGACCGGTATCCTGGAACTGGGTCAAGATGCCCTGACACGAGTCCGCACCGGGGAGTCGGAAGTAGAATTCGACCGACAGAAGTAATGCCTGGTCAAAGTCGCCCCAGATTGGCGTGGGCTGCCGAACCATTGAAGGAGTTGCCACATCGAAACGTCCAAAGGTAAAGGAAAAATGATGCGCAGATTCATGACCGTTCTTGTTGCCGTCGCGGGGGGATCCCTGCTGACCGGCCTCGCTTGTGCCCAGGAAACCAAC
>Ga0181538_10005141_pt1 | contig 11861 bp, 7 predicted proteins | sample PEATcosm2014_Bin_40_FD_119773 | JGI IMG/M metagenome (GOLD analysis project Ga0181538, IMG submission 119773) | Peatland microbial communities from MTU Mesocosm Facility, Houghton, MI, USA - PEATcosm2014_Bin23_30_metaG | ecosystem: Environmental > Terrestrial > Soil > Wetlands > Peat | place...
CGAGCGACTGGCGATGCATGGAAATGACGCCCAGGAAGGGATCTCGGTTGACGGAGTAACCGGCGAAGGGACCAATCTCCCCCGCTAAGCGCGAGGATTGCAGACACGCCTCGCCGTGCATGACGGCGGTAATGGCAGCGGCCACGTCGCGACCCGCGTCAGAATCATAGGGAAGGCCGCCGGCCATCAGCACCGCGCCCAGGTTGGCATAGCCCAAGCCCAGCGGGCGGAAATCGTGGGAGTTGCGCGCGATTTTCGCCGTGGGGTAAGTCGCGTTGTCAACCAGGATTTCCTGCGCCGTGATCATGACGTCCACGGCATGGCGGAACGCCTCGACGTCGAATTTGCCGTCCGGGGTAAGGAACTTCATCAGGTTCAGCGACGCCAGGTTGCATGCCGAATCGTCCAGGAACATGTACTCGCTGCAGGGGTTCGAGGCGTTGATGGGCGCAGTGGCTTTCGAGGTATGCCACTTGTTGATTGTAGTGTGGAATTGCATGCCCGGGTCGCCGCATTGCCAGGCGGCTACCGCGATCTTTTTCATCAGGTCGCGCGCGCGGTAGGACTTGGCGGGCTCGCCCGTGGCGATCCCGTGCGTGACCCAGTCCTTGTCTTCGGCGACAGCCTTCATGAAATCGTCGGTGACGCGCACGCTGTTGTTGGCGTTCTGGAAAAAGATGGAGCTGTAAGCCTCTCCGCCCAGCGACGGGTCATAGCCGGCGTCCACCAGCGCCCAGGCCTTGCGCTCTTCCTTGACCTTGCACTGGATGAACTCATCAATGTCGGGGTGATCGATGTTGAGGATCACCATTTTGGCGGCGCGCCGCGTTTTGCCGCCCGACTTGATCACCCCCGCAAACGCGTCGTAGCCTTTCATGAACGAAAGGGGACCGGAGGCCTTGCCGCCGCCCGACAGCGACTCGGAGGAGGAGCGCAGTGTCGAGAGATTCGTGCCGCTGCCCGAGCCATACCTGAAAAGCATTCCCTCCGTCTTCGCGAGTTCGAGAATGCTTTCGAGATTGTCCTCGACGGAGTTGATGAAACAGGCTGAGCACTGCGGGTGGCGATACGCCTCGGTCTCCTTTTTGATCTCGCCCGCGGCGGGTTCCCAATAGAACGCTCCTCCCGCTGCGCTGCGGCGGTACTTGTGCCACAACCCGCAGTTAAACCAAACCGGAGAATTGAACGAGGCCTTCTGGCGAACCAGCAGGTGGAGCAACTCGTCGTGAAAAGCCCGGGCGTCGTCTTCGCTGCAAAAGTATCCGTCCTCGACGCCCCACTGGGCGATGGTGTCGGCCACGCGGCTGATGAGTTGCTTCACGCTCGACTCGCGCTCGGCAGTTCCCAGCTTGCCGTGAAAATACTTGGAAACGACGATGTTCGTGGCGGTCTCGGACCAGTACCTGGGCACTTCGACGTTGCGTTGCTCGAAGATGACCTTGCCTTTTTCGTTCTGAATAGTGGTGGTCCGCAATTCCCACTCGATCTCATCGAAGGGATGAAGTCCGGGTTTGGTAAAAAGGCGTTTGATCCTCAAGCCGTGTTTACTCTGCGCCTCGATATCGGAAGATGCAGATCCTGCTTTTGTGAAGACGGCCTGCGCTTCTGACATTTCAATTCTCCTTGGGGTCGGTCGCGCCGTTGGTTTTTGAATTCATGTGGTGAAACTGGAATTTGGCGACACCGGGTCGTGCGTCCGCTGCTCCGGTCGGCTTGCCCCGTCAAGGCAGGTCCGGCTCCGGAAAAGGTCTAAGGGACCTTAACTCCGCGCTGGGCCTTTGTCAAGCTTTTAAGCACAACCTATAGGGGCATTTGGCACGGTAGGCACCACAGATCGTAGGTTGTCTGGCTGTCATCCTGAGGAGCCGAAGGCGACGAAGGATCTGTGTAGTTCTTGAAAACTGCAACTGCGGGGATTCTTCGCTGCGCTCAGAATGACAGGCGGGCCGGCGTAGACATCCGGTACTTGATGTCTAGGAGGTTCGCGGGTGGCGCCTACATTACCTTGTATGTATGCGCCCTGTGTCGCCGACGTACAAAGCAATGTCGGCGCCACCCACGGAAATCCACGGTCATTCCTGCCATACGGAACTATCGCGCGCGAGGAAGTCAACGAGCAGTTGCGACCAGGTCTCGAGAGTGTCGCGGTTGGAGATGAGTTCCGGCAGGGTGCGGAAGTTGAGCTTGCCGATGCCTCGCTCACCTCGGATCGCGACGCTCGGCTTGCCCAGCTTCATGACAAAGACCACACCGAAGTGCACCTTTCCCACGTCGTTCGAATCATCGTTGACGAAGCAGATGAGTCTCGGCTCCTGGGCGATCGCTTCCTCGATCTGGATCTCTTCGCTCACCTCGCGCCGGACGGCTTTCAAAACGAAGTCTTTCCAGGCCGCTTCTTGCGTGCCGAAAAGGGTAGGCTGAATCTGGTCGTCCACGTTGACGTGGCCGCCGATGCCGATCGAATGCAAGGCCTTGAGGCGGGTTTCGGTGGTCTTAGGCGTGCGCTGATAGCTCAGGAAGGTCTCGCGATAATTGATGACGACGTACACTACAAGCTGTTTGGTGTTGTAGTCGTGTTCTGCGACGGACCGCGCCTTGGGTTCGAGGTGCGCAAGGATTTGGTTCCATAGACTCTCGTCGTAAAACGTCTTGGCGGGATAGGCCCGCAGGATTTCGCTTTTAAAGCAGAGTATCTGTTCTTCCACTCGTTACCCTCCCGGGCGGGTGGCCCATGCCTTCCAACTGTTTCGTCCAATAGACCCGCGATGATACCACCGGCACAGCCTGACCCGTCCGAGTTTTTGTGCCACTCGAAATGAAAGAGTCTACGACCGAACGATGGAAATGGCCGTCATGTCGTGGCGCTTTGGAAGGGCGGGGCTTCAGAGTCTGTGTGGGACCTCCGCCATCGTGTCATCCTGAGCGCAGCGAAGGATCCCTGCAGTTTGTACCGGATGGTGCAATCAAGCAACTGCGGGGATCCTTCGTCGCCTTCGGCTCCTCAGGATGACAGGCAAGGCGAGTTTTACACAGACTCTAAAGCCCCGCCCTTCCCGCGGTTTATTCAGCCTCAGCAGGGCACGCTCGCGAGATAGTTGCATTGGTTATGAGGCAACGCTATGTTAGTCATCGACTGAGAGTCCGGCGAGGGAGATTCCTGCGAGGTCAGGTTGATGCTACGGCGCTGGCTATGGCTGGTGGCGCAGTCGATCGCGGTGGGTTGGGCGGTGCTGGTCGTGTTAACCTATCTCGCCGAGCGCCCCCTTCTTTTCTTGGCTGCGCCCGTTGTGGGCGCGCACTGGGTGGCGACAGCCGGCCTGACGCTCGACTGCCTGAAGCTTGCGGCAACCGGATGGGCCATCGGTCGAGTGCACCGCACGGCGCCGCTCCCGGGTGTGTTCGCCTTTGCGGCGACTCTCGCATTCTTCAATCTCGAACCCTGGCTGCCCTTCGACTTTCCGGGCGTCATCAGGCTGGCGTTCGATGCCCTCGAGGACGCCCGCTATTTGGACTCGCTCGCGACTCTTATCTCGCAGCATGTCCTTCTGCTCGGCAGCTTGATCGCGGGGGGTCTGCTCAGCCGCCCGCCACAAACGCCGCTGTCGCTCTTCGGCGAAACGCCTCGGTGAGGCGTTCGCATAAACGTGGGTAGCCGCAAGGGAAGGAGAGCCGAAATGCAAAGACGAAGCTTCATCAAAGGTGGAGCCGGCCTGGCCGGCGCGTTAACAGTTGCCAGGTCCAGCCTGACTCGCGCCGACGTACCTGACCACAATTGGGACCGGTTCGACTTTGGGTCGGGACCTCCGGTGCGAAATCGGCTCAACCAGGGGCCATTTGGAATCGACCAGGACGAAGGCTGGCTGACCCTCGCGACCACAACCCCTTTAGACGAGCAGGTCAAGAACTTCGGGCTGGGGCTCGTGGGCTACGCGTGGGAAGAAAGCGGTCCCTCCGTTGCCGCGCGGCAGGGGAAAGAAACCCTGGAGCAGCACGTGGAGAAGCTGGCGACGCTGCCTTTTGTCGATGTGCTCTACATCCGCTGCGATTGGCGGGACGTGCAGAACCGGCCCGGCAGGCTTGACCCGATGCCGATCTGGAGGCTGGTGTTTGACGCCGCGAAAGCTTACAACCTACGAGTTGGATTTCGGGTGCAGCTCTCCAGCCCCAATATCCAACCTAAACTGGTTTCGATGCCGGACTTTGTCAGGGAAAAGGTGCCGCTTTTCAACATTGGAAGAAGATCGAAGGAGGGCGACAGCGACTTTGACTTTTACGAACCGCAGTATGACCACCCGGAATTCCAGAAGGCGTTCCGTGGCCTTACCGAGCTCTTGGCCGCAGAGTTCGATAACCATCCGCTGGTGGAGTTCATGGACCTGATGATGTACGGCTTCTGGGGAGAGGGTCACACGAGCGACCACCACCCGACACCCTTTCGCGACTATCTGACTGCGGAGCGGACCTTCGTCGGGATGACCGAACTGCAGCTCGAAGCCTTCAAGCGAATTCCTATCGCAGTTAATACGCAGCCGGATATCAGCGGCGTCGGTAATCGCGAAGTGCAAGACAGGGTGGTCCGGGCCGGCGGCTGGCTGAGGTCCGACAGCATCATTGTGGACGAACCCATTCAGATCGAAGAACTGGGCAATCGGCCTCCCTGGCTTGCTGCCATTATCGAGGACGGCGCAAATCGGGATTACCTCCTCAGCGGCGAGCTGAAGCGGGACGAAGACGACATGGGTTATAAGATCGACGAGCGCTATCGTGAACTCGCGGGATTGCATGCCCTCGATATCGGGGCGAACTATTTCGCGTTATGGACGGAAGCGGACAACCTAAAACGCTATTACGAGAAATATCCTCGTTCGCTCGAGTTGATGCAGCGCAGAATGGGGTATCGCGTTCGCCCCTCGTGGATCTGGCAGAGGAAGCGATATGACACGGCAGAACTCGTGCTGGGCATCGCGAACGATGGCGCCGCGGGCGTACCGGGCATCCTGGGTGTGTACGCGGAAACTCCGGATGGAAAAGTCAGGGTTGGTGGAAACCTGGATGCCGGTCAACCCTACGCTGGGAAGGTTCGCCAAGCCTCGTTGGTTTTTCCCAGAGGATTGGATGGGGAGGAATTGCGCCTGCGTGCAGAAATAGAAGTGAGAGGAGTACGCCACCCGGTTCGTTGGGCATGCCGGGAAGACGTCAATCCCGATGGCTCGTTGACGGTACGCCTGCGCCGAAACGACGACCCCCGATTCAGGAAGGGAGTTTGAGTACGCGTCTCGGGGACCCCGCCCCAAATCCGTGTGGCAGTAGTCTCTCCGCGCACAATCCCGCGATCCAGCAAGACTCTAACTCATAGAACGATCATTCCGACCCATCGATTTTGGCCGAGAAGTAAAGCGAATACGCCAGGTTATCGAAGCGCAAAACCGCCAGGTTCTCGGATTCGAGTGACACCAGGGATTCGCGGTTGACCCATCCGGTCCTGAGGCGCTCGAGCCGGCCCGGCTTCAGTGTGAAAGTGACCTCCCGCATCTCGGGCGCCCGCAGCGTGAGCTTTACTTCTTGAGGGAGAGGATTGTACACGTCCAGGTGCACCAACACGCGCGGGTAGTAGAAGCGGAAGCTCGCCTCCTGAACGTCCGTCTCGGCGGTGCCCAGCGAGAACGTGCTCATGCGGCCGCCCGGAGGGCAAACTTTCCATTCATCGTCACCCCAATCGATCACGCCCGAAGGATACTGTCCGCGCAGCTTGACGTTGGCCCCGACGTGGGGATTGTCGAAATCGACGATCAGCGGCACGGGCTCGGCGGCGGTCCCCTGAATGTCAACATCTCGCGCATGATCGTGCCGGAGGCGGAGTACCTTTGTGGCGTCGTCGAACGTGTAGCCTTCCTGCTTCAAGTCGTCCCGGCGGTCCAGCTTGCGGCCTCCCGACCACACCGATTCCGGCACGAAATTCAGGCGCAAGACGTCAACCGAGGCCGGATCGAAGGTTGAATAAGTGACCGAGCCCTTTCCGTAGGCGATCTTGGTGACGACCGACTGCGAACCCACCAGGTGCGATTCGTCCGCCGGGGCCCATTCGGGAACCGCCCAGAAGGCGTCCATCAGGCGGCGCGGACCATCTGCAAATTCGTCGGTAAACCACCATTGATTGCCCCAGGGACTATGCGCGTTGGGAGGCATTCCCTGAAAGTAAGTTACCCAGTTATAAGATCGGAAGGCTTCTTCTTTATAGGTTGCATCGCCGGTCTTCGCGTAATAGAGGGCCTCGACGGCAGCCAGGCGCGAGGTATGGCTGTCGCAGCACTCGTTAGGCTCATTGCAGCAGAAGTGTTTGCCGTCGCCTTGCTCTGTGGTCACGGTAGCGCCGTGGACGATATACTTCGGCCACTTGGGAGTGGTTTTGACCCATTCGATGAGCTTCGGGACGTTGTCGCGCCATTCCGGATCCTTCTCCGGGTTGAGAAGCACATAACGCGCGTACTCCAGCGGAATAACCTGGTTCATGTTCTGCATGCTGGGTGTGACATCCTCGAAATACCCGACCCAGACGTTGTTCTTCATCGGATACTTGTGCAACCACTCCCAGGCCGCCTGCCGGACCTGCCGGTAGCGTTCGACATCGCCCTGATCGAGCCGGATCAACTCATCAAAGAGCATGATGGGCTCGACGACGTTCGCGGAGTAGGGGCCCATTCCGGGGCCCTCGACCTTTCCATCGCGGGCGTAGCAGCGCACCGGCCACGGCGAGTTTTGCGCGTCCCCGGTTTTGTAGTTCTTTGCAAGCGCCGCGGCGCAACGGATGGCGGCCTGAAGGTACTTCGAGTTGCCGGTCATCTCGTAAAAGCGGAGGTAGGCGTATCCATCCTCGCCGACGATGGGCGGTTCGAGGTAATCCTCCCCGTGATGACTCCATCCCGTGTAGCGGCGGTCGCCGGGATTGGCCGACGTGTACGGCACGCCGCCCCACACATAGTTCTTCGGGGTCAGGCCGTTTTCCAGCTCGTAATCTATAAAGTCCTGTAGGAAGGTGATCGTGTTCGGGTCGCCGGTGTAGGGATAAAGCCGCTCGATGAAGCCCTGCATCATGGCGCGGAGGTATGCCGTCGAGTTTACCCAGTGCCATTCCGGCTGCATCTCGAAAGAGGTGCGATCGAAATCGAAGCAGCAGAAGAAGTATTGATAGCGGTAACGGTTGTAGAGATCCCAGAGGATGCTCCACTGCGTGAGGAAGTGGGAACTGTAGGAATAGCCGGGGTTATCGGGCATGGGCCAAGGTAACAGTTTTCCGTCGGCGTCGAGCTGAACCGGCCGGCCCGCGATCGTGGCGGCATCCACCTTCGAAATAACCTGGAAGGGCTCCTGCGCCACTGCCACGGCGGTTGTGAACAGCAGCAGAACAGCGGCGAATCTGATAGCAGGTTTCATGTTCATTCCTTTGGGTTCCGGCTATGCCGGGTTAGGAAAGGACGGTGTCACATTTCACAATCGGAACGGTGGCGGCAAGGTCTATTCCGGAGCCGACTATCGCCACCGTGCTCAGCCGCTCGCCCAGCAGTTGTACAACGGCCGATTGAGATTGTAATACAATGAAATCTCGTTCGTGCAGCATATATCATATCTACTGACAGACGACGCTTCCAACTCTACCGGAGGCGGGTGCTGTCCTAGTTTGCGCCGTAACGCCGGCTTCCAGCCGGCACTGGAGCCGCCAAGATGGCGGCGCTACGGCCAAATCAGGACAGCACCCGAACGCGAGGTCCTTACCAAAAGGGATTCAGAATGGAACTTCGTATGCGACACTCGAAATTGTGCGGGATGCGAAATTGCTGCTTAGCGACGGTGTGGGTGTGTCTGGCTCTCTCGACGGCGGTTGCCGCTGAAGACGTCTACGTAAACGCCCAGGTGCCATGGCACCCCGTCGTGCTGGATGCCCAGGGGCGGCTGCTGGCCTGGTATCAACCGGAAAAGAACCTTGGCTACGATAAAGTGCTCCGGCTGGGTTGGGATTTCATCGAGCACAAAGTGCCGAATGACACGCGCTCCGGCACAGGACTGAAGATCTATTTGATCAATTCCGTCATGGATGGGCGGACGTTGCAGGGAGCAAACTGGCAGCATAACCCAGCCATGGTTTTTGCCTCATTCGTGGATTCACTTGTCGGCTGGTATCCCTATTTCGGGGATCGGGAAGCGGTACAAGTGGTGCGGGAGATGCTCGACCACCAACTCGCACACGGAACCACACCTTCGGATTGGGAGTGGCCCGGCGTTCCCTTCGCCACCAATTGCGCCGACCAGCCGGATTACGGGCACTGCATTCAGGACATGCCGCAGGAGTTCTATGGCGGCATCGAGACCGACAAGATTGGCGAGTTGGGCACAGGCTACGCGCTCTTCTACAAGCTGACGGGTGACCGCAAGTACCTGGAAGCCGCCATTCGCTGCGCCAACGCCTTGGCGAAACATGTGCGCCCGGGCGATGCGGAGCACACGCCCTGGCCTTTCCGCGTGGACGCGCGCACCGGCGTGACGCTGGCGCTCGAAGAGTACGGAGGGGACGTGGCGGGATCCTTGCGGCTCTTCGAAGCATTGCTGCAGATCAACGCGGGCGATACCCAGCCTTACCGGAAGGCACGTGACATGGCGTGGCGATGGATGGTAGAAAACCTGTTCAACCGGGAGAGCGCGGCGTGGAACAAGTGGACGGGTTACTTCGAAGACGTGCCGCGTCACCCGGACGACTTCAACCAGCTCACTCCGATGGCGGCATCTTACTATATTCTGGCCCACGAGAACCCGGCGGACATTGACCCGCAGTGGATGACCCACGTGGGCGATCTGCTGGATCTGGTGAAGGCTCGACTCGGTCGCGGCCCATTTTTCGCCGCGCAGGCGATCGACGAGCAGACCACCCCGGATGGCAAGTTCGCCTGCTGCTCGCGGGCCGGCCAAGGAGACCATACCGCGCGCTGGGCCGCCATCAATGCCATGTATTTCGAAAAAGCGCACGACGGACAGGCGCGTGAGAACGCGTACCGATCGCTCAACTATGCCACGTATTTTGCCCGCTCGGATGGCCTCATCGCTTGCTGCGGCGGTGATTACTCGGATCCCTACTGGTTCAGCGACGGGTATTCCGACTACCTGCGCCATTTTCAGTGGGCCATGGGAGCGGTTCCCGATTTTGCACCTGCCGGCCAGGATCACATCCTCCGTTCCAGTTCTGTCGTGCAGAGGGTGAAGTATGGTGAACGCAGCGTGGAATACCGCACCTTCGACGCGGCCTCTATCGAAGTTCTCCGCCTGAGTTTCAAGCCTTTGCGCGTGACCGCTGGAGGAGCTGCATTAAATCAGCGGAGCGATACTCGCGAGACGGGCTACACCCTCCAACCCTTACCCGGCGGCGACTGGATCGTCCGCGTTCGCCACGTGAATTCCGGCGAAATCAACGTCGGGGACTGACTACTTGAGGAGCTCAGCCAAACATCACCATTTCCGGATCTCTTCCGACCTGTCATTCTGAGCGTAGCGAAGAATCTCGCCCTGAGCGCGTAGCGCGGACCACCGGTTTTGTGGTCCGCGGCTTTTTCTTCATGGCCAGCGAGATCGTGGTCGGACGCACCGGCGCGCAAATGCCGTAGGGCAGAGGTATCCGCCAGCCGGCGGATTCCTCTGCGGCCGTTGGTCAGGGAGGAAGACCCAAGCCAACAGGTAGAAAGGATGGAGCGCCCGCGCCCGGTTGAAGGCGCGCGCCAGCAGGGCGAAGTCACGCACGGTGAGTTTCTCTCGCCGTTTGAGGAGGCGCACGGCGATGAAGAAATCGGAATGGAAGGGGCGTCGGAGTTTCGACACCGCGACAGAATACGGCACGGTGGCGATGCTGGCCAGAGAAAAGACCCGGACCGCAAAAGCGGCGGTCCGCGCAACCGCTTTAAGATCAGGTTAGTTTAACCAGCGCCCAGGGAGTGATCTCAACCCGTCCCGTTCGTCGCGAGTAAGACGTTTGGTAGAACTCAAAATCCTTCCTGCCAACTTCTTTGCACCTCTCTTGGATTATGCGCACAATCGCCGCCTTGTCCTGTAAAGATGTCTTCATGCCAAAAATGATTCCTTCCAGGTCTTCGAACCGGTAGCATAGTTTGCGCAACACCGTGTTGGAAAGATCCATCATATAACTCTGCAGGGTGACCCTAAATTCTCGTTCGTGCTGCCAGTCTTTCAGTTTTGTGGTAACCGCATTGTGAAAATTTTCCCAGTACGCCTGCCGCCACTCTTCGCTTTCCTGCAGCAAGTCTGTTCCAGTTGTGCTGAGAACTCCACCAACGCCACTGAACCAGAACGCTAGCTGAGGATGGGTGAGCCGTCCGAGAGAACGAAAGAAGTCGATTGCGGCGTAACGGTCTTCATACCGAATCTCATACAGTCGCAGTGGGCTGAACGCGAACACCGGCTCGGCACTCGCCGGCGTTCCACGCATTCCTACGAGATGGCGGAGCATTAGCGCAGGTTTACCTGACGGTTGTGCGAAAGTCTTGAACTTTAGACACGCTCCGCGATGAGAGTCGCCGTAGTGTGCCCACATCGCTGCTTGCGTAGGGTCTGCGACAAAAGACGCGGTGTACCAATCGTAGTAGAGAAGATTTTCCAAAGCATTTAGGTAGATTTCAGGAAATGCAGACTCAATCGCATTCCACGCCGGGCCGAGTTGTTGGATTGCTCCGTTGTAGTACCGAATGAAAATCGCCTGCGCGATTCCGCTCACCACCCTGGATGTCCTAGCTTCCACAATGTCGACACTGTCGGTTCGCATTTCATCAATTGCATTAAGCGCAGCAAATGACTCCTTAAGACGCAACGGAAGGTTGCCCTTCGAGCGAAGGTGTGCGTCGACGGCATGGATCGGTTGCTCCGGCTGTAACGTGGTGCAAATGAGCGCGAGCGCGCGAAAATGAATAGGCCAAAGCAGTGACAGTAGTTCGTTTCGGAACATACAAGAGCTTCGCCCAGCCAATAACCGTGGCAGGAGGGCAAGTTCGGAGTCGCCAAAGAAATTGGTACAAGCCTGATCGAATATTCTTCGCACTTCCGGATGCAGGTCTCTGTCAGTCATCTGCACTGGCAATGTTGCTACCGTAACCTGATAGTCAGCCCCGTATTCCAGCGTCCGCAGGATTGCCTGCATGAGGCACAGAAGGTAATGGCGAAACAGATTCTTCCAAGCGATCTCATCGCCCCTCCAGAACAGGTCTTTATAGCCCTCGAGCGGGTCATTCAGCTCCGACGGGGACGCGAAATAAATCTCTAGATTCTCCAGCTCGTGGAAACCACTGACCAGCGCCTGTACAGATCGGAACCGGTAAACAGAATTTTCCATTTGAGACACGACCTCCTAGCGTTCGCCGGCTGGTGCAGAGCAGAGGTCTGCGGTCTTGAATGCATCGCAACCATTGGGACGACGGGTGGCGCACGTGTCGACGATTTTTTGTCGCCATGTATGCGCCCCTGCCCAATCGTGCGTCGCAGAGATGCCCGAATAGTCACGTCTGTGTCAGCCCGGCCACCGCGATCAAACCTTGCATTTATGCCGGACGCTTGCGTCTTCGGATCGGGCGGATCAGGACCTCGGCGGGGATATTCAGGGACTTACTCAGCCGGCGGATCATGGCCAGCGACAAGGCGCGATCGCGGCGGAGGACTTCGTGGACACGGGTGCGGCTGCCGATCACGCCGATCAGCGCTTCCCGGTCTCTGCCTTGCTGTTCGAGGCGAAACTTGATGGCCTCGATGGGATCGGGAGGATCGATGGGGAAATGAGCCTGCTCGTAAGCCTCAACCAGCGTCGTCAACACCTCCAA
>Ga0181538_10005142_pt1 | contig 11861 bp, 19 predicted proteins | sample PEATcosm2014_Bin_40_FD_119773 | JGI IMG/M metagenome (GOLD analysis project Ga0181538, IMG submission 119773) | Peatland microbial communities from MTU Mesocosm Facility, Houghton, MI, USA - PEATcosm2014_Bin23_30_metaG | ecosystem: Environmental > Terrestrial > Soil > Wetlands > Peat | place...
AACACATTTTTCTCCTCCTCAGGCCGGTTCACCGAAACTGTCACCACTTCAAAATCTCGGTGGCGATACATGCGGTTGATCGTGACGAATTCCTGGAACTCGGCAACACACGGCGCACACCAGGTCGCCCAAAAGCTCACCAAGCGAAACTTGTCGGATTCATTCTTCCGCAAGGCCTTCAGCACGCCGGCATCGGCAGGCGCTAGTGACACCGGCTCGGCAGCGAGCTTGTCCATGTAGGCTTTCACCGCATCGACCTTGCCCGCCCACTTAACCGAGCACCCTACAACTTTGGTTTTCGTCACGGGCGGCTCCTGGCCCGCGAGCAGCGCAGTGAGCGCGTCGCGCACGTAATGCTCCGTTACGTGTTGCACGCGCTCGGAGTCGTCGATGGCTCCCGCGTATCGCAGTTTGCGACCAGCGTCGAAAACAAAAGCATGAGGCGTGGCCACCGGGCCGTAGGCGCGAGCCGCCGATTCGGTGTCGCCATCGTAAAGGTAGGCAAAATTGAATTGGCGGTCACTGGCGCGAGTCTTCATTTCCTCGAACGAATCGCTCAGATCGGTCCAGCCCAGTTCGTCCAAACGCACGGACTTGGGGTCATTAGGCATGATCGCCACCAGGGCAACGCCTTTGTCCCTGTAAACGGTCACAAGCTCCTTGAGGCGCTCCTCGTAATACTGGGCGGTGGGGCAGTGGTTGCAGGTGAAAACGACCACCAGGATTTTGGCATCAGCAAAGTTTTTCAGCGTGTAGGTCCGGCCATCGACCCCGGTCAGGCTGAAATCTGGGGCCGGTGCACCGAGCGGTAGGGTTTCAGGTTGAAAATCGGCTGCGCAAAGACGGAAAAGTGCCGCGAGATTGGCGAGCAAGATCAAACAGGCTCGGTTCATGGCCGCATGTTAAGGGCACCTGCGGCTGGGGCAAGGAAGTTTGTGCATTCCTCTCTCAACTTGGACGATCAAGTTGACGACGCCTGAACGGTGCCCAAAAGCCAATGAACGCCCCTGCCGCGATCATAATGAGCGTGATGGGCTTCAGTATTTTGCAAGCAGAATTGGCTCTGATTTTTCGTCGTACGGAAGTGCGTAGGCTGCAAGCGTTTGAGTTGCGCCTGGCCGGGCGAATCCTGGCAGATGTTGCAGCGGCGGAAGCTCTTGGAGAAATAAGGCGAGGGCCGGTTGCAAAATCACCCGGCGATGGTAGGTTTGTATCAATCACACGTTGAAGATCGACGAGGCTCCGTTATATGAACTGGACTGATCAACCAGCCACGGAGTGCCAGGTCAGTCATCTCCGGCAGTTAGGCTACGCGCCGGATCATCCGCTGACGAAGGGGGAGGCTGCACACTTAATCAGCGACTTTGAGGAAAATCCCGAAGCAGCGTCCGGTTTGGCCGAGAGCGGCGTCCGCGCGACAACCAAAAACGAGGCTCATGCCCTGCGGGCAACCGTCGAAACTGCCAAACGGGCCGTGGCTGAGGGCAAAGGAGACCAGGCCGAGAAGGCCCGATGTGAGCTGGGTTTGGCCATGATCAAGCGGCAGATGTTTTGGGTGAATACCTGCCGTGACCCTCCCCAAATGCAGTCTCCGTCGCGGCAGGTGTTCGACCTCTACCGAACCTTCGGCTGCCGTTTCGTCGCGCCCGCCGCGGATCAGGCTCAGGTGATTCTGGATGCGCTGGACGCAGCCATGGGGTCCTGGGACAGGGATTACCCACAACTCTTCTACCAGGCGCTGGAGCTGAATTTCCCGGAGTTGCGCCGCGCGCTGTAAAATGTTAGCGAGGTGAAAGACTCGCAATTATGAGCCACTTCTTCACCGTCGCGGGGTGCGGCGGAATCTTGTCGTTCCTCCTCGCCCTTGCCGTGATCGTGGCGATTGCGTACTGGGAAGATAAGCGCCCGCTCTTGGATGATTTAACGTCGTCGCAAAAGGATAAGTTCAAGCACTACGAAAATCGCGTATTCGCATGTGTCTGGGCCGCATCATACCTGCTTTACATCTGGCTTACCTATAAATGGCCGGTTTGAGTGCCAGTGCCCCCCATTCCAAATTAGGACATTGCCGAACCCCGCACCTGCTTCCGGCTGACACCGAGACCCGCACCAAGCCGAAATAGCGCACGGTAATTCCGGCCAAGATGCCCGCTGCCACCGCAATAAGGGGGCAATCTGGCTGAGATGAGCGTGATGTTTAGCCGTGCCACCGGTTAAACCCGCATGAGTTGGAAAGGTTCCGGTATAGCCCAGCGCATCCTGGCTGCAATCTGCCTACTCATCCCGCTGGTGGCCTCGGCCAATCCCGCGACGCTCAACTCGTCATCGTTCATAGGGGGATGGTAATAGATTTCGGCTGTCCAAAAGTTTGAGGTCAACGCTGTTCGTCGAACCGTCTGCCGCAAGCTCGACCGTGGCCTGAATATCACCCTGACCGAATCCTCGCTGGTCAACCCAAACCCACTGACCTGCTACAAAACGCGCTGGCTGGCCGTCTCGAAACGGCTGGCAATGGTAAAGTCTGAAAGCCTTGTCGTTGGCCAATCGCATTGCGACCGTCTTGGCCTGCTCTGCGGTCAGCGATGCACTCTTTTCTGCCGTCCGCGGCGGTTCTGCTTTGGCCGCACCGGTCGTCTTTTCGGCTTCCCTTGTAGAAGGCGCTGCGTTCTCTGAGTCGCCGCACCCACCAGCCGTAGCCAGCAAACCGCTCACGGCCAGACACGTTGCAATTCTGTTCTTCAAACGCTTTATCCTTTCGTCAAAGCCGGGAGAGCGTGCGCTCTCACGCTGGTTGTTGGACTTTTATCTCTAATACCCAAAGTAGAACCCTCTGCGGAACGGGCAAGCCATTTCGCAGGTTGCCCCCATATCGCCGTCACCGGCGCTTCCGCTAGCAGACCGACCATCACGGCCAGCGTCGCTAGAGGCAGCGCCGACCAGCGTTGACACCTTTGACCCTTGGGCCAAAAACTTGTCGAGGTCGGCGATGAAGTCCCGGCCATGCTCATAATCGGTCGGCCAGAACCGGGAGAACTCGAACATGAGCAGGCCGATGTTGGCACGGACGGCCTCGCATGGCTTCAGAAACGCCTTCGCGAACAGATCGGCGTTGAGGAAGTTCTCATTTAGCTTCCCGGCCTGCTCCCCAAAGCGGTCGAGCCTGGGGAACTTCCTGATCGTGATGGTGTCGGTCACCTTCAGCCCGAACAGGAAATCGTCCGGCGTCTGGGTGACCATGCCTTCCAGATACTGTTGGCTGGGAAAGGTGTAGTAGGCGGCATCGACGCAGACTGTCTTGAAGACCTCGGCGTATTCGGCAAGAGAGTCCCGCTTGAACCGGGTTTCGGCGAACTTGCCCCGGTATTCGTAGCGGGCGCGGTCGTAGAGCATCCCGCACCAACCGGGGTATTTCCACGACGACGTGCCGATGTAAACGCCCTGCACCGCCAGGGAGGCAGCTTGGTCGGCCAGTTCCTGCCGCGTAAGGCTCACGCTTTCTTATCAGCGACGAGACGCATCCAGTGGAGATGAAGCGCCGGATGACTCTGGCAGCGGTCGCCAGCGGCACCGCTCGAAACCGGCAACTCGCCCGGTCGAAACCCTCAATGCCGCTCGCTATTTCTTACCCGCAACCTGCTTCGCGGCGGCGGCTTGCTGCTTCTGTTGGGCAGCCGCGCTGGCTTTGACTTGCTTTTGTGCTGCCTGCTTATGTACAGACTTCGGAGACTTGTCGCCCATATTCACTTTGCCTTTCTTTGACGGTTTACTACCCGGATGTGTGTGGTCGGTTGCCGGGTCTTGGTGACAGTAACCGACATTTGCGAACCCTGCAAACACCGTAGACGATCTCCTAGCCTATTGAATGTCGGTTAGACACACATCCCAGCAATACCGGCCAAAACCCTGTCGTTATTGGCTCATATTGCAGTTCAACCACGGCAGAATAAATGCCAGTTTGTTTGTAATCGTCAATCAATCAAGGCAGTTTCAACTCGCCGCTCTCGAATGCCCGTAAGCAATCCTCGCAGAATAGAGCACCTTTGATGAATAGCACATTGCGGCTTGGAGCACCCTCGGGGCAAGGCATCGGGTATATTCCCTCATTTGGGCAGGTTGGTTTACCGATGCGTGTCCCGAAGCAAGGTTGACGTATTCTTCCGCCATTGCCCATGAAGAATAATGCTACCTAAAACGGAATATGTCCAATTCTCATTTTGAGCGGTCCATCCGCCAGCCGTCAATGCTCCCGTGGTCAACGTGGGCGACTACGGGGCATGCTGTGGCAGGTATGGGCACTTCGAGAAATCTCTTTGTTGTGGCGAGCCTTTTACCGGGCAATTGCCAGTACCAACCAAGGCGCAATGCTCGCTTCCCTTCACACGTAAGAGTTTCTTCGCATCCGAAAGCGACTCGGTTAATTTCCACATGAGTAAAGTTTTCTTTCCCACACGTGAGCATTCAACCTCGTTTGCGCACTGCATTTCTTTGGAGTTCACGCATTGTGAGGGTAGCACAAGCGTCTGAGATTGGAAAACTGACTCTTGTGTAGAAACCCTGAGCGGCTTCTTTGCCGAAAGAATGCGCACTGTTCCGGCACCTGCGCCCCGCGCTGCAAGCCTGATGGCGCGGTACGAGACACCCTGACTGGCCCGGCAAGCGAGCCGAAACACGTTGTCGCTAATCTCCTGAGTCACTAAGATCGCGACCGTGGGCACCGACCTGATTCTCTACCAGTTCAGCCGGAGCATGGTTGAGCGTGGGGACTTCCGCCATTTCCTCGGCCTGTACACGCCCGATAAACTGCCCAAAGGCCGTCGGCTGAGGGAGATGATGAACTGCTTCGTCTTTTGCGTCGGGGGCTGGGACGACGACCCGCGAGAAATTCACGTGGTTCCCGAAGTGCGACGCTTCTACTTAGCCTTTCACGAGGCATGGCCGTACTGGCTCTACTTCTGCAACCTCGACGGGGACACGCTGCGGTCAATGGTCATGTGCTGCCTGCCGGATGTGAGCACGATGCAAGTGGACGGTAAAACCAATGTGGCCGTCACCTTTGACCCACTCGACGTGGTGAACTTCATCAAGCATGATTTCATGCCGATGAACCTGATGTGCGACCGTGCGGAGATGTTCGAGCGCAGGATTTACGACCGGAGCAAGGCGGTCTTTGGATTCTTTGGGCTGCCGTTCGATGCTGAACCACCGCCCTGATTATGACGAAAGGACGCTCACTCCAATGACCGAACAGGAATTCCGAAAAGTTTATCCGCTCATTGCAGGCTGGATTAAGAAGACCTTGGCGCAGCACGCATCGGCAGCACGGCCCGTGGCCTCATTTGGTTTCAGCCGTCTGCCGCATTACTACGACGCCCAGCTTCTGGCTTCGAGCATGGTCGTACTTGTGCCGAAGGTGCCGATGCCGCCGCTGTCGGCAATGGGCCTGGACCGGTTCAAAGAATTCGAGCAAATGGACGCCGGAGGCACTACCTACCTCAACACGTACTTCGTTCGGGCCGATCAGGCTCACGCGGAGTCGCTCCATTTCCACGAACTGGTTCACGTCATCCAGTGGCGGCTTCTTGGCCCGGAGAAGTTTCTGGCGCTCTACGCCGATGGCTTGGAGCGGTTTGGCTATCGCAAGAGTCCGCTGGAAGTTATGGCATTCAGTTTACAGGGCAGGTTTGATCGTGAGGCGCAACCCTTCAGCGTCGAGGCCGTCTGCCAGTCCTTGATGCGGGAGATGGCCAACCCCGGAGACAGCACCGCGCTCCTCACTGGCCGATGAGTGGTGCCAATAATCGGACACGCTTTCTGGCTGCCGCTATGGAAACGGTCGGCGGATTGAACTTGACCGGCTGGAGTTCAGCCGTCCGGGCCGCACCGCTCTTGCCATCCGGCCTGAACCTGCCAGACTTGGCACAACACCGATTGCTATTCTGACTATGCTCGGTATCGGAAATCCAATTCTTTGGATTATCGGCGTGCCCGCGCTCGGTGTCCTCTTGTATTTGCTGCGCGGTCACTTCAGCGCCGAGACGCGGGCGCGGCGGCGGCGTGGGCAAAGCCACAGACCGGTGATTTCTCAGAAGCACGGCCCGACCGTCCGGTCGGCGGTGAATGCAGACAAGCCGAAAGGCGACCGGAAGGGTTGAAGGAGACGACCTTGTTTCGTCTCTGCCGGTCCCGCCCGTGAGGGCTGCCCAGAATAGGGTGCGAATGATGACGATGCCTGAAATCCTGAAACAACTGGAGCCTTACACCGGGCGCTTCCCTATGGATGCCATGCGGGCTGCCATCGAGCAGCGTGAGGCCATCACGCCGGAATTGCTGAAGGTGCTGGAGTCCGTCGCTGACGACCCGGTCAAGCACGCTGAGCGCAAGGACTACATGCTCCCCCTCTTTGCGCTTCACCTGCTGGCCCAGTTCCGTGAGAAACTCGCCTATGCGCCCATCATCAAGATGTTCAGTGCCCCCGGCGAGACGCCGTTCGATTTGTTTGGTGACACGGTCACTGAGACGAGGTCAACGAGTATGTGCGTAGCGCCGCACTCGACGCCTTCTTGGTGCTGGAGCACACGGGCCAGATGCCCCGCGCCGAGGTGATTGAGTATTTCCGCAGCTTGTTCCACGGAAAGCTACAGCGCACACACTCGTACGCATGGGACGGCTTCGTCTGCGCGGTCGCCGACCTGCCCGCGCCGGAGTTACTGGAGGATGTGCGGCAGGCATACGCCGATGGTTTTGTTGATACAACGGTCGCTGACCTTGAGGGCATCGAGCACGACGCGAACGCGCCCAAGCCGAGGCGGCGAGACCGGCAGCATTTGATTACAGACGCCATCGCCGAAATGGAATGGTGGGCGTCCTTTCACCCGGAGGACTCTTGGCCAAAGAAGTTGCCGAAGTCGGAAGCACCCGTGCTGCCGTCACCGCCTCCAGCCCCAGATTCCGATTCCGACGATGTTGCCGCGCAGCCTTTCGTTCGGGAGTCGAAGATTGGCCGCAACGACCCGTGCCCGTGTGGCAGCGGTAAGAAATACAAGAAGTGCTGTGGAAAGGGTTGAAGGATGACAACGAAGCCCAACCTCATGATCGACACCAGATGAGCGCCATTCGCACTTTCAACATCGAGGCCGGGCTGCCCACCCTCGATGAGGCGCGGCGGCTGGCCATCGAGGAGATCAAGCGGGCCAAGCGCGAGGGGATAAAGGTGCTGAAAGTGATCCACGGCTACGGTTCCTCGGGCAAGGGGGGAGCGCTGTATGTCGGGCTGCGGAAGTCGTTCGGGCTGCGCAAGAAGGAGGCCGTCATCAAGGACTTCATCGCGGGCGAGGACTTCTCCATTTTCAACGACACGGTGCTGGCCCTGCTGGAAGTGGTGCCGGAGTTGCGTGGCGACCCGGACTTGGGCGCAATTAACGAGGGCGTCACCGTCATCTGGCCGCTGGTTTATTGAGGCTGCGCGGGTGAGGCGACGGCAAGCGAATGCAGGGAGACGATGCTGGCGACGATCCGCTGGTTGATGGCAGTGATGCGCTCGCGGGTTTTGGTGATCCGAACGCATTCGGAGAAATCAATCGGCTGGCCGAACATGACAATCGGGCGGCGGAAAATGCTGCGGGGCAGCCAGCGCCACAGTCCTCTGGTTTCTGGTCCGCCTTTGCTGAAAATCCGTTCGATGCCGTGATGGTACACCGGGATGACGGTTATCGGAGACTGAGTGTGTGCGATCACGTAGGCGGGACCGTTTTTGATGACAGAAAGGTCATCGCTACGGGTACCTTGATAGAAGATGAGGAGGTTGTTGCGTTCCAGAAAATCGACGTATTTACGCATCAGCCAAGGATGATCGCGCCGCTCGACCGGGACGGTGCGTAGGAGAGTAAACAGGGTCCTGGAAAACCAGGTACGGAAGTAATTCTCCCGGGCGGCGAAATTCATGAAGGGGAGAGACGGGTAAATGATATGTTCAGGAAAATAGGCGGCTACGGCGATGAGAAACGAATCGTACATGGTCGTATGATTTGAAACGAAGAGCACTCGTTCCCCGCGCCGGGGAATATTGTTTCGTCCCCTCACCCGCGTAAAATTGAAGGGGAAGCGGAAAAACAAAAAGGAGACCAGGCCAGCGGCCACCATGGCAACGTAGGATGCCCAGACTCTCAAGCGCGTGAGTATTCTTTTAATCAGCATGATGCGTATTCTTTGCGCGAACGGTCCTGCGAGCGCAGCCCCAGCCACGCCATCACGCCCGCCAGTATCACCAGCAGGAGGGCGAGCGCGATGTCAACCCGCTTTCGCATGGCGGCAGTATGGCGTGATCACCAGCGGAAATCGAGAAGCCTTGCGCTGCTGCGCATCACAGCTTCCGGCGACCGGCTCCAGCTCGGCGCTGGCCCTAGACTCCGCCTTTCCAGGTTCACCAGAGCACCATCGCTTGCCACCACGATCAACTGCCAAATTTGGACAGTTGAAGGCTCTGCCGCGAGGCTGGGCGCTGCCGCCAGCGCGGCGTCAGATCGGGCCGTCACGGCGACACTGGCCGAGCGACGAGGCGATCAGCACGGACGCCGCAGGCATCTGGGAGCGCCGGACGCGGCCCCCTGTGTCAGGTGGCGTGGAGGCCGGGAGGGCAATCAGCCCGGCGGGCCGATTAGGCGACATGTCTGTGACGAAATAAAAAGGCCGCAATCGCCGACCACAATAATGCGCTTAATAGACCAGAGAAAATCAAAGTTGATAAGATTCCCTGCGAGCCAACCGGGAACTGGGGCAAAAAGGCATAAAGCAACGCCATGCCGGGCAAGTTTACGATCCAAAACGGGATGCTGGTCCATGCACTGTCGGTAGTTAGAAAGTCTAAAACCATTAGCATGGCGTCTATCGCAACAGCAATGAATAAAACACGGATGGCTATTGTTTGGTTGAATGTTTTCATAAATGTGATGTTGGCTAATCTTACTGACAGCGTCGTATATAAAAGCTCACGCGCAAATGTCGCCTAACGTTTAGCAGTGTATCCGCCGTGCCCGGATGCACAAGCGTTCGAGTTCACGCAAACCGGACGAGGGCATTGCGGATGGCCTCCGTTTGCACTGAGCCGCTGCAACCCCGGCGCACCGGCTGGCGCTCGCCGGTGCGGCTCAGCTTGCCGCCGTGGTTGTCGCCATCACGCCGGTCGGCCCTGGCTCCTCGGCGGCGCTGGCCGTTGTTGTTCTTCATTTCTGAAACCGGGCAACGGCTTGCCATTTCAACGGGCGGCTCTCGAACCGCCGCAGAAAAGCCGCAAAAGAGCCGCAAAAACAATAGGCAACGGCCAAAACAACGAATACACTCACCCCATGGCTAGTAACGGGTCCAATAGGAGGCCCAATACTTTTAGGCATCAGATGATCGAATTGGCAGACACGACAATTAGAGCGTACAAGAAGAAGAACGGCTTCATTTCGCTCCATCTTAGAAGTTTTCTGCTCGTCCACACAAATGTTGGCTTCCGTTTGGCCGCCTATTTGAAGGATATTCGATGCTGGATTGCGCTGCCCGGAAGAAATGAGCAGGCATTCGACTGGGTATCGGTTAGTGAGGCTCCTGCGTGCAAGGTTGACCAGGGTATTATGGCACACGACCTATGGCTCTGGACGATCATTCGGACGCGCTCTCTGCGTCGGTGCATAGCGGATTTTCGCATGATGTATCATATCAGCTTTACCGGGCATGAAACAGAGGAGCCGGAGACTGTGAAGCGAAAGGTTATGGTTGTCCCGCATTTCAGATGACCGCCAGAAGAGTAAAGATGCCCGGATCGCTGGAACCAACGCCGGTTGGCCATTTCAGTTCGGCTTCGCGGTTCACGTCCTTTGGCCCCGCCGCCGCTTGCCAACCCGATGCCTTTGCCATTTACCATGATCGCGCCCCTTCCCTCACACACCGACAAAGTTAGATCGTTACTTGCACAGGTCGAGGCCGACCGCGATGCAATGCTCAAGCTCTGGGTCGGCGTGCTCGGAAATGCGGGTGCGCCAGTGTTCCCGCTCGATCTCATGGCCTTCGGTGCAGTGAAACGCAACGTCAGCACCGCACGTGCGTTCCACATGATGATTGAGTCATGGAACATGGTCTGTGCGAGGTCGCTGCTGCGAATTCACATCGATACCTCCCTCCGTTTCTCCGCGGCCTGGCTTGTCGAAAAGCCGCACGAGTTTGCAACCGGCGTTCTCAAGGGCGAACGGATCGACAAGATGAAAGACAAAGACGGAAAGCGTCTGTCCGATGCAAACTTAGTTAAGGTGCACTCATCCGAGTACCCTTGGCTGCCCGCCGTCTACGAGAACCTCTGTGGCTACGTTCACTTTTCAGGGTCACATATCTACGACTCCGTAGCAAACGCCGGTGAACAAGACAAAACCATCACCTTCGAGGTGTCGGACACCGACCTGAATTTCCCCGAGTTCAGTTGGGTCGAGATCCTTGAGTGCTTTCGTGAGGCCACCGCAATGCTCGGTAAGTTCCTGAATGGCTACGGTCGCACCAAGCAGTTGTCGCCACTGAGCTTGAGGCGGCGAGATAGCACCTATGAAAGCAATGCTTTCTAAAACCGTGATTCCTGGCGAGGCGCTCCAGCCGCCGCGCCGGACTCTGAAAGGAGAACCATGACCAACGAAGCCCAGTGCAACTGCCAGTATTGCAACGGACACATCGCATTCCCGGCAGAAATGGCCGGGCAGTCCATCAACTGTCCGCATTGCCAACTTGAAACACTCTTGTTTATCCCGGCTACAGCAGTTCCGCCAAAACAACCAACTGGAACGACCAGAAATAGCAACACAGTTCGGCTCTTGGTAGTCGCAATTATCCTTGTGGCCGTCATCTCGGCGGTTTTCTTCCTGCAAAAGTCGCGCAAACAAACAAAGTTGGTAAGTGAGCAGACTTTACCCCAGCAACCAAACCAAACAGTCGTTGAGCCTGCAAGGAGTCCGCCGGAGCAACTGAATTTAAGACCTATCGTCGGTGCTTTTGGTTGGAAGCTTGGCGATCAACTACCTCAACGATTGAGAGCCGAGCTTCGTGACAGCGATTACAGCACATCTCTCATGTTCACGCCCGAAGCAGAATTCCCGCCTTTCAATTCTTTCAGCTTAGAGGTAACTCCGGATGGACGGATCTGCATCGTTGATGCAAGCGTCTGGTTTTTCAATGGCGACGCAGTGCTTTTGTTTGACACCGCCAAGCAGCGTGTAGTCTCTGTTCTGAGTGAGAAGTATGGACTTCGCCAACACAATAGCGCAGAGGACTTCTTCACAGAATCATATGAATTCGGAACTGAGGATCGACCGGCTGTATTGACGATATTGGTGTCGGGCAATGACAAAGCACTCCGGCTGGAATACTATGATAAGAATCTGAAAAGCATTACAGACGACGCACATGCTGCCGCTAGAGCGAAAAATGAATCTCGTAAAAAGGCCGCACTGTCAAAAGGTCTTTGAAGTGGTGCGGGCGCGGGCCGTTTCGCGGCTTGTGCTTGCGGGCGGGGAGCGGAGAACTGGGGCGACAAAACCAACCACCAGATTGGTTGAGGGTTGAGGGCAGAGGACGGAGGGCAGAGGGCGGAGGGGCCAAAAGAGGCGGCGGCCCAGATGGAGAGGGACTTGGCCGAGGATTTGCGCGGTGCCGGTTACACGGTCACGGGCGGGCATCAGCCCATCACGGTTGCCCACTGGAAGGGGAGGAAGGCGGTTCCAGCGCCTTGGCTCACGAAGCCTGCCTGCGCGGGCACTCGGTCCTGTTCACCACCGCCGTGGACATCATCAACACACTCACCGCGGCACAAACCGTTGGCCGGCTTAAACATGAACTCAAGC
>Ga0181538_10005145_pt1 | contig 11857 bp, 9 predicted proteins | sample PEATcosm2014_Bin_40_FD_119773 | JGI IMG/M metagenome (GOLD analysis project Ga0181538, IMG submission 119773) | Peatland microbial communities from MTU Mesocosm Facility, Houghton, MI, USA - PEATcosm2014_Bin23_30_metaG | ecosystem: Environmental > Terrestrial > Soil > Wetlands > Peat | place...
TCAAGGCTGAAGGCTAAAGGCTAAATGCTAAAAGCCTGCCGCTGCCAGGCCCTGACCCCGGCGGAGATTGGTGTCATGTGGCAAACCGCCCCGCCCCACATACCCATCCTGCCACCCCGATTCCCAGGAGGCGAAAGCCACGGGCACCCGGCAGGAAACCGCCCCGCGGCCTGGTAATTTAGAGGAATTCAATTGCTCCTCCGCGAGAGCTGCCCCAGCATAGCAGCACTACGTGAGTATGAAGCCGCCCTCAACCCAGCTCCCTGTAACCGACATTGCATCCCTGATTGTCACCGTCCGCGAGCACCGTGTAATTCTGGCCCCCGACCTGGCGGTCGTTTATGGCGTGCCCACCAAGGCGCTCAACTAAGCCGTCAAGCGCAACGCGGATAAATTCCCGGCTGATTTCATGTTCCGCTTAACGTTGGTTGAGGCAGAGGGCATCCAACGTTCAAGGTCACAAATTGTGACCTTGAAGCGCGGGCAAAACATCAAGTACCTCCCTGCCGCCTTCACCGAGCATGGTGCGATCATGGCTGCCAACGTGCTTAATAGCCCGCGCGCAACACAGATGTCCTTGATGGAAAGGGTCGTCTTCTTACGCAGGTTCACGCGTGTCGGCCAGGAAGGGGATTTCGGGGACCTTCCCGGCAATCGGAAATCAATCAGGCCGCGGTACACTACCTGTAGTATCAACCACCCTCGGGCGAGCACAAGATATGGTGTTATTCTTGGCGTTTCCGGCTTAAGGTGCTCCAGATTGCAACGGTTGGGCTCGCTGACAGGTTCTGGGACGGGGATGCAAATGGCACCGAGAGAAGTCAAAACGCCTGAAAGGGGTCGGTTCGTGAGAATGTCATATTTCCACCGGACAGGGGGAATGCAGAATGAACAATCTCCTGCGGCTGCGCGGCGTGAATCCAGCGGAGATCGCCCTGATGTGGCAAACCGCCCCGCTCCGGATGCCCATCCCGCCGCTTGCCTCCTCGCCGTTACCTCAGAACACAGCATTCCAGCTTCGCGCTTGAGTTGCGGCTAGGTGGTGGGTAGCTTAGGTGCATGCCGATGACGCTTGATCAGATTGTTGAAGAGGCCCGGCACCTGCCAACTGAGCAGGTCATGGAGTTGGTGGACCGGCTGTCCGAAGGACTGCAACTGAGTCCGGGAATCGAGGAAAGCTGGAAGGCCGAAACACGGCGGCGCGTGGCTGACATTGAAGCCGGCAAAGGGCAAGGCATTCCAGGACCAGAGGTATCCGCTCGAATCCGCAAGGTAATCGGGCGTTGAAGCCGCACTTTTTCCACCCGGAGGCTGCCGAGGAATACGCCGCTGCCGCCGAGTATTACTTCCAGATTGAGCCAGCACTGGGCGAGCGGTTCTACGACGAGATCGAGCGGCTGATTGAGACGGTCTGCCGGCAGCCCGATCTATTTAGGGTTTTTGATGCTCCCGCCCGCCGCCACTTTTCAACCGTCTTCCCCTGCGCGGTGATCTACCTCGAGCAACCCGATCGCGTCTGGATTATCGCTGTGATGAACTGCAAGCAGCAGACTGGTTACTGGAAGTATCGGCTGGAATAATAGCGAGCAGCAGACCCACCGCACGTTGCTCGATGGTTGCGGGAGGATTACGACAACTCCAGCTTCCACTTGCTGCTGTCACCGGCTTCTGCCATAGATGCGCCATGCGAACACGCTGGATTCCCACCGCTCTTTGTTCCGCCTTCCTCGTCTCCGCCTTCTCCGCAAGGGCGGATCGGACGTCACTCTCACTTGATGGCACCTGGGAAGTCGGGGAGAGTATGTCTGCCACCGAGATGCCTGCGGAATTCACCCACAAGGCTCCCGTTCCCGGTCTGGCCAACCTCGCCGTACCCGCCTTCAAGGACGTGGACAAGTTCTGTTCCCGCGAGAACATCGTCAATCGCATCCGAGGCGGCGTCTATCCGGAGACTTGGCTGACCAACTATTGGAAGGGCAAGGTGGACCAGGATCGTAACTACTTCTGGTATCGCAAGGAATTCAAGGCTCCGGCGCGGCAGGCGGTAGCCCGGCTCAGGATCAACAAGGCGCAGTTCGGCACCGCGGTTTGGCTGAATGACAAGAAGCTGGGCGAATACGCCGGCTGCTTCTCGGCCAGTTACTTCGACCTCGCTGACTCCATTAACTGGGGCGGCAAGAACACCCTCGTGGTCCGCATCGGCGCTCACCCCGCCGTCCTCCCCGACAACTATCCGGTGGGCAGCGACTTCGAGAAGATCAAATGGACGCCGGGCATTTACGACTCCGTGTCGGTGTTCTTTTGCGCCAACCCCGTCATTGAAACCATCCAGGTCGCACCCCGCGTGGCCCAGTCGGAGATCGAGATCCAAACCCGGCTTAAGAACCATGGAGCCGCCCCAGCGTCATTCACCTTGAGCCAAAGTGTGAGACCTTGGAAGAAGGGCCAGAGGCCGGGCTTGGCCAGGGCGGGTGCCCTTCCGGCCTTGGCCCAGGCCGTCACCCTCAATCCGGGCGAAGAAAAGGTGGTTACCCAGACCCTGGCAATTCCCAACGCCCGGCTTTGGTCACCCGAAGATCCCTTTCTCTATGTGCTCGACTCCAGCACCGGCGGGGACTCGATCTCGACGCGCTTCGGCATGAGGGAATTCCGCTTCGACTCAGCCACCAAGCGCGCCTACCTCAACGGCAAGGTCTATTACCTGCGCGGCTCCAACATCACTCTGCACCGGTTCTTCGAGGACCCCCTCTGCCAGGCCCTGCCGTGGAACGTAGCGTGGGTGCGGAAGCTGCTCGTGCAAATCCCGAAGAGCATGCACTGGAACTATTTCCGGTTCTGCATTGGGCCGGTCCCGGACCGCTGGTTCGACATTTGCGACGAGGCGGGCCTGCTCATCCAGAACGAGTACTTTGTCTGGACTGGCGGCCCAGGCTGGTACAAGGGCTATTCCCGAACCTACGACTCGGACGAGATGATCCGGCAGTACAAGGACTGGATGCGCGACAACTGGAACCACCCGAGCGTGGCGGTCTGGGATGCCAACAACGAAACCAAGGACGACAGCTTTGGCTCCAGGATCATCCCGGCCGTTCGTTCACTCGACCTCTCGAACCGGCCCTGGGAGAACAGCTACAACGCCCCAGCCGGGCCGAATGACCTGGTTGAAGCCCATCCCTACCTGATGAGCAGCGGGTATTTCGGCAAGCTAACCTTCCACATGAGCGACCTCGAGAAGATGGACGGCGCACCCAGCCCAGGCAGTCTGCCGTCCGACAAGCACACCCCGATCATCAATGAATACGGGTGGCTCTGGCTGAACCGCGACGGCAATCCAACGGTGCTGACAACAAACGTTTATGCCCAGCTCATGGGCACGAACGTGACCGCGGAGCAACGGCTGGCCATGTATGCCTATCTGTTGGCGGGTAAGACCGAATTTTGGCGCGCTCACCGCCATTACGCCGGCATCGTGCATTTCGTCTATCTCACGTGCAGCTACCCCGGCGTCTATACCGCCGACCATTTCCAGGATGTAACCCGCCTCAAGCTCGACCCGCATTTCGCAGATTACATGGGGGAGGCCTTCAAGCCGCTGGGTGTCTATATCAACTTCTTCCAGCCCACGCTCCCACCCGGCGGCTCCCGGGAGTTCACTGTCACGATGGTGAACGACACCTACCAAGCGGCCAGCGGCCAGTTGGTCCTCACGCTTGAAACCCGGGACGGCATGGTCCTGAGCAGAGCCAAGCTGCCCTATGCGGTTCCCGAGCTGGGCGACCTGACATTCCAGGTCCCGCTACTCATCCCGAACCATGCGGGGGACTGCATTCTAAAGGCCGCCGCTATCCCAGATGGAAAAGCACCGGTTGGCCCGACCCTCTCAAGACGCTGGGTCAAGCTTGGACGTTAGTCTCTGCCCCGCCTGCATCGGGAAGCCAGCACGCCAATCAACACGCCCACGCCAAACGCAACTCCGATGGCTTGATACGGATGCTCGCGGACGCACTTGTCGGTGGCCTTGGCGGCGGCCACGGTTTTTTCCTCCAGGCGTTCGCAAGCGGCTTTGGCCTTTTCGATTGCGGCTTCCAGCCTTGCCCGTAGTTCGCTCTTCTCGTTGTCTCCATGTTCTGTTGCTTCCATAATCTATTCCTTTCCTGGTGCAAGCTCGCACCAAGGTCGCGTCTCCGCAACCGCACTTAGCGGCTGAATTCGCCCGACAAACGGTTCGCCATCGCTACTCGCACTGGGCACCGGAAACCCGGCATCCCTGATCCCGCCGCTCATCACATTGTTCCCGGTCGGAACATCCTCAAATACACTTCCCGAATCGCCCGGCGCCAATCACCCTGCGCTTCACGGAAAGCCTCAGGCGTGGCGAAGCCGCAACGGATCGAGACGCGATAGTAGGGCGCGGGATCATCGGGCAACACGGTTTCGCCCTCGTAGCTCCAACGCCGCAGGATGCCTTCGACGCGCCGAAGCGGGCGGTAGTTCTCGATGAGATCGTCCGCGTCGGGCAATACGCCGACCGCGCGTCCGCGTTCGAGGACGCGTAGGGTGTTGGCCTCCTGCCAGCCGTTGTCCAGGCAGAGCGTTTGCGCGATGAACTCTGCGTCCATCAGGCCGCCCTTGCCGGTTTTTATGGCGAGGCCGTCCTTTCCCGGCGGGGTGCGCTCCTTTTCAATCCGCATCCGCATCTGGTGAATCTTCTGTTTCCAATCCGGCGCATAAGACGCCAGCGGCAAGGACGGCCGCCGGAAGTCAGTCAGCGCGGCGGCCAGGGTTTGGAATTGGGCGCCCAGTTTCGGATCGCCCGCCACCGGGCGCGTGCGCGTGAGCGATTGAATCTCCCAAAGCTGCGCACGCTGCCGGTAATAATCCTCGTAAGCGCTCAGCGTGTTGACCAGAAGGCCCTTCTCGCCGTCAGGCCGGAGCCGGGCGTCGGTGCGGAAGACCACGCCTTCTTCCGTCCGCGCCGAGACCAGTTCCAGCACCTCGAGCGCGAGGCGGCCGAGCGCGGGCAGATTCTTCGCCCTGGAATCTGCGACGAAGACGACATCAAGGTCCGACCCGTAGTCGATTTCCGCGCCGCCCAGCTTGCCGAGGCCGATGATGGCGAGCGGCGGGGTCTTGAGTTTGTGTTTGCGCAGCACAACTTCGAGGGCGTATTGCAGGCAGGCATCGGCCAGACCGGAAAGTTCAGTGAGATACTGCTCAAAGTCCGCGAGGCCCAGGATGTCGCGCAAGCCGATGCGCATGAGCTCGGCTTGGTGATAATGGCGCAACCACAGCCGCTGGTCTTCGTCAGCCAGGCCGTGGCGCAAATCCCGCAAGGTTTCCTCGGCTGACTTCCGCTGGCGGAGGCGACCGCTGATGACCAGCTCATCCACCAGGTCCGGCGTGCGAATAGCCAGTTCCGCCAGGAATTCCGAGCGGTCAAACAGGAGGACGAGCAACTCGAAGATCGTCGGGTTGCGGTTCCACAGTTCGAAGAGCGTCGCCCGCGCGCCATAGGCACTGATGAAGCTGTCGAGCCGGGTTACGACGCGGTCGGGGTCCGAGAGCGGCACGTTTACCGTCTCTCGTAAGGACGCGTTCCACCGCGTCCCACTTCCCGGAGCAGATTTCAGAGACGCGGTGGAACGCGCCCCTACCGCCGGCTGGGGGCAGAGCGCCAAGAGCCTCGGCAACAGTTGATGCGCCAGTTGGCTCGTCCGCTGCGAAACGTGACCGTATCCCGGCCCCTCCACAAACTCTCGCAGCATGCGGAAAGCTTTGTCCGCGTCTTTGAAAGCATGTTCGGTCAGCAGTCTCTTCCACTCCGTTTCGCCGCCTTCGAATTGGCGCGGGAACGGCGCCGGAGCTTTGCCCTTGCGCGCATCTGCCTTCAGCAGCCGATCGAAGATGCGACGGACGTTGCGGGTGTGAGCCTGGTGCGCGGACTCGAACTCGGCGAGCGTCGCGAAGCCCATCAGGCGGGCCAGTCGTTCGCGGTCGGGCCGGTTGGCCGGGATAGTGTGCGTCTGCAGATTATCCTCCATTTGCAGACGATGCTCCACGTCACGCAGGAAACAGTAGGCCTCGGCGAGCATCGTTGATTCGTCCGCCGAGAGCAGTTCGTATTCGACCAGCTTGGCCAGCGCGGGGAGGGTTTGCGCACCCTGGAGAAATGGTTGCCGGCCGGCGCGAAGCAGTTGCAGCGCCTGCGCCACGAATTCGATTTCCCTGATGCCCCCCCGCCCCAGCTTCACGTTGCGCTCTAGTTCGTCGGCCTTGAGCACCTCGTTCTCGATGCGCCCCTTCATGGCCACCACTTCGCTCAGCACGCCCTCATTGATGGAACGGGGATACCGGAACGGCTGGATCAGCTCGAGGAATTCCGCGGCCAGCGTCGCATCGCCCGCCACGCCGCGCGCCTTGATCAACATCATCCGCTCCCAGGTTTGTCCCCACTGCGCGTAGTAATTCTCATAACCGGCCAGCGAGCGGCTCAGCGGACCGGCATCCCCTTCGGGCCGCAGCCGCAGGTCTATCCTGTAAAGCTTGCCTTCCAGCGCCACGCGGCTCACCTCCGCGATGAAGGCCTCGGCAAGGCGATTGAAGAACTGGTGGCTCGTCAGCACCGGCTGCAGCGTTTTGCTCTTCACCGGAGGCTCCCTGAAGACGCTGCCCTCCTCGCTATAGGCGAAGATCACGTCCACATCCGAGCTGTAATTTAGTTCCTGCCCGCCGAGCTTGCCCAGGCCGAGCACGCAGCCGGCGGTAAGATGCCATTGCCGGCCGGCGTCTTCGTGCCAGGGCTGGCCGTAACGCCCGGCGAGCTGACGGTAGCAGACTTCCCAGACAGCGCTCAGGCAGACATCGGCCACGTCGGAAAGCTCCTGGATGATCTCCGGAAGCTTGCCCACCCGGGCAAGGTCGCGCCCGGCGATGCGGAGCATCTCGCGCTGTTTGAACTCGCGAAGACGCGCCAGCGCGGCGCCGAAGTCGGACACGGCTAGGAGCGGCTTCAGCCACCCGCTCACCTCATTGCGAAGTCCCTGTTTGCGCCGCGGGAATTGGAGCACTTCCGGCTCCAAAGCGACGAGCCAATCAGGCCGTGCCACGAGCAGATTGCTGAGCGCTCGGGAACCGGCAAAAAGCGCCGCGAGAATGCGGGCTTGCTCGTGCGAAGCCGTCTGCAAAACCGTGCCGGCGGTTGTGGCCGAGAGCAGATCCAGAAAGTGTTTCGTCCGCTGCGGATCCGCGCAGACCTTGATGGCATTGGTCCAGACCGGGGTCTTCATTCCCAGGACACCCCGTCACCGGGGGATAGTCTCCAAACCGACCTCGGGCGGCGGATGTTGCCCCTTCTGCCTTAGCGTGGTAAAGAGTCCGCGCCAGAAGCCCAGGCCATAGAGAACATGGGTCAGCACAACCAGGGGGGTAGCGGCGAGGCTTCGGAGCACTTGCCCTCGGGCCACGAGGACCAGCCCCTGCGCCAAGACGGCCACGACATATAGGCCCAGCGGCGCCAGCCAGAGCTTCCCGATGGACGTCAGCATCACGAGAGGCAACAACGCCAGCAAGTACAGGCAAAGGAGCGGCGGGACAAAATTGAGCGCGGAGCCCAGCGTAGGATGCAGGCGCACCTGCTCCGCCCTGCCACGCCCATAGGTCATCAGCATCTTGGCGAAGGACTTTAGGCTGGATCGTGGTCGGCGGTACACAAGAAGTTGAGGATCATATATGAGCTTTCCGCCGCGCTTTTGCAGCTCGTCCATGAATGCGTTCTCCTCGTTGGGATAGAGCGCTTCGTTGAACCCGCCCAGATCGAGCAGAGTCTGGCGGCGGGCGAACTGGTTGCAGAGGATTAGTTCCTTTTCGCTCGTTTCGCGGACCTGGCCCACAGCGGCGTAGCGGGCGCGGCTCGGCCCGAACGCCAGCCAACTCGCCAGCACCAGCGCGAAGACCTGCTCGAGAGGAGGTGCTTCGCGAGGACAAAGGCTCGGCCCCCCCAGCATCTGGACCTTCGGGTCCACGAAATGGGCTACCGCGCGGCGCAGGTTGCCCGGTTCGGGGGCTGAATCATCGTCGAGAAAGTAAATGAGATCACCGCTGGCCGCCTTCAGCGCGGCGTTGCGCTGGGCAGAGGGCTGTTTCCCGCGCGCCACGATGATCTCCAGCTTGCCGGCCAGGTAATCCAAGGCCCGGCTGGCGGCAACGGCTTTGATCTCGGCCTGGGCAGGGCGGGCCGCAATCACCACCGTAATGCTGGGCAGGTTCTCGTTCACGCGCGCAGCCTAAAGTCCGGGGCGGGAACTTCAAAGTGCAAAAGCTTAAATTGGTTTTGACAAATCCGGGCGGCGTTTTACATTTCCGACCGGTCCGGATGGGGTCGTAGCTCAGTTGGTAGAGCGCCTGAATGGCATTCAGGAGGTCAGGGGTTCGAACCCCCTCGGCTCCACCATCCCTTTCCTGCCGAAAAACCGTATTCCAACCAACAAATACGCGGGAATTCGCAGAATACAGCAATGAATCGAATTGGCTAGCCACGATGAACTCCGCCAGATGGCCACGGCTGAGATTGTTGAGAAGGTCAGAAACGCTCCACCTCCAAAAGTCTGTCAGTGTGAATTCGAGGCTCCTGCCGCTGTGGTGGAATGGCTCGTCGCCACTGCGAGGTTTGGCTGTCACTTGTCCGAGGTTCTGCTTCACGTGGGCCACTGTACCTCTGGGAGACGGAAACGGAAGGGAAAATGGTCAGGCTGGGGGCGCGGCCCCCGTGGGGATGGAGGAGGGCGAAGGCGGTGACGATGCCGCCGAGGCACTGCGGTATATGGTGGCGACGAGGCCGCGCTGAGTTTCGCAAGGGAGACTGAAGGAGACCTGAGTTGCGTTATCTCTTCAGGATTTGCTTCAGTACTTCCACCTCGAATTGTCCTCCTCCGGTCTTGGAATGAAGCATTCGGTGGCAGGTTGGGCAGACTGGTACTAGCAGGGCGATGGCTTCTTCAAGGGTGACTTTTCGCCCGGATGCTGGCGCACGATGAAGCGGGTCCAAATGGTGTAATTCAACGATGTCGCCGGAAATACGGCCATCTGGCTTGTGCCATCCGCATGCTTCGCATCGCAAGAATCCGTCTGGGCTGCGAAAAACTTCTCTTGCCCTTGTTCTTAGCGCGTCGCACCTGGCACGAAGTTCAAGGCTGACGGACTTCGTAGCGCCCTCTAAGTAGGAGAGTGAGTCTTCTCGAAGATCGTCCAAATCGACCAAGCCAATGTCAGTAACCCACTTTGACCAGTCCTGCTTTATGCCAGCGCGAACTTGAGTGCGCCACCAAGCGAGGTCTCCATCCGGGATGCCAAAGACCGAAAAATAGCCTGGCCCGGGTCTCCTCGGCTCTTCCTCTCCAACTATCAGGCCAGTAAGAGCTGGCAGTTTCTCATCTCGAAGCCATTCGGCGAGGTCCGCGAGGCCCTGCGAGCGCAAACTATTTCCCCAGTGGAATCCTTTGCGGGAGAGACCGAGGCGGTCGTGGACTTCTTTGTAGCCGCAGAACGTTCCTTCATCGTGGGGGCGGAACCGGCCGCGCCGGAGCTCACCGACCAGGAACTCCAAAATGGCTCTGCCTGATGGCGAAAGTGCCATGTCTTGGTCAACTACGATTCAAAGATTTCCTTAAACTTCTTCGCTGCCATCAGCTTCTGATAGGTGCAGTAACGCGGCCCCTGCATTGAGCCCTTTGGTGCATCCCCCAGAGGTATTGGCCCAATCTTTCGAGCTGGTTCGCTGAAGACAACGCGGAATTTTCCTTCGTGGCCATATGGTTCGATGTGCTTCACGGGGGCCAAATGCGTTATCGCGCCGGTGGGTGCCGTGACATACGCAGCTATCCACTTAATCTTGTCCAGCATCGCTCCCGAGATGCGTATCTGATACCAGCAGTTTTCGCCTATGAACACCTCTTTGAAGCCGTCAGGATTCGCTGGTACTATGATTGTGTCGGGGCCTGACTCTCCAACCTCACCGACTGGCTGAGATTTGGCTAGGATTGGTTTCGTTTTCTCAAGGGCACGTAACGCGACCAAGGGGAGGATTCTTACTACTTCTTGGAAAAACTTCTGCGCGTCGTGTCTGTCGCTCTGTGCCAATGCAGGCTCTTGCGGCTGGTTCCCGTTATCGAGGTGGCACTGTTTCGCATGTTGCGCTTCACGCAACAGAGCATACTCAAGCTACCGGGCGTGTGCAGAGTTGAAGTTGGAACTGGTTGAGGTGAAAAGAACGCAATACTGCCAGAAATCCTTGTTCTTGAAATGGTCGTCGATTCGATCCGCGACGCAGTCCCCCTGGCCAATGTAGAGAGTGGCCAAGTCGTCTTTCTCAACGAACCCCCAAAGAAGATAAATGCCTGGGCGTTGAAAGGTCTGGTCTGACTTGATGCCGGGCCAGCGATGTCGAGGGAAAACAGCGCCAAGTCCCGTCCAGTTCAGTTGGTCAATAATTCGCAGTCCCTCTGGGTCACCGTCAGCCACGAAGATTCGAATCGTGTATGCATCCGACATAGTCGCATTAAATGTCGAAATGCGGTCGCTTACAAGGCAAAAGTGCACCTTTGCCAAAACGATTATTCACGCCCAGCCGCCATCTGTTCCAAGGGCGGTGTCTGTACGCACCAAGAGATTCCCTGTGGATCGAACGACCATCTGAGGAGATTCCCTTCCCAGACTTGATCCAGAGGAGAGTGAGCCGGGTCCCTTTCGCCAAACCCGCCCCCGGTATGTTTCCCCCGTAGGGGATAGGGCGTGGGGACGGTCTCTCCGTTCAAAGAGATTCCTTCCCCAAACGGCTAACCATCACCCCAAAGCGGGGTGTTGTAGCACACTCTCTCCCGATGCATGGTTGGCTTGGCTGCGGGCGAGAGACCACCACACAGCCAACCTGCCCAAAGCAGGGCCAGCCGGAAGGAAAGACTGAGGAATGAACACACGAACGTTAGCAATCGAAGCCACAGGCGACCCCTGGCGGGGCAAGATCGCGCCAAGGATTCGGGTTGGCGGGCAATGGTTGGAGCGGGCCGGGTTCAAGCCCGGGCATCGGGTTGAGGTTATCCTGGAAGAGCCGGGCACCTTGACGTTGCGCTTTTTGAACCAGTCCAGCTATTCCGGGAATGAGAGCGCAGTGTGACACGCGGCAGGGGGCCAGCCGTCACAGGATGCGCCAGAACCGCTGCCAGAGCGCAGCACACGGGCTCTGGGGCACTTTGGCGAGCCGTCCGCTATGCTGACATGGTGGAACGCCACAAACCACGCCCGCCGCTACCCGGCTTATAGTCCAAAGTTAGTCCAAACGCAATCTTGCTTCTTTTGCTGAAATGTCAGGAAAACTCACAGAATGCCTGATTCTATTGGTGTTTTAAGGTGGTGGCTGGGGGCGGAATTGAACCGCCGACACAAGGATTTTCAGTCCTCTGCTCTACCAACTGAGCTACCCAGCCAACCCATTGAGAACAAGGAACTTGGACAGTTTTTCCGAATCCAACACTCTGTTCCTTTGTTCTACTTTTGCCCCATGAAAAACGCAATGAGACGCATCGAGATGCATATCCTAGCAAGCCAGAGCGGAAGCGCAAGGGCGCGTTCCATCAGGTCTTCGATGAAGACGAGAAGTGCGTACGCGTGCTCCGCCTCCGGACCGGGGCCTATGACGCCCAAGTCAGGTTTTCGCCGACGCACACTAACCGCTCGCAACTTCAAGACGCCAAGACGTTACCGGAACCTGGGGCTGCACGGCAAGAGCTAAGGCGGCACAGCATTTCACATCTATTGCATCCATTCGATTCAGAAATGCACTCCCAGTCCGACGACCAGGCTGAAA
>Ga0181538_10005146_pt1 | contig 11855 bp, 17 predicted proteins | sample PEATcosm2014_Bin_40_FD_119773 | JGI IMG/M metagenome (GOLD analysis project Ga0181538, IMG submission 119773) | Peatland microbial communities from MTU Mesocosm Facility, Houghton, MI, USA - PEATcosm2014_Bin23_30_metaG | ecosystem: Environmental > Terrestrial > Soil > Wetlands > Peat | place...
AGGAATCCGACGTGTGACATATCCTTACGAAGGTCACCGGCAGCCGCCGCAACCTTCTCACTGGAAACCTCAATACCATGACGACGGGCCGCAGAGACGATCTTAGCATAAACTTTTGACCGATCGCCGGAAGGAATACTTTGTTGTCCTTTTGGCTTCCTCCATTGGGACAGTGCGTTTCGGATATGCGACTTGGTTTTTTCCTCGGTAGAAAACTTAATAGGATAATGCCAAGTTCCGACCTCGTCTGGGTCCCCCACGTAGGCAAAGGAGCTGGCGGGAAGGTCCTCTCCAGCTACCCGCTTAGTCTCGGGACCATCCTTCTTTTTGTTGAGCTCGTCAACGGCCGTAGTGACCGGTTTTAGCTCAAGTTTCATCACTCGGCTCACGTCATCCAAGGTGAATAACGGAGCGGAAGCAGTTGCCATACCTTTACCTCCTATTGGAATATCCTCAGTGGCGGCCTTTCGCATTTCATGAGATCCGTCCGACTTTACCGCCAGAAACCACGCGGTGGGGATGGAAGATTTGTCCACATAACTAATCTCGGCTGGCTTGCAGGCGTAGTGGACTAGAACTTTTTTATTACAAATAGGGCAATTATTGCTAGTGGGGAGATTAGGTTCCCCGCAGTCAGCACCGCATTCACCACATATTCGGTAGGCGTATTTACCACCCTGGCTATAACCAGTGACGAATCCACGCCAGACGATATTCCACATCCGGTCGTCAATTGGGGTGGTAGTAGCATAGATCTTCTTATTACCGTCGTCGAAGATAAATGGCTTCAGGGCCTTACCAGCGATTTCAAGGGTGTGTTGCAGACGAACGTTACCGTAGGAAGGCTCCTGACCAGACTGCGAGGTAATGGAATAAGCGGATTCCGACCACTCCTTGTAGTACTTGGCAGTGGGATCGTAATCACAAATCTCTCCATCGGAGTCAGGTACCTCATCTACCACCACCCCGAACACGGAATGAGTCTTCTCGTCGGCCTTGGAGACGTCGGTGAACGCAATTGCCTTACGGCCCAATTCAAGATTATACATCATACAAGACCTCCCACGGAGTGACCATTAACCTTTTGAGAAGGCGTCGGGTCTCCCTTCTCAACCAATTTGGGACCAGACATTCCCATGGCGGTCTGACCAAGTGGGACGGCACCCTGAGGAGTGGTCACGGTCAACATGTCCGCAAACGGGCTGGGGTCGGGGTCCATGTCCATGGCGTCTTTGGCCTGGTTCCTGGTCTCAATACCCTCATGGACGTACGCCGTATGAATTTTGGCGTCCTTGGCTTCATCCGTCTCGTGGGATATTTCGAGGATCATCTCATATTTGGTGCTACCGGTCATACGCCAGATAAGAGGGTCAACTAGACAATCCTTGATCCAATTCTTCCACGGACGAATCCCTTCTTCCTCTGCGGCCGTTTGGCTAACGGTAGCACTCCCACGGTTCATCATCCTTTGTAGACGCTGGGGAGAAGTACCAAAAGCAAAACACAACTTTCTAATATGAACATCATCCCAAACGTCAGCCAAGACTGGGTCCTTGGGAAAGATGAACTGATCCTCTCTGCCGTCCCTGTTGAACCCTTGAACAATGCGATATTCTCTACGTTCAGCAAGATTGCCGGATAACTCGGAGTTTACATAGTTCATTGCCTCACGAATGGTGTCGGGAGGCGTGCCAGGTGGAACAACGTGCAAGAAGTTGGGAAGAGAACCCTTGTCGTAGAATCGCATTACGAACTGCAAACGAGCTGCGCCAACCTTTATTTCATCCGCAACTTGTTCGCATGGGCTACAGCCGTACAAAAAACTGCTAATGGTTTCCCTTGGGACGATGTTACGAGGACGATAAAATAGCTGGTCTTGCGTTAAATTATTACGTGGTATTCCCTCCCACAACTGGGCATAGGCCGGATCAGGCGGCAAAGGGGTATACCCATTGTCGTCGATGTAGCGAACAATCGTCTGTCCCGGAATCCAACGAAGTTCCGCCAACTGATTAAGACGATTCTTTCTAAGATAAACACTGGCCGCATCACACACCAACATGTCGTCTAAGGTAGGACGTAGCCATTCAGGCCAAGTTTGCTCGCTATTAGGACGGGAGAATATGTCGCTCAATTTGGCTACCCAAGGATCGCCATTCTGCTCCCTGCGACGCCGCTCCTTTACATCCTTACGAGTCTCACCTGGCATTTGGCGGAGGCGGATATACCACTTCAACTGGCAAAGCTGATCTTTGACGTTCTCAATACAAATTCGTGCCAGTGGATACATGGACAAATGCTGCAGGTCTCTAAACGTGTACATCGCGTCGGGACGCGGGGTGTACATCTGGTTCTGGCCAAACCAGAATGGCATTCCAAGGGGCTGCGAGTCCTTGGGACCGATAGGTGCGACCGGCTGACCGGCTGCAGGCCAATGGTAAGTCTCGTTGGTGGAAATCGTGTTGGGTGGCGGTTGGAACAGTCGCTGGCTAAGCAAGTCGTAAGCGCGAGCGATCTGTCCCAACTGCCGAATGCGAATGGCCATGTTTGCCTTTATTTACAGCCTGAACAAATGGAACTTTTTGGAAAGAATCTGCACCAGAGTCTGACTATTACGGAACAGTTGCAGTTGGCGTTCCCGGTGCAGCCGCTTGGTTTGGGATTGGTACCGCTGCTGAGGGACTACTCATCAGTCCATTCCCACACACGGCGGAAACAGGAGTCGTCGGAGTACAAGCTGCGGCCACTGCCTGAACTTCATAATAGTAAGTAGACAAAACCACCGCCGTGGAGTCCACGTAGGTTAACCCAGTTACCGGGGTAGCGGTAAGTAAGGTGTAGGTGCCGGTGGCTGACGTAGATCGGTAAAGGTTATACCCTACGAACCCAGATAGGGACGATGAACTTGAGGCCGACCAGCTAAGATTTACCGGCCTAGTTGTTTGCGCTACCAGCACAGCCGCTAGCAGCACTGAAAGGACAACAAGTCGTAGTTTCATGTGCATCTCCTAAAAATCGGGGGATTCCTGTTTGGTCCCATCTCGACGTCCAACGTCACGTGGAACCTAACTCCGTTGCCAACGAAGTGAACTTCGCACAGAGAGTTGTATTCTTCCTTAATTTCCTTAAGCGCTTCTTCCAAGGCACCCTCATCAGTACGGGAGCGACGGCATTCGTCCGATATAATAACATGCTTAGCAACCATTATGCAGCGGGTATTTTATGCTTGTAAACCGGCCCCTCCCACCAGGAGCAATGACAAATCTGACAATCGTGGCGAACGGCCGCTGCTTCGGAATTTCCTGGAAGGTCTACCCGCATAAATGACAATTTGCCATTGCGATGGCCACAAGCAGGGCAAAGTTGGTTGGGGTCAAGGGGCCTCTTATAATACTTAGGACTGGCAAACAAGCGTCCAAGGAAGAACAAGAAATCGTGAAGCCACACCCAGATCATTTAGTTTTCTTCCCCTTCGATGCACCAGCAACGGGGTAAACACCCACGGTGGAATCCTCTACGACGGGAATTATTGGAGTCATCTGACTAACCAACTTTTCTAACAGGAAGTTGGTTTTCTGCTGCTCCTCCAACACTAAAATCAGAACCGACCCCAGATTCTTACCCATTCTCTCCTCTGGAGTACTAGAAGTACCGGAAAACGCTTCTCTGATTCTTTCATCGACGTTACTCATCAAATCATCCTCGATTGATGACCAGAGTAAATGCTTCTATTGGTGTGGGGAACTTGTGTGACTGACCCACCGAACACCAAACTACACCCACCGCATTTAAACAATCCGCCCATTCGAACCAATTTGTCCTTGGAGCCACAATTGGGGCACTCAGGCATCTGGGCGGCCACGGCCGGTTTAACCAAGGACGACTGCGCAACTTTAGCTATTCTGTTCACTTCGAGCACCCCGTACCCCGTGACTCTATCAAAAAGCTCGGTGAATCCCCAAACGAGCGCATCGACCCGGTCAGGGGATTTACGATCAATCTCATCTTGAACGAACATGCACATCTGGTCTTCAAGCTTTGGGAAGAATCCAACGTGGTGGACTCTACCCTGTTCATAAAGTAAGGAGATAGGTTCGGCTCGAACGTACTTACCGCGAGTGGCTGAAACTTTACGACACGGAACGTTGGGATCGACGTTTCGGATGGTGTCGATGACGAGATCTCCGCCGTTATTGACTTCAGCGACGATGCAGTCGGCGTGGAATCGCCGATAAAGAGCGATCGCGCGAGACGACCACTCGTGAGGGGTACCGCGAAATGACTCGTCTGCGAGTACGAGACCCTCGTGCGTCTCCGTAATACCGACAACTGACAATCCCGTTTCATCTGAATCCTCCCCCGAGGAAACGCTGGGGTCAATCGCGACGACGGTTCTAAGGCAAAGTTTGGCTGCGTCATCAACGGAGCACTTAGCGGGAGGCCACCGGGACGCGTCGATCTGGGCTCTCTGCCAAAGGGACCCTGGGAGATCGTCAAGGATTTCGGCGTATAATTCCTGGCGACCGAGGCGGGTACCTTCATATTTGGAAATAATTTTATTGATGAATGACTTGGGGAGATTCTTTGCGTTGTCATAAGTAGAATATCGAACGGAGATGGTGTTCGGATCTTTAAGCAAGTCCCGCACTTCTTGCATAGGTTTAGGAGTTGATGTAAGAATAAGCTGCGGATGCTTCCCCAATCTAAGCCCAAAATAGATTTGATCCAAACTTTCCGAGCAGTAGCGCCAGCTAGATATCTCATCTCCCCACACCCGATGATGCTGCGGTCCGCGTAGTTTGTTAGGTACCTCCGCCGAGAAAATCTTCCACTGAGAATTGTTGATGAGGTAAAGTTCTCCAATCGACCGGTTCCAGTCCCTAACGTATTTAGGGGGGATACATGTAAGAAGCCCAGATTCTCCTTCGACGCACGTATCACGTCCATCTGAGAAGGATGGGGCAACAATGGCCTGCCTACAACCTGGGTTCTCAATTGCGAAGTGAGCTGCATCTTCAGCACCTAAACGAGTCTTTCCGCTTCCGCGTCCACCACAGGCAAAAAATGTAATCCAATCTCCCTTAGGCGGGATTTGATTCTGTCGCGCTGTTAATAACCAGCGTAACCGGTACTTTTCCACCAGGGAAAGATTCTTGTACTTCTCCGGAAGGTTGGGCGAGTTCGGGTCGAAGTTCTGCAATAATTCCGAGGAGTTTAACATCAATTTCCCTATGGTCCTCAACTTCAATCTTCTTGGGAGCGTCAATTCCTAACATCTCGGCGCGACGCTTCATGAGGACGGAGGCGGTTCGGATGGCGTCGGTATCTCCCTTTTCCACCTGGGGCCAAAGGTAGAGGAGCATCATGTCCAGGCGTTTAGCTTCCAGGAACCGGACGTCGTCGGCGCTCTCGATAACCCGCTTCTGGGCTTTCTTCATAGCCGACATCGCAATCTTGTAGACCTGAAACTCGGTCATCTCAAGGTCGCGCCCAATATCGGCGTATGATTTACCCTTAGCCCTCTTCAGTAAAACGTTCTCCTCCTGCACCCGACGAAGAACAGCCTCCTTGTCAGGCTTAGTGGGAACTATAGCCAGGCCATCTCGGGATCTAAGTTGAGGGTCTACAGTCATTTCCTTTTGCTGGAAACGGCACCGGTTCTCTGGTCAGGGGCTATTCCGGAGGGGAAGGCAAACGTCCGGAAAAGGGTGGGATCGTAGGCGGGTAATTCGTGGTGCTTACAAAACAATTGCTGGGAAACTGTCATTTCGTGTGGTTTAAACTGAAGATACCGAACTTTGTGTGTAGAACCTCCACCAAAAACGACACCCGATGAGGCTAGAGCCGCCGCCTGCCCTGGGGTCACTCTTCCTATAACTTTACCGATCTCCGACAAAAGCTTTACCATTGATGTGGTGGTTGACAGCACCAACAGCAAATCCTCTTCTTCGATTCGCAGAGTGACCCCTTCGATTGGCCGCGTGGGACGGCTTACTTTCAACCTCTATTGTAACATGATTATACTATCCGGCGCAATACCCCAACAAAGGATAGAATCGCGTACGCGGGGAACGTAACGGGAACGGAACGACAGGCAAGAAATGGGAATGTGGCAGGTAAATTATAGGGGTAAAGGAGGGGACCGATTAGAGCGAACCGGCCCCCGAAAGGTTGGGAGTCAACCGACAGAAGAAACTACGAGGTGGCCGGGGGAGTCAGTCCAGCCGCTTCGGACTGGGCCTGGGTAACTGCCGTCTGTGCTCCCGCTACGGCCGAACCGATATCAGCGGCTGCCTTCTGCAGAGCCGTCAAATCGGCGGATGAAACGGTAGTTCCCTGCAAATCGGTAATCTGAGTTTGCAGGTTGGTAACGCCGGTAGCGATGGTTCCCAAAGCCGCCGACAAGGATGTGTTCAAGGTGTTAAGTGTCGTTGCCGCTGCTTCCACCTGGGAGGCAAGGGTTGCAATCTGGTCCTGTTGATCTGCCAAAATGTTCTCCAATCTGGCCAATCGTTCAATGAAATTCAAACGATGTGGCTCTGGGGGTAAGGAAGAAGGTGAATTCACGTGAACATCCACCCCTTTCTGTGCGACTACGGCCGCATACACCTCTATTATACCACATAGGAAAGACCCTGTCAATCCCTTAGTACTTGTGCACGAGCTCTGTCCGTGTTAGAATAGGAGCGGATTCCGAGACTGGAGACACGATGAATAGACGATCATTTTTTGCGGGGTTATTGGCCACACTTGCGGCGGCGATGGCTACGCTCAAACTGAAGAAGAAGTATACTAGTTTCAGTTTGCCGACAAAACAAACCGAATTTGTTTTACCAACGCCGTCATATCGCTGCTTCAACTGTCAACAATGGACCGGCGTTGGAAAACTGCTACCAGATGGATTTCGTATCGAGGGTCGCGGAGACTTATTTGGTAACCAAGCTACACGTAGCGCAACGGCCTGTGGTGGTGAAGTTGAAGTAGTTTTGCATTTATGCGACAATTGCATAAAATCAATCACACACTGTGCGACGTGCGGTAATAAGTTATATTGGCTACCACCGGAAACAATCGGTATTTTTCTTGACAAAAACGGAAGAATACCATATCCGCCCAATGTAGCTTACTGCCAAATTTGGAATAGTAGACCCCAATTCAATTTCACTCAAAACGAGTTAACAAAGTTGGACGACCCTAAATCCCCATATGGGGTAACCTATTTGTACGCCACGCTACGATTCGCGCCAACGGGAAGTCCGCTATTTAAACCCGCTGATTACTTTGGTATCCGATGGGCCACACATACCACACGTGATTTGATCGTAGCGGACTGCGGAACGTGTGCGAAAAGGAGAAACAATGGCAGCACAACCACAAGTTAATTTAGATCGCGATTGGGTCATGGGCTGGGCGAAAGCCAAACTTAGATCAAAGGCCTCCATTGATTACCATCGGGAGTTAGGTATCGTGGGTCTGGCCGGTGCCCTTGAGACGGACATGACCGGAGACGTTATGGATCGCCAGCAATCCCTATCCGAAGCGGGTCTCGCCGTAGGCCGCTGTGAGATTGGAACCACTATGTCTAAGGCCATTCATGCGGCCCTACAAGCAGTGGAAGAAGGCTGGTACGGAACGTGCAGCGAATGCGGGGAGAAGATCTCCACAAAGCGCATCCAGGCGGCGTTCTGGGCAACCACGTGTACGACATGCCAGGAGAAAAAGGAGAAACATGAAGTATAAAAAAGATGGATTGGATGTCAAAGCTTGGAATTTACGTCGCAGGAAGCGTGCCGCCGCGTCAACCGCGTACAAGTATCCATTCGACCTATTAAACGCACCATTGCTAACCATCGGAGCCAACTACAACCGAAAGAAAAAGTAAACACATATGATTTATGTTAACGAAATCCCAAAACGCAATCGAATCGACCTAGGAACCCCGGCCGAGAATGCTATCCGAACTGCCAAAGAAGCCGTCGAGAGTGCCGGGTGCGACGAGCGAATAACTAGGTCATTAGGCTTCCTATCAATGGCTCAAAATTTGGTGGCGGACTTCGTGGACGATGTGGAACCACCCATCTGCCGCCAATTGGTGTTCGGGCCGGGTCAATCGTACACCATTGTTGCCAACCAGCCGGGTGACTTCTGCAAGGAACTACGAGAGCTACTCAGACCGTTCCTGATGGACTAAATGAGACACATTCAAAAAGTTATCAGATTGATATTGTCCTGCATTCTCCTTTACTTTGTGTGGCGTAACTCCCACTGGTCTATAGCTGTATCCATCACCCTTCTAACATTTTCCAACGAGATACAAGTGTTACTGTACGACCAATTGAAGGAGTCCGTAGAAAGAGTCAAAATGTTAACTAAAACAAACACATTTGACATCTCAAGGAAGCTGGACAGATGAAAATACTATTGAGTACATTAGTCGTGTCCTGCTCGATGGCTCAGCCATCTTTAACGATCGTACAACCATTTATCTCTCCAGGTGCGTCGGCCGCAGTGACAGTTTCTTTTCAGGACACCAGCCCTTCATCAATGGTGGCCGGTTTATCCTTCGCAATCGGCGGCGGAACGATATTCGGAACGGCCACCCCATTCGCATCCGTTTCGGTCGCCCAAAAAACCATCACCACGTATGGGTCCACCTTCCAAATCATCGGCACCAGCACCACTGGAGCTCAAACTCCCCTCTACCCCGGACAGCTCCTTAGTGTTGCAGTGACAGCTCCAAATACCACCGGAGCAGGAAATTTAGAAATCATCAACATTCAGGCGGTATCCACCAACGGAACTCCGGTCACAGTGACGGCGGCCCCCACTGTGGTAATGTGTAGCGAGTACGACTTGAACAATGATTGCATAGTGAATCAAAAAGACGTCGACGCTATGCAACAAGCGTCGCTGGGACAAATACCTTGCGCTGGGAAATTCGCCGCGATTGGTGACGGGAAGTGCTCCATCGTGGACGTCCAACTGATTATTTTGGCAGTGCGGGGGGTAACTCAATAAATGGGAGCGATTATTAAAAGGATCGTCCCATTTAATGCGGTGTGCCTACGATGCATGAGCACCGTTTGTGACCATGTAAAGGAAACAGAGAGGGAAACAAGGCTATCCTCCCATCTCGTTCAAGTCCTTTACCTGTTGACCAAGGGACTTTCCAACAAGCAAATTGCATCACACACCGGCTTAAGGGAGGGTACTGTGAAGGAGTACTTGGAGCGGTCATATAAAGCGATCGGAGTTACCTCCAGGCTAGAGGCCGCAATGTGGGTCATGGGGCACAAGGAACTTTTCCAACCAAAGGATCAGCAATGAACATCACAGCTATCACAATTTGGCGCGAGGCCCGTGGTGAGGGTACTCCCGGAATGGTGGGGGTGTACTGGGTAATCGCTAATCGAGCCGCGTCCAAAAGAAACATATGGCCTTCGGACCCGGAGAAGGTCTGCCTACAGGCTTACCAGTTCTCATGTTGGAACACCAACGATCCGCAAAGGGACTTGTATCCCAGGACCGAGGACCCACAGTACGCCATGGCATATGCCATCGTACAATCACCGGGGAGCGACCCGACAATGGGAGCAACGGGGTACTACGATCTATCCTTGCCAACACCACCAAGTTGGGCTACACCACAAACGTTCACGGTGCAAATAGGTAGATTGAGGTTCCACAAAATATGAAGACCTCTACCGTTCTGATAATCGTCCTGATGCCAGCGCTGCCCGTTGGGGGAGAATTCTCCTGCTGCGGAGTTAATTAATATGAAAACCTTTGCGAACAACCTATTCGCAGCTATGGATCACGCCAGCAACTTTTCCGATAGATTTGGAGAAGAGATACAGGAAATACTAGGGCTGACCGTCCCCCATGAGTGGCCATTCGACGACTACCACTTCGACTCGTATGACTCAAGTTTTGAGTTGGATAGCTGTCGGGCCGATTTTAAGTTGACCCCGGAGCAGCAGAAAAAGTTTTGGGAATTAGGGTTCTGGCGGTGCTGGTTAAACTATCCGGATGGAACTGAGCGACACTATTGGAAAGGGAATACCTGCCACGAGTCACAGGGCCGTCTAAAACGGAAGTCGGACAGCTCATACTTGGAACCTCCCTTGGACATCAAAGAAGAAAAAGGAAAATGAGTTCACCGATCGTTCTACCACCCGGCACCGGTAAGTACCGGACTATAACCATGGACCCTCCCTGGGATAACCGGGATATGTGCAATCCCCGCTCCATCGACGGCGAAACCAACTACCCAGTATTATCCCTGAAGCGAATTGCTCAGTTGCCAGTAGAGGCGTTGGCCGCCCCTCAGTGTCACCTTTATTGCTGGTGTCCCGTCAGCTTCGTGCCGCACGCCATTTGGCTCTGTGAGCATTGGGGCTTCACCTACAGTTCCCTTCTGACGTGGGTCAAACCTGGTGGTGTGGGTTGGACTTGGTGGTGCACCCGCACGGAGCACATAGTGTTCGGGTTCAAGGGCAAGATGACTTTAAAGAACCGTCCCATCGACAACGTGTTCGCGGCCACGGCGCAGAAGCACAGCCGCAAGCCGGAGGTTAGCTTCGAGGTAATCGAGCGGGCTTCGTTCCCTCCCTACCTGGAGCTATTCGCCCGCAGGAAGCGCCCCGGTTGGCACTCCTGGGGCAATCAAGTAGATTCAGATATAGACTTTATACTTTAAGGAGAATCATGACTACACCAAAGAAGACGAGCAAGATGCCGAAGTTCGCTCCCCCCGAGGAGGAGCCCACCCCCACCCTGAACATACTCAAGGATACCCTGCAACGGTCCGACCGTGATGGCGGGCGGGGCTTCCGGGTACGCCTGGAGCTAAATCCCGTCAAGGCCCGTTGGCTCCTAACCATCATCGACGTCGAGCTCAAGAAGATGACTATCGACGACGAGATGTTCAAGGACATCTACGACACGCGGTACAACATAGTCAAGCAGTTAAAGGAGCTGAAGGGGGAGTAGAGAAGTTTTTCCCTGGAATACCCTCGTCGGCAAGGAATTGCGGGAGATGACCTTCGACGATGAGCCTTCCGAGGAAGCTTTCGCATTGTATAACAGTATCCGAAAGCAGTTGACCCAAGTCAGAGAGTAGACTTTGTCCGTTTACAAATACCCCCACTTGCGGTTAAGGGATTTTACCTCTTGTGGGGGTATCACTCGGAATTGTCGGAGCGGACACCTCTTGGTTCCTGGAACTTCCATCCGGATATCTCCATTATACCACGGCTGTTGCCGTGCTGTCAAGTACTGAGATTTACTTTCAAGGTTACCTTGGCTTCTAGTGTTTACCGTGAGATATTTGCTATTTTTTTTTCTTTTCCCCCGCCCCCCCCCCAATTTCCAGGTACACAGTCGGCCGCGAAGAGGCTTTTAAAACCGGCAGACGCTTGCCCCGCAAGGGGCAGCGCCGGTCCGGTTCTTAAAGCCTCGGAGCGGGGAAGGGTTTGATATATCGTCACTCCCCCTTTCCCAGGCCCTCCCATCCGCACAGCCCGTCCCTTCGAAATTGTGAAATAGTATCCCCTATATTTAGATATTTTGACATGTAAGGGTGCCGGATACGTTATATTCCTATGAGTAGTTATATATTATACCCCCACAAAGGGCCAGTATTTAAACATATTTTTATATATTATACCCCTATGAGTAACCAATTTTTATATATTATACCCCTATGAGTCGCTAGTCTCGCGCCCGCCGCGCGGGCCCCGTCCGGCGGGTTCCCCCCCCCCCCCCCCGCGCCCCCCCCCCCCCCCCCCCCCCCCCCCCCCCCCCCCCCCCCCCCCCCCCCCCCCCCCCCCCCCCCCCCCCCCCCCCCCCCGCCC
>Ga0181538_10005148_pt1 | contig 11849 bp, 10 predicted proteins | sample PEATcosm2014_Bin_40_FD_119773 | JGI IMG/M metagenome (GOLD analysis project Ga0181538, IMG submission 119773) | Peatland microbial communities from MTU Mesocosm Facility, Houghton, MI, USA - PEATcosm2014_Bin23_30_metaG | ecosystem: Environmental > Terrestrial > Soil > Wetlands > Peat | place...
AACCGTGTGTTTCCTTCCAGCACACAATGCGACGTGATCTCGCAGTCTTCTCCCAGTTCGACGCCTTCGCCGATCAGGGAATACGGGCCCACCGTGACGCTCGAGGCCAGCTTGGCGTTGGGATGGATGATTGCTGTGGGATGGGCTTTCATTGACGCGATTGACCGAGCAGACCTTGACTTGCCAGGCCGGATTGACCGGGGCGGTCCGAGATCGCAAATGCCACCGTCGCTTCCGCCGCCAACTTCCCTTCTACGGTCGCTTGACCGTACATTTTGCCAAAGTTGTTGCGCCGGTTAAGCAACTGCATTTCCACCCGGAGTTGGTCGCCCGGCAGCACGGGGCGGCGGAACTTGGCGTTTTCAATGCCGGTGAAATAGATTAACTTTTTGTCCTTGTCCGGCATGTCGCGGTAGATCATCACCCCTGCCACTTGTGCCATGCACTCGATGATCAATACTCCAGGCATGACCGGGGCGCCGGGGAAATGTCCTTGGAAAAAGGGTTCGTTCATGGTCACGTTCTTGAGCCCTACAATGCGCTTGTCCCCCTCGATTTCCAAAATGCGGTCAACCAGCAGGAACGGATACCGATGCGGAAGAAAGCTCATGATATCCATGATGCTGTAGACAAAACCTCTTTCCGTACCGGCGAGTGTCGGAAGTTCAGCCACGCTTCACCATCCGTTTCGATTTCGGCGCTTTGAGACGCCCGGCAGCCCAGCCTGAAAGCCCGGGATTCACACCACCCCTGTTCGTCCGGCGGCCACTGGCAGCGACTGTAAACGACCGTTTGGCCATTATAAACGAAACCCTCTCGCCTTCCAATCCTGGAGTGCGGTTCGAACTGTCCCATTATGAACGTAGCGCCGACCTTCAGGTCGGCAAGTGCTGGCCTAAAGGCCAGCGCTACGCCGAGACTGAGACACTACCGCGCCGTCCGGCACTGTCACGGACTGGACACGACTTGAAACATTGACGCTTCCCTGTGAGGTTGTTAAGATGAGTTGGTTTCGCTCGATCGAGGAGAATATCTTATGGACCGTCTGACCCGTCACGAACTTAAGCAGGACGAATTCAAGGAATCGCTGGACCAACTCGAGCAGTATGTGGCGACGCATCTGAAGGAAATCGTGACCGTCGCGATTCTGGCGGTGGTTGTGGTGGGCTCGGCGGTTGGTCTGAGGTACTACCTCGGCGAGCAGGAGTCCAACGCCAATCTCGATCTTGCTTCCGCTCTGAAGACTTTCCAGGCCTATGTGGGGACCCTCACGCCGGGCAGCATGCCCCCCGGTACGGAAAGCTATCCGACTGCCGCCGAGAGGTCCAAGGCGGCGCTGCAGAAATTCAATGCCATTGTGGCCAAGTACCGCCTGTTCCCCCGGCCGAAACCCGTGGGCATAGCGCTTTACCACGCGGGACTCTGCGAATCGTCGCTGGGAAACTCCGCCGCGGCCATTAATACCCTGCAAGAGGCGAGCGGGGATCGAGACCGTGAAATTGCTTCACTGGCTCAGTTGGCTCTGGCCGAGGAGTTCCTCAAGACCGGGAAGACGCAGGAAGCCGATCGAATCTATCAGAACCTCGCCGACCACCCCACTTTGACCGTGTCCAGGGCGAGTGCTCTGTTGGCGTTGGCGGATTCCTTCAAGAGCTCCCAGCCGGCGCGAGCACGGCAGCTTTACGATCAAATTCGGAAGGAATTCGGCTCGGAGCGCGCGGTTGCCCAAATCCTCAGTGAAGAGACGGCGGAAGCGCCGCAAAGCACCAGCGGGCAGTAGGCAAAGATCAAAAACGGTCGATGCGCACACCGGGCTCCTCCACATTGACAACCGAAACCGCATCGCGCTATGATTTGTTCAGCATACGATTCTTATCGTATCGTATGCGAGAATGCGCATATCAGTAACCCTGCGGATGTGTACAGGACGCGGCATGCGAACCACCATTAACATTGACGACCGAACTCTGGACTTGGTGATGAAGGAGACCGGGGCCGCCACGAAGACTGAAGCCGTGCGCCAAGCGCTTCAGGATTACGTTCGGAGGCGGAAGATCGAGAAGCTGATTGCGCTCAAAGGGAAGGTCAGTTTTGATGTGGACTGGAAGACGCTCCGGAAAGGGTGGACTCGAACCAGTGCTGGTTCTCGTTGACACATCAGTGTGGATTGAGTATTTCCGGGGAAACGATCCGCTGATTGAAAAAGAGATGGACGGGTTGCTTCGGAGCGAGATGGTGGCGACCACGGGCTTGGTGCTAGCTGAACTTCGACGCGGCTGCCGGACTCCGAACCAGCTCAAGCTGATTCTAGACGCCCAGGAGCCGCTCACTTACCTGGAAAGTGGGCGAACGACCTGGCTTAAGGCGGGGGAGATCGCGGCAGAGGCAGGCGCGCGCGGGTATAAACTCGAGCTTGGCGATTCTCTACTTGCGGCAGTGGCCCTCCGCGAGAACTGTTCGCTGTTTACCCTGGACCGCGACTTCAGCCGCATCCCCGGACTGAAACTGCATAGTCTTCAACCTAACTAGGTTGGACTCCAGCCGCCACGCCCGGCGTGTTTTTCATGACCTCCGCAGACGGCAGCATGAGTGAGGATTGCCCAAAATCCGAAGTTCGACTGCGCAAGAACCCAAAAAACTTCGGTCTGTGGCAGCGTGTTCAAATTCTCCTGGCCAGTTGGGTTGGCTATCTTGCCGTACTGCTCGTCGGGCGCACCCTGCGCTGGGAAGTGTACGGCTGGGAAAACTGGGAAGCCGCCACGAGGATAGGCAAGGGGCTTATCTACACCTTCTGGCATCGCGAAATCTTCTCCGCCTGCTGGTTCTGGAGAAAACGCGGAATCGTGGTGATGACCAGCCGGAATTTCGACGGCGAGTACATCGCCAGGATTATCCGCATGCACGGCTACGGAGCGGCGCGTGGCTCGAGCACTCGCGGAGCATCGCAGGCCCTGACGCAAATGATCGAGTGCTTGCAGCACGGACGCGACGGGGCTTTTACCATCGACGGCCCACGCGGGCCGCGCTACGTTGCCAAACGCGGCTCAGTGATGCTCTCCAAGGCTACCGGCGCCGCCATCCTCTGCTTCCATGTGGCCCTGCGTCGAGCCTACGTCTTTCGCCGCACCTGGGACTTGACGCAGTTTCCCCACCCCTTTTCGCAAGCGGCGGTGTTTATCGCGCCGCCCATCGTGGTTGCGCCTAAGGCCGGCGAAGAGGAACAGGCGTTGAGTCTTCAGCAAGTGCAGGCCGCTCTCGATGAGTTGCGGCGGCAAGGCGAGGAGTGGGCAGCGCGAGGCGCGAAGGCGGAAAATGGAAAATAGAAAATGGAAACTGGGAAAAGCGAACCGGAACTCGAGAGTGCTCTTATTTGGCTCGTAGCGCTGGCCTTTAGGCCAGCATTTGCCGACCTGAAGGTCGGCGCTACTTCATTTTCCACTTTCTATTTTCCATTTTCCGCTTCTGCTAGGCGTTTGATCTCGGGGTAAAGCGCCTCCGCCTGGGCTCGCGTTTCCGCGAGGCTTCCTGAGCAATCAATCACATAATCGGCGCGGCGGCGCTTCTCTTCGGGGGGAATCTGGGATGCGACTCGCCTGAGGGCGTCTTCACGCGAAAGGCCGGTCTTCGCCATCAGCCGTTCGATTTGCTGTTCAGGCCGGCACCATGCCACCAGGATTTTTCGAAAGCGATCCGCGGCGCCGGCTTCATAAATTACCGCCGCGTCGACAAGGATCACGGCTCCGGGGTTCCGGGCCCCCAACTCTGCCGCGAGTTCATCGACCCGCGCGATCAGGCTGGGGTGCACGATCGCGGAAAGTTCGCGAAGTTTTTGCGCGTCAGCAAAGACCATCGAGCCCAGGCGCCTGCGATCGATCTCGCCGTCCGGCCTCAGGATCTCCTGTCCAAAGCGCGCGACGACTTGGCGGTGGACCGGGTTGGAGCTCCGGAGCAGCTCGTGACCCACACGATCGGCGTCAATCACTTTGGCGCCCAACTCCTCGAAGATGCGCGCCACGGTGCTTTTGCCGGAGGCGATCCCGCCTGTCAATCCGAAGCTTCGAGGCATAAGGGCAATTACGAGTGACGAGCAATATGCTTCGCCTAAATTCCGATACCAGCTTGTAGGGGGACGGCTTGCCGTCCCCTGACGAAAGGGCTAGGGCAAGCCCTACCCCTACACGCCGTCAGCCGACGAACACCCAGAAACCATGAAGTACCCGGGAGCGCGGGCATCCTGCCCGCAGCGGCATGCAATTGCGGCGCGAAAGACGGGCAGGATGCCCGCGCTCCCGGATGTCTTCAAAGCAGGTAGTTTAACACAGCGAAAAGAAGGGTCGGAGTGCTGCTTGGGTGCACACTCGCGCGACGCAGCGGCGGCGTATTGGTATATTCTGTAATTAGGGGATTCGGTATGCCCACGAACGGCTGGTGTGGTGTTGAGGCTGCGAGTACACCTCGCCAGAAGGACGCAGAAGGTTGCGTCGACACGAAACCGATGCGCTTTTGAAGCCGCGAGCCCGGTTGATACAGGGAATTAATGGAAGCCGAGCGAAGGTGCCAAAAATGCGGCCAAATGATACCCTGGGGGGAACGGAAATGTCCTGCCTGCGGCGACGACGAGAGGCTCCTCTGGTCGGTGTCGCGAAACGAACTTCTGCTCTTGAGCCTCGCTGCTCTGATTCTCCTCTTTATTGCTACGAGTTTTTCCGTGACGGCCTATCACGCGAAGGAGCACTCTCTGGCCGAGCAGTGGTACGCCTCGGGTGAGCGGGACCTCGCGGCAGGCCGTGCAGAAGCGGCCATAGAGGATTTCCGGGCGGCGCTCGTCTACTCGCATAACGACCCGCTGATTGAATTTCAGTTGGCGCACGCGCTGACCGCGGCCGGCCATCTCCACCAGGCCCGCGCCTATCTACTCGGTTTGTGGGAAAGAGAGCCTGGCAGCGGCACCGTCAATCTGGAACTGGCCCAACTGGCTGCGAGCTCAGGCTCGGTCGAGGAGGCTACTCAGTATTACCACGGCGCCCTTTACGGACAGTGGGATAAGAACCCCGCCCAAAATCGCTTGATGGCCGGATTGAACCTGGCGGAGTTTCTCATCAAGGTTGGGCAGAAGGCTCAGGCGCAGGCCGAACTGATTGCCCTCACGGCTGGTCTGCCGAACGATCCCGTGCTCGAGACTCGGGTCGGGTCGCTCTTGATCGAAACCGGAGAGTACGAACATGCCGCGCCGCTTTTCCGCCAGGCGTTGCGGCTCAATCCCAATTATCTGCCGGCGCTCGAGGGGGCGGGCGAGGCGAGCTTCGAGATGCGCGATTATCAGGCCGCGCGCCGTTATCTTTCCCGCGCAAAACGCCTTGGCGCACTCTCATCGCAGTCCGCGCAGCGTTTGGAGACTGCCAACCTGATTCAGCAGAGCGATCCGCTGGCGCCGCGACTGAGGGGGCAGGAGCGTGCCTCGCGCGCGCTCGCAGCGTTCAACCAGGCCGTGGAAAGGCTGGGCCAATGCGCCGCGGCCCGCGGCGTGTCATTCGACAATGGTCCGCGGCAGTCCGATCTCCTGCAGTTGCACGCGCAGGCCGCGGCTCTGCAGCCGAAAGTGAATGCGCGCAACCTGGCTCGCGATTCTGACTTACTGTTGCAGACGACGGACATGGCTTTCCGGATCGAGCAGGTCACCGAGCGCGCCTGCGGCGAACCACAGGGCCTGGACCTGGCGCTGTTGCTCCTGTCGCGCACCCAGGAAGGAGCGAACGAGTGAGCAGCCTCTCCACTCCGCCGGCAGCCGCGCCCACCCAGGGAAGTCCTCCTTCTCAACAGGCCGGGATTCTGGCACAGATTCGAAGGCGGCTGCGCATCGGAAGCGGCAGGCTGACGCTAGGCGAGCAGCACGTCTTCCTGCTCCTGGCGGTGATCATCGGCCTTTTCTCAGGGCTGGCGGTGGTTCTATTCCGCATCGCCATCGATTACACGCACCTGGCTCTCTTCGGCTCCGGGTTGGCGATCGCGCCGCTGCGAGCCCTCCTGGCGCCCACCGCCGTGGGCTTAATCGTGGCTCTGCTGGTGCTGCGAGTCTTCCCTCGAGCCCGCGGCAGCGGCGTGAATCAAACCAAGGCCGCTGTTTATATTTACGATGGATTCGTTCCCTTCCGGACGGTCATCGGCAAGTTCATAACCTGCGCGCTGGCCATTGGCAGCGGGCAGTCCCTGGGGCCCGAAGATCCTTCGCTGCAGATGGGCGCGGGCATTGCATCTGCCCTGGGCCGGCGGATGCGTTTTTCACGTGATAAGGTGCGGCTGATCGCTCCGGTGGGGGCAGCGGCGGGGTTGGCGGCGGCGTTCAATGCTCCCATCTCGGCCGTGCTGTTCGTGATCGAGGAGGTCATCGGGACGTGGACCGCGGGCGTGCTGGGCGCTATCGTTCTTTCCGCCGTCTCAAGCGTGGTTGTAGCGCGCTGGTTCCTGGGCGACCAGGCCCTGTTCGGCATACCCGTTTACCACCTCGTGCACCCTGCGGAGTTGCTGGCTTACGCGGCGCTGGGAGTGATCGGCGGAATTGCCTCGCTGGTTTTCGTAAAACTCATCGCCTACTTGCGTCCGCGGCTCAAGGCTCTTCCGCGCTGGACGCACTATCTTCAGCCGGCTCTCGCCGGCCTCGCGATCGGTGTGATCGGGCTTTGGCTCCCCCAGGTCATGGGTGCGGGCTATCAATCGATCGACCAGGCCTTGCACGACCAATTTACTTGGCGCTTGCTGCTGCTACTGGGAGTGTTCAAAATCATCGCCACAACGTTTTCCTTTGTGAGTGGGACTCCGGGCGGCATGTTTGCTCCCACGCTTTTCATCGGGGCCATGCTGGGGGCCGGCGTGGGCGGCATCGAGCGCCACTTCTTCCCCTGGCTCACGGGCTCCGTGGGCGCTTACGCACTGGTAGGCATGGGCACCTTGTTTGCCGGCTTCCTGCGCGCCCCCATGACCTCCGTGTTCATGGTGCTCGAGGTGAGCGGCAATTACTCGATCATCCTGCCTGTAATGATCTCGAACACGATTGCCTACTTGATTTCGAGACGCTATCAACACCTGCCCCTGTTTGATCTGCTTTCGAGGCAGGACAACGTCGACCTTCCTTCCATGGAGGAACGCCGTGAGGAGCGAGCTTTGCTTGTCGAGGATGCCATGCAACCCTTCCGCGGCCCTAGCCTGAGCAGCCAAGACTCGGTGACCGACGCCCTACAACGCCTCGAAGGCGCCGCGGGAGACTTCTTCTTTGTCGACAATGGAAGGGGAAGATGGTACGGCGTCACCAAGGATGTGCTGCGCAGCGCCATCCTGGCTTGGGATTCCGACGTGGCGATAGGAAGCGTTTTGCGGGGCCCGCCACTTCCCCATGTCCATCCTGACCATGCCCTGGACGTCGCGCTGAGCCGCATCGGCGACGCGCCCTACATGCCCGTCGTGAATCGCGCCGATCTGACGAAGCTCGAGGGCGTCGTGTCTCTGGATGGAATTCTGAAGGCCTACCGAGATTCAGAGTTGCTCGCCAAAGCGCGGCGACGGAGTGAATGAACAGCCCACGCAGAATTGCTGAGCTGCACAATCAAATAAATGAGCAGCCGTCCCCGTTGGGAGAGGGCCATCAACGAAGATTGTTTTGCAGCCCTCTCCCTGGGGAGAGGGTGGCGAGAGTAGCGAGTCGGGTGAGGGGTTTCTTCTCCTGGAGTGAGCGATGCCGGCCCGTTCAGATTGGGTCAGCCCTGCAAGGGCGGAATAGGGTAGTTCCCATGTCGCAATCTTTGTCCCACCTGTACGCCCATCTCGGCTTCGGCACCACGGACATGCCGCCGCCGGGAGCGATGAGAATGTAGAAACTCCAGGGCACGGGCAGAGCCTGTCCTGAGCGCAGCGAAGGAATGCCCGCGCCACCGGAAACTGCGTCACTACCAAAAAGTCTCACCTCTGAACGGTAACCGCCGTACCGTCGTAGGACACTGTCTTATCGATGGTGCCGGACGGGTCGACGCCCGCGCCGTGGCCCGGGCCGACCCAGACGATATTGAAAGTCCGGCTCTTAGGCATTCCCGGAAAACTGCCCTGTCGCGCGCCAATGGTAAGTGCCTGCCCGGCATCGTCCCAGTGGATCGGAATGGTCGAATCAGCGCCCTTTTCGTAATCGTAGGTGAGGCCATCGTCTTCGTACAGGGTGAAGTCGGCATCCGCTCCCGGGTAGACGCGCAACTCGATGGGGTTGGCGGCGCTTTGGCTGGCGTATTCCATGGCCGGCCCCATAGGCAGGATCGAACCGGCGCGCACAAACAGTGGCAGGGTTTCAAGCGGCGCCGTCGCCATGACGAAGCGGGCCCCAGACAGCGTTTCGCCCGTCCAGAAGTTCACCCATTTGGGGTTCGGAAGGTACACGCGCCTTTGGACCTCGCCGGGATCCGTGACGGGGCTGACCAGCAGAGCCGGACCGAACATGAACTGATCGCCGATATTCCTGGCGGTCACATCCTCGCGATAGTCCATCACGAGGGGACGCATCAGCGTGTAGCCGGCGCTCGTCACCTGCCAGGCGAGCGAGTAAACATAGGGCATCAGGCGGTAGCGAAGCGTGTCGTAGCGGGTCAGGATCTCCTGCGCCTCGGCGCCGTAAGACCACAACTCAGTCGAGCGGCTGCCGTGCACGCGGAAGATGGGGCAGAAGGCGCCGTACTCGAACCAGCGGATGAACAGCTCGCGGTAGGCGGCGTCGTCCGGATTGCCGTCCGTAAACCCGCCGATATCGGTCGTCCAATAGGGAACGCCGGAGACCATCAAGTTCAGTCCGGCGGGAATCTGCCGCTTGAATGTTTCCCAGTCGGAATTGATATCGCCGGACCAGGCCGCCGCTGCGTGTCGCTGAATGCCGGCGTAGGCCGACCGGGAGAGGATGAAGACGCGCGCGTGGCTGGTGGCGGCGCGCTGCCCGTCGTAAACAGCCTGCGTGGTCATGAGGGGAAAGAGATTGGCGTAGCGCGCACCGTTGCCGATGGCCACCTTGCTCGAGGCCAGGACGTTGGTTTCGCGCCCCTCGGTTTCAGGTTCGGTGGTGTCGAGCCACCAGGCGTCGGCGCCGATATTGAACAGCGCATTCTGGATCAGGCCCCAGTAATACTTGCGCGCGGCAGGGTTGAATGCGTCGTAGAGGGCCGTCCCTTTGGGATGGAACGCCGCCGCCTTAGTGCGGTCGATGAAGAAGCCGAGTTTGTCCATCTCCCGGTAGACCTGGGAGCCGGGATCGAAGTGGGGCCAGACAGAGATCATCAGATGAAAGTGGTTCTGATGCAGATCGTCCATCATGCCCTTGGGATCGGGATAGTGGCTATTGAATTCAAAATCGCCCATCTTCTTCCACCAGAACCAGTCCTGCACGATGTTGTCAACAGGGATGTGCAGCTCGCGGTACTTGTGCGCCACGTCGACGATTTCCTGCTGCGACTGGTAGCGGTTCTTGCACTGCCAGAAGCCGTAGGCCCATCGGCCGAAGAGCGGTGCCGCGCCGGTCAACTCGCGGTAAGCGGCGACGATCTTGTCGAATTCTGGCCCGTAAATGAAGTAGTAATCAATCTGCTCGGCCACCTCCGAGCTGATGTAGAGCGACTGCATGAAGCGGTTGTTGAAACGGCCGCGCGAAGGGTTGTCCCAGAACAGGCCGTAGCCGTTGGTCGAAAGCAACATGGGGATGGAAATGTTCGAGTTGTCCTGGGAGATGTCCACCGATTCTCCCCGGTAGTTCCAGACGCCCGCCTGATGCTGGCCGAGGCCGAAGAAGCCTTCCGGCGAGCCCCAGGTGGTGACAAACTCCTCCGCGCGATAAGTTCGTTCGCCATTCACGACAACCGGGCTCATCCTGCGGTCGCTCGATTGCATCAGCTTGTTGCCCGCCGAGTCGCTGAAGACAATCGTTCCGTCTTTGCGCGCCACCGTGACCTTAAGCTGCGAGGTGTTCAGCGTCAAATCGCTGCCCGTGGATTCCAGGGAGAAGGGCGTCGCGGGCCAACTCGTCTTGATGACCGCGTAATGCTTCACCTTCGGGAACGAAAGCGTGGGCGCGTAGAGAACGCGGACGATGGAATCGGTGCAGACCTGAAGCCGCAGGAGGCCGGTCTGCATCCTGAGCAGTACGCCGTCCGGCTGCTTCTCTTCGCTTTTAACGGGGTTCAGGGGACTCCATTGCGCTGCGGCGGTCGAGGCGAGCAGCAGCAATGAAAGTGTAACGGCAACGGGTTTGATTCGCATGATCGACGGGCTCCTGAAATTGTAGACTGGCGATGTCGGATCCGTGTTGCCCGGAAGCCTTTGTTGTCTTCTACGGCCATTTCGCAAGATACGCCTAACGCCTTTTCACTGCAATGGCCAGGCATACTGGACCCGGGCGGTGTAGGGGTAGGGCTTGCCCTACCCTCGTCGGCGCCAGGAGAAATGCGGGGACGGCAAGCCGTCCCCCTACGGCGGCGCGTTATCAATGGATTGGGGCCGCCCGTGCTACCGCTTGCCTTAGTTACCAAATCACTCCATGCTCGTCTAATAAACGAAGGAATCACTCTCGAGTTCAGGGGGGACAACAAGATGAAGCGCACGATTGGTCTGGGTCTATGCACATTATTGTTTCTGCTCGCCGCAGCGTCTCTCGCCTTTTCCGCATCGCGCATCGAGAAGAATCTGAAGCTCGAACCGGGCGGCAAGTTAGTGGTTGATGCCGGCGCGAGTGACGTGTTTGTGACGGGCAGGTCAGGATCAGGCGCCCATGTCGTGGTGACCTCCAATCGAGACGACCTGGAGGAATTATTCACCTTCAATTTCAGCGAGGAGCCCGGGGCGGTCCGGCTCGAGATGCGCAAACACAACATAGGGCTTTGGCCTAAGCACCTGGAACTGCGCATGGAAGTGGAAGTCCCCACCAGAACAAATCTCGACATCCGTACAGGAGGGGGCGACGTCAAGGTCACCCACCTGGAAGGCGAAACCAACCTCGAAACTATGGGCGGAGATGTCAAAGTTTCCGAGCTCAAGGGTAACCTGACTGCGCGCACTTCCGGCGGAGACATGGAGTTGCGCGACCTCACGGGAGACGTCTTCATCAAAACCTCGGGAGGTGACATCACCCTGGAGAACGCCCGTGGGCGAGTCGATGCGCGCACCTCGGGTGGAGATGTGACGGCATCGTTGGCTCGTGGAAACGCCAAGGGGGGCGAAATTGAGACCTCCGGCGGCGACATCGATCTCCGGCTCGATCCGGCGGTTAACCTGGACCTGGATGCTTCGACCTCGAGCGGTGAAGTGACCTCGAACCTTCCCCATCTGTCGGTGACGGGAGCGATCTCCTCGTCGCGCCTCCACGGCACACTGGGTTCCGGCGGAGAGACCCTGCGAGTCCACACCAACGGCGGAAGCGTGCACATCAGAGCCTTGTAGGCCGTCATGCGCGGGCACGGTGCGCCCCCCTCACCCGTCCCTCGACGGCCAAGGAAAGCGCCGTCGTGGTCCACCCCCTCCCCCAAGGGGGAGAGGGCTACCATCCCAACTTCGATCTCCACGTTCAACAGGAGTTGCCAGTAACTCTTTCGCCCTATCAACCTGTCAACTGTCAACTGTTGACTGCCGACTGCCTTCCTGCGCTTGACAACGCTTACATCCTTGTTATGGTAAGGGAGTGCGAGTGCTGGCCATCGACTTTGGCATGAAGCGGATGGGCTTGGCGGTGTCGGATGCCCTGGGCATCACCGCTCAGGGACTTCCCACACTCGAGCGCACGCGCCTGGACGACGACCTAGAAAGGGTCCGGCAATTAACTGAAGAGTACGCAACCGAGC
>Ga0181538_10005153_pt1 | contig 11845 bp, 11 predicted proteins | sample PEATcosm2014_Bin_40_FD_119773 | JGI IMG/M metagenome (GOLD analysis project Ga0181538, IMG submission 119773) | Peatland microbial communities from MTU Mesocosm Facility, Houghton, MI, USA - PEATcosm2014_Bin23_30_metaG | ecosystem: Environmental > Terrestrial > Soil > Wetlands > Peat | place...
GTGAACGGAGTGGGATTCTCGAAGGGATGCGCGCTGTTCGTGTTGAAGAAGCCGCCACCGTTCGTGCCGAAAATCTTGATGGCCTCCTGCGAGGCCACCGGACCCTGAGCGATCACCTGGTCCGTCACCGTTTGGGTCGTAGTCTTGCCGTCTGCTCCGGTCTGCGAGACGGTCTGCGGGTTCACCAGCTTTGCCGTGTCATAAGGCCTGAAATTCTGAATCACGCCTTGGGAAACAAATATCAACGAGACTACGAGGCAAATCGGAAGCAGCACCCATAACGTGCATCGCGTGAAGTCGACCCAGAAATTCCCGATTGTTTCCCTCTCCCGCCGGGCGATCCCGCGAATCACCGCGATCGCCATCGCGATGCCCACTGCAGCCGACGTGAAGTTGTGAAAGGCCAGGCCGGCCATCTGGGTGAAATAGCTCATCGTCGTTTCGGGAACGTAGGCCTGCCAGTTTGTGTTCGTCGTAAAGGATGCCGCGGTGTTGAACGCGAGGTCTGTGGGCACGCCGGCCAGGTGCTGCGGATTCCACGGGAGGAAATGCTGTAGCCGTTCGATCAGATAGAGAACGATCATCGAAACAGCGCTGAAGAGCAGCATCGCGACGGCGTATTCGGTCCACGGCATTTCCTTCGTTTCATCCACTCCGGTCAAGCGATAGAGCAGCCGCTCGACGGGGCGCATGACCGGATCGAGAAACGTTTTTTCGCCGGCGAACACCCGCGCCATGAAAACGCCGAGCGGTTTTGCCAGGGCGAAGATCACAAGCAGGAAGAGCCCGATCTGAAGCCAGCCATTCGCAGTCATGTCAAAATTTCTCCGGCCAAAGCAGCGCCGCCAGCAAATAAGCCAGCAGCGCAACGCAAATTCCCAGCAGAAGGACGTTACCTAGCACTTTTCGCTCCTATTTGAGCCGTTCGCAAGCCCACACGTACGCAACCGCTACACCAAAGAAGACAATCGCGCAGACGACGAAAACAATATCCTGCATCGCTCTAGCTCCTTACTCCCACCAAAACGAAGGCCCGAACGAGGCCACTCCACGGAAAAAATCCGCGCCCCTTCTCAAACTAAAATTTGACCAGGATCGACATGTCAATGAATGACTCATCCTTGCGAAGATCCGGAAACCAGACGCCTGAACCCATCGCGGCGCAGGCGGCTGTGGCGCCCCCAGGGCCAGCCAGGGTCGTAGCTCCGGAAGTATCGCCGTTAAGACACGCGTACTGCGTGGGGAAGCCTGTATTCCCACCAGGAGGCGTGATGCCGCCGCGGCCGGACCAATACGGCACATTCGCGCTGCGGTAATCGTATTCCCAGCGGAACGTGATGTATTGCTTCGGCATGTAGTCAAACGTGATCGACGAATCCCAGGCTTTAAATGGGTCCCCGGGATTCTCGGTAAAGTATGGCGAGTTCGTCGAGGCTGAAATGGCGCCCATTCCGTTGATGGGCGGCAGCAGCACCAGATAGCGCCCCGGATTGTTGATCTTGCCACCGCCAAGCGTCAAACCAAACTTGTCTCTGTCGAACCACCAGCGGTTGTAGGCCATGTAGCCCAGAAAACTCTGCTTGGGACCGCCCTTCTTGTCTCCGTCACAGCTCACGCCGCCGCCGAATTCACAGCCTGCGTCGGCGGTGAGGCTGAACGCCATCTTATCGAGCTGCGAATCCGGCCTGTCGAAATACTTGACCTCGACGCTATTGTCGGTGTGGATGCGCTCGCGGCCAGGTACAAACAGATCGTCCTGACCCAATCCGTAATTGTTGGAGATGACGTTGATCCAGCTCGTCGGAGTCCATTTGAGCTGGCCGCCGAGACCAGGCCTGTGGTTGGCCGAGGCGTACGACTGCCAGCCATTGATGAACCAGGGCTCGATCTTCAGATGTTTCGTGGGGAAAATCTGCACGCGAACGCCGGTGAAAAACCAAGGAGTATTGGAGGAAACATAAGAGGGTTGGTAAGCCCAATTGTCGAAGTTGTAGTAACTGAACAGGCCGATGTAGGACAAGAAGATTCCTGCGTCCACATTGACCCCGTGGAGCACGTTAAAGTGATATCCGCCGTATGCCTCCGATAGGTAGCGGTAGGCAGAGACGAGATCCCATTGACCATGTCCCGGACTCGGGTCATTCCGCGGCGTGGTCGCAGAATACATGCCGAACTGAGTCATCAGGCGGGCGCGGACGTTGTCATAGTGGAAGTCGCCGCCGACACCGAGTTGCTCGAGTTGGACTTCCGACGACCGGAAGAGTTCACTCGATCCGCCGATCGAATGGTCCGTCGGATGGTTGAAGTCGGAGACGTAGTTGATGTCCGACCGAATTTCGGGCGTAAAGAACTTCGAGTCCCAAAATATATCTTTTGTGCGGGGATTGCCGTTTAACCAGGTCCAATCCGCATCTGAAAAGGGTTCCTGTGATGCGGGCGCGGCTTGTTCCTGTGTGGCAGGATGAGGCGTCTCGTGTATCGAAGCTGGCTGCGCTGCAGGTGACGAAGCGCTGGCAACGGCAGACTCCGCGATCGAATTGTGTTGCGAAGTTGATTCCAATGCGTTCGAGGCTACCGTGCCGCGCGTTTGCTGCTTCAGCTGGGCTTCCAGCTCGGCGATTCGCGCGCGCATCGTCTCGAGCTCTTGAAGAATCTCGGCATTTGCTTCAGCGGGTGATTTTGGAGCCGTGTCCGTCTTCGGGCCTTCCGTCTTTGGGGACGAAGCTGCCGACGAATCCGCAGCCGTTGGCGGATTGTGATCTGAGCTATTCTGAGCAAACGTACCGCGAGGCATTGCGAGCCACAAGGATAGCAAGGCCGCGCCAAAAAACGTTCTAACCACAAATTGCCATTGACTTGTCATGTTGGAATCCAAACCTTTCAAATCCGCTTTGCATGGCGGTGCTACTGATGATGTCGCTTCCGCTCGCAGCTAGCCTTGATTCACAGAAGCGAGCAATGCGAAGGCCACATCTAAGCTGCTGGAATTAAGTTAGTTAACCCTCGTAAATCCGCGACCCCTTCGCGAATTCGCGAAATTGGTGAAAATGCTCCGCGATACTCCGCGCGTCTGCGAACGCTGGTTCCGTGTGGTATTCAGAGGCCTTGGCCTCAAAACCGTGTTCGTCGCGCCAAAATTCGATCAGGACATAGATGAAGAAACTGCAAGCGACGGCAGGAACCGCGATCAGGAAAGCCATAACCGTTCTCCCGGCGCACACCAGCTCTACTGCGCATCACGGCGCACGAGCCATCGCACACAGTATCCAATCGGCATCAGGAAGGCATAAGCGAGACATAAGGATTTCATAAGTATTCGGAGGTGAGGGATCTCGCTGTCGGAGCTGGCTTTTCGCTACTTTCCTGTCCCCGTCGGCATCCGATATGGGTAAGTTGGCGGGGGACTAGAAATGGTGGCGGGTAGCCCCAGGGTTGTAATCATCGGCGGCGGATTTGGCGGGCTTACATTGTCGCGCTCCTTGAAGAACGCGCCGGTGGACGTGACGCTGCTCGATCGCGTTAATTATCATCTTTTTCAGCCGCTGCTCTATCAGGTGGCCACCGGCTCGCTCTCTCCCGCCAATATTGCCGCGCCGCTGCGGCAGGTGCTGCGAAAGCAGCGCAACGCGACGGTGCTGCTGGCGGAAGCTACTGACATCGACACTGAGAATCGAGTCGTAATCCTGAAAGACGGCAAGATTCCTTACGACACGTTGGTGGTGGCCAGCGGTTCGAGCCACCAGTATTTCGGCCACGACGAGTGGGAGAAATCCGCACCGGGCCTGAAAACGGTGGAAGATGCCACGGACATGCGCAGCCGAATTCTGCTCGCGTTTGAAGCGGCTGAGAGGGAATCCGATCCGGAAAAGCGCCGAGCGTGGTTGACGTTCGTTATCGTCGGCGGCGGGCCAACGGGAGTGGAGCTGGCCGGCGCGCTTGGCGAAATCGCCAACGATACTGTTCGCCACGATTTTCGCGATATCGATCCTTCAACGTCTCAAATCATTCTAGTGGAAGGCACGGAACGCATTTTGCCCACCTATCCGCCGAGTCTTTCAGAGGCGGCGCGCAAAATGGTCGAGCGCCTGGGAGTTACGGTACGCACCGGCGCTTTCGTCATCGACGTTCAAGCCGAATCAGTGTCAATTCGCGCGGGAGACCGCACGGAAAAAATCGAGACGCGTACGATTCTGTGGGCCGCCGGCGTTCTGGCGTCGCCGCTCGGCCGGGCGCTGGCGAAAGAAGCTGGAGCGCCGATCGACAAGGCTGGCCGAATCATCGTTCAACCTGACATGACGGTGCCCGGCCATCCCGAGATTTTTGTGATCGGCGATCTTGCGAACTTCAGCCATCAGGGAGGAAAGCCGCTGCCTGGCGTGGCGCAGCCGGCGATTCAACAGGGCCGCTACGTGGCGAAAGTGATCGAGCGCCGGCTGAAAAACGAGAGCATCGAGCCGTTTCACTACAGCGATAAAGGCAACCTCGCGGTGATCGGGCGCGGCGCGGCGGTGGCGGACTTGGTGCGTTTCCGGTTGGCCGGTTGGCCAGCGTGGCTAATCTGGATCTTCGTCCATCTGATGAACATCGTGCAGTTCCAAAACCGTCTTCTAGTTTTCTTGCAGTGGGCTTGGCTGTACTTCAGCTACGACCGGTCGGCCCGGCTGATCACCGGCAGGGATCCTTTTCCGCTGGATTTGTAGAGGTTCGATTCCCAGGAAGATCACGCGGTCCCGGAGTCAGCGTGAATTCTCCCGGCGCGAATCGCTCGCAGAAGCTGTTCGTAATCGAGTTCCGTCTGGTCGGCATAGGCGGCGGCGAATTTCGAAATCGCGAGATCGAAACTGCCGTTCTTTCCCAGATAGCCTGAAATCATCGCCGAGTCGCCCGTTCGAGCGTGCGCTCGCGCCAGGGCCCATCCGCAGATTTCCACATACTCGGCCCAGTCCGGCTTGGGCATTTTCTCGAGGTCGATTTTCATTTTCATGTCGCGAAGCTGGCGGAAATAGTAGTCGTTCCCGTCGTCGTCGCGGGTCCAGCCGAGAAAAATGTCGCTCGCCGTCTGCAGCATTCGCTGCCCCGTGACCACTCGTTGGCCGTGGTTGTCGTAGCGGCTCTTGCCCGCGTAAGGCTCGAGCACCGACCCGCCCGCCTGCTTGAATTGCAGGAAGAGCGGGTCGTTTTTTTCGGCCATCAACAGCATGGCCGCGCAGCGGGTGCCCACGCTGCCGACTCCGACAACTTTGCGCGCGGTGTCCACGATCTGGTAGCGGTCCAGAAGCACGCGGCGTTCCTCCGGCAGGGTGAGCCGGTATCTATGAAACATGTTCTCGACAAATTTCCCGATACGCTTCATGCCAGGCGGGTGGTAGACGAGCGGCGGCCGGTCGAGAATTTTCGTGTGCCCGTTCTTCGTTCGAGTGATCTGCGGAAAAGCGTGTTCCGCGGTTTCGAGCAGCGCTTCCTTTTCCGCCTGCTGCCACCTTTCTTTCGAGCGATCCGTCTTTGCTCTTTCTACCAGGATTTCCGCGTCCAAACGCGAATACCAGACGTCCAGCGCGCGCATCTCGGCGTATTCGCGCATGTGCTCGCGGTAAGACTCAGCCGCTGCCCGCGCGGCGTCGTCGCAGTGGCGCTCACGAAGACCCAGATCTCTACCGCTGAGTACCACGCTCGCCGCCAGCCGCTTCACGTCCCATTCCCACGGCGCCGGTAGCGTTTCGTCGAAGTCGTTGATGTCGAACACAAGCCGTCGCTCGGGACTTCCGAAGCCGCCGAAATTTGCAAGGTGGCAGTCGCCGCACGCCTGCAATCGCATGCCCGTAGCGGGTGTGTGCGAAAGGTCGGCAGCCATCAGTGCAGCTGCGCCGCGATAGAAGGAGAATGGCGATTGGCGCATGCGCCCGTAGCGAATCGGCAGCAGCTCTTTGATGCGTCCCTTGTCGGACTCGATCAGGAGCGCCACCGGATCGGGGCGATTTTTCGGGGGCGTCCACTGCGCGTGCGCGCTACGCGGAACCCTTTCGCGCAGTACTTTCCCTGCAGCCATGCGATTCGTGACGCTGTCGGCAGGGACGATGCCGTCCCCCGTGCCTCCAGGAGCCTTCGAGCGCGCATTCGTGGTTTGGCGATTCTTCGTCACGTCGTCACCTGGTACCATTTTGCTCTCGAATCAGCCGGCGCGGAGAATATTACGCCGCTGAGTGGTTTGGCGAACGATTTCCGCGTCCGTTGCGGAAAACGACGTATTACAATCGCCACTCGGGCGAACTTATGAAAAACACAGAGAGGGCGATTCTTGCGGGATTAGCGATACTGCTCGTCGCTGCGCTCGCGGCGGCGATTCTCACGCGCAAGTGGGGAAATTACCACGAGAATTGGCGCACGTTGCGGACGGCGTCGGCACGGGCGGCTGAAATCGTAGACACGCGCGAGCTGGACACGGCGCAGCAATTGTCGCAGCTCGCCGTGACGCACACTGAGCGCGACTACGCGGAACAGGCTCTGCACGACGCCGATCACTCCGTGGACGTTGCGTTCGACGCGGCTCTGCGCGATGCCGCCGACAACCCGCCACCGCTCACTCCTCAAACACGCGATCTGACCGCGCGCATCAAGGCGGCCGAGGGGGTACTGGACGGGGACCAGGACCGCGTCGCGCAATTGCAGCAGCAATTGGCGAAGGCGCGCCCCGCGCAGAAGGACGACATTCAGGCGCAGCTTGACTTCGCACAGGAGCAATTGTCGCTGCATCAGGAAGAGCTTGAAGATGCCCACCAGGATTTGATTCGCGCCGGCGGCGACAAGAAAGCCATCATCCAGCAGCAGCTCGATCAGCACAATGCTTCCGAGGCGCACACCGGCAAAGCTGGCGCTGCCACCGCGACAACCAACGAAGCCGACTCACTCGAGACCACAACTTCGTCCAGCATCCTGGCGGAAGCACGGGCTCTGTTCTCACTTCGCAGCAAGGAGCAACTCCTACGGGAGGCGCGGCAGAGTGCTCTGGCGCGCGCCACTGAGATGAGCGGCGAGCACGAGACGCTCCAAAAGGAAATGGATGCGGAGAAGGCGCAGAAGCGAATTCTTCATCATTCGCGCGCGGGCGCGCCCGCAGCTGCAGCCGTCGCGACGCAGGCTCAAGGTGCAGATCAGGAGACTGCGGCGAACAGCGACGGCGCGGCCGAACCTCCCTCGGCTCTTTCCTTGGTGCAACACTTGAGAAGCGAGCAGCAGGACCTGAGCCAGCTCAACAAGCGCATCCAAGACGAGCATCAACTCGCCAGTGTGTACGGCGATTGGGCCACGTTCGTCGACGTGCGCGAAAAGGCGTTTGTCCACGAACTGCTTCTCTCCATCTTTTGGATTTTGCTGATCGCCGTGTGTGTGCTGGTGGCGAATGCTTCGGTGCAGCGATTCTTTTCGGATGTGACGCCCGAGCACCGCGAGCTGCATACGATGCGAACGGTGGCAATGGTCGTGATTCAGGCGTTGGGCGTCGCGTTGATCCTACTGGTGATCTTCGGCGTGCCCAACAACTTTGCCACGTTTCTTGCCCTTGCCACTGCAGGCGTCACCGTGGCGCTGAAGGATTTCATCGTCGGATTCGTGGGATGGTTCGTGCTGATGGGGAAAGACGGAATCCGCCCGGGCGATTGGGTGGAGATCAACGGCGTCGGCGGGGAAGTGCTGGAGGTGGGATTGTTTCGCACCACGCTGCTGGAGACGGGGAATTGGTCCGACGCGGCGCATCCCACGGGGCGCAAGGTGGCGTTCGTGAACAGCTATGCGATCGAAGGCCACTACTTCAATTTTTCCACGTCGGGCCAGTGGCTGTGGGACGAGCTGCAGATTCAAGTTCCGGCCGGCATCGATCCGTATACGACGGCGGAGGCGATTCAGAAGATCGCCGCGGACGAAACGGCGCCGAACGCGCAGCAGGCCGAAGAAGAATGGACTCGCGTGGTGCCCGCGTACGCGAAGCGAAAGTTCTCAGCGGCGCCTTCGATGAGTGTGAAACCAGCGGGCGGCGGCGTGAATGTGACCGTTCGTTACATCACGCGCGTGCGAGACCGGCAGGAAGTTCGCACGCGCCTCTACCGCTCGGTTGTGGAACTTCTGCATGGCAAAGAAACGCCCGACGGTTCACCAGCGCCGCTTCCAGCCGAGACATAGAATGCGCTCGAGGGAGCGCTCCATGCTTGCTGCCGGATTGCGCTTCAGTTAGAACCCGTCTTGGGCTCGTTCTTCTTGTGGGAAAGTTTCAGGGTCAGATTGATATCGCGGCGGGAATCGTAGCTCGAGATCGTGCGGACGGAAGAAGTCATCTCGTTGTGTTCGGCATGGATTTCGTAATCCACGTTTGGATCGAGTCCGCTGAAGCGGTAACTGCCGGTATCGTCTGCGATGTAAGTCTTCACGCCCTCGGTTTTCACGTTCTTGAGGTAAACCACTCCCGACGGCACGGGATTCTCATCTTTGTCTTCGACGGTTCCGTGTACGGTGCGCAGCTCGGGCTGGCCCTTTTGGTCTTGGGTCGCGCGCGCTGTCACCGAAAGAATGAAAAACAGCGCGATGAGGACAGGCAACGAGAACCGCGCTCCATCCGCCGCGCGAGCGAGGAAGCGCCGCCTTTCGCAGCACTGGGAAAGCCCGGGGGCGGGTTCTTGAAGAGAAATCATTCGGCTTCTTCTTCCTCTTCTTCTTCGTCGTCTTCTTCCTTCACGCTCGACTCTTCACCGTCCTCTTCCTCTTCGTCTTCGTCCTCATCCTCGGAGAGAACGATGAGATGGACAGGGTGGGTCTGCGTGACCTCCAGCTCGGAATCGCATTCCGCGCAGGTCAGGATCTCGCCTTCCTCGACTTCATCTTCATCCAGGTCGATTTCGGCGTCGCACTCGGGACATCTGGTCACGTGGGTTCTCTCCTTCCAGGACGATTCTACGACGGCGAAGCGTATTATATAACGCCCGTGTCAAACTTTCCGCCGGCGGACAACGCGAATGTTCGAGATTCCCGGGAGTACCCGGAACGCCCGATCGTGGGCGTCGGAGGCGTGGTGATTTCGCGCGGCCGCGCTCTCTTGATCAAGCGGGGGCACCCGCCGCTCGAAGGCGAGTGGTCGATCCCGGGAGGGACGCTCGAAGTGGGTGAGACGCTGCTGGAAGGCGTCCGGCGAGAGCTTAGCGAGGAGTGCGGAATCGAGGTGCGCGTGCTCGATATGATTGAGGTCTTCGAACGCGTCTTTCGCGATGAGGCTGGAAAAGTGCGATACCACTTCGTGATTCTGGATTATTTGTGCGAGGCAGTCAGGGGTGAGCCGCGCTCGGGAAGCGATGTGGTGGATGTGGCCTGGGCGACGGAGAGGGAACTGGAGCGATACTCGCTCACGCCGACCGCGACGCGGGTGATCAAGAAGGCGTTCGAAATGGCGCGAGTGCGGCGTGCAAGTTGAACAGCTGCGCCCCTTGAATCAGCGCGGGGCGTCCGAATCAAGCTTCGAAAGAGTATTCGTTGCGAACCGGACTCCTCGCTGATTTGGATCATGGTCGGCTTTCCAAACAAGCAGCCGCCTTCTCCGATGATCAAGATGTCCATCGGCCCGCAATAGGGTGCACCATGGCCGGTGATGAGGCCAAGATCATGGACGCCTGAGGGAACTCGAAAAATACGCGATGCTGTGACGGATTCCTGTGGCTGGAGCAAGACGTCCAGCGGCACGGAGGATGGGTCCGGCTCAGGAGAATAGCGATGACCGTGACCGTCGATGAGGTAAACCCACGCTCCAGCGGCGCGTTGAGTGACGCGGCCGGCACGGCTGGAAATGCGAAGCTGGACGTTGTAAGAAACCTGGGACGATGCGGGCGTGCGGACGACGCTGTCCATCGTCAGGCACCAATCATCAAAACACCACGGATCGCCCGCGGCGATCATGCGCCGAGGCTTCAAAAACGAAACCGTAAGCCCTGTCGCGAGATATGCGGCCGCGCAAATCGCGTAAATCCGCAGAATCTTCAGTGCCTGCGCGCGCCGCCCTCGAATAGCCGTAACCGCGGCGGTCGCCAGCGTCACAACCGACGTGAGAAACGCAATGATGAACAGCAGGTCGAAGATAGTCATCGTATTGCTCCGCCCTTGAACGGATTCCGCGAAGTGAAACCGGCTTAACTCGCCGCAGCTTCGGGCAAGCGGCCGAAACGGCGTTCGCGGCCGAGAAAGTCGTCGACAGCTTCGGTCAGGTCGGCTACGTCGAATTCGGGCCACATTCGCGGCGTGAAAAAGAGCTCCGCGTACGCGCATTCCCACAGCATGAAATCGCTCAAGCGGCGTTCGCCGCCTGTGCGAATTAGCAGATCGACGTCGGCTGCGGGCCCGTCGGCGTACGTGACTTCACCCAGGCGCCGGGCAAATTCGCGCTCGGAAACTTCGAGGCTCGAAAGCATCCAGCAGGCCGCCCGCAGGATCGAGTCGCGCGAGGAATAGTCGAGCGCGATGCGAAGATCGAGCTTTCTGCCCGAGGCTGTGATGCGCTCGGCGGATTCGATCGCGGCAACCAGAGAGGGAGGAACGCGGTCGCGGCGGCCGATGACGCGCAGGCGCACACCCTCGGCCGCGCATTTGGACGCTTCGCTGCGCAGAAACTCCTCGAGCAAGTTGAGCAGCGAAACCACTTCGCTTGCAGGGCGGTTCCAGTTGTTCGAGGAGAATGCGTACAGGGTGAGGATGCCGATTCCAAGCGACGGGGCAGCGCGGACAATGCGGCGCACCGCGGCAACTCCCGCGCGGTGACCCTCGGATCGGGGCAATCCGCGGGAAGCGGCCCAGCGGCCGTTGCCATCGAGAAGGATGGCGACGTGCAATTTTGATTCTGGAATAGCTGTTAAAGTACTTTTATTCATAAAGTAATTAGGGCGAACCGTTCCTTTTCCGGTGTTGCTCCATCACCTGGATTTAGTAAGTACGCTGAAAAGTTTAATGCCCGGCAAAAACTCGAAGAAAACGCCGCTAGCGCTCGCGCGTGGCGCGAATCAGAGCCTCCATGTGATCGAGGTATTTTTCCAGGGCCCGCCGCCCGGCCGCCGACAAGCGATACTCCGTCTTGGGCAATCGGTTGGCGAAGGATTTTGCGCACGAGATGTAGCCCGCGTCCTCGAGTTTCCGCGCGTGGACGCTCAGATTGCCGTCGGTGACGCTGAGGAGCTGTTTCAGCTCGTTGAACGTGAGCGAATCGTTGACGGCCAGGGCGCTGATGATGGCGAGCCGCGTGCGCTCGTGAATCAGACGGTCGAGATTCGTCGCATTTTCCGCCGGCCGCGCCGGCGCGACGACTCGTTTCGATTTTTCGTCCCGCTCGTCGCGGGCCGCATTCGGTTTAGCCGCCATATTTCCTCGCAATCACCGCTCCAAAAATAACGTGAAATCCGCCAAAGCCCGCGGCTAAGAGAGCGTTACTCCAGCTCGCGGGCGAAAAAAGCGCCACCGCGCCGAGAACCATGAAGCAAAGGCCCATCAGGGGAACGATCCGAATCGAGAACGCGCCTCCCGTGACCACCGCCGTACCATAGAGCAGCAGCCACATCCCTGCGATCGCTCCGGTGAGCCCGGCGCGCACGAGGAAGAGCGTCAGCAGCGCCCCGACGAAGATAGGCGGCGCGAAGCTGTACACAAACCGCCGGCCGGGGCCCGAGAAAAGCGAGCCGCCCGATTCACGAGCCTTCGTGTAGGCGGTCCATGAAGCGATGGCGATTGCCGCCGTCGCTTCAATCATCCAAGTGACGAGCCACGCCAAAGGCGAATCCTGTCGTGCTGCGATCGCTGCGGCGCCAAATGCCGTGATGCCCATCGCCAC
>Ga0181538_10005157_pt1 | contig 11840 bp, 16 predicted proteins | sample PEATcosm2014_Bin_40_FD_119773 | JGI IMG/M metagenome (GOLD analysis project Ga0181538, IMG submission 119773) | Peatland microbial communities from MTU Mesocosm Facility, Houghton, MI, USA - PEATcosm2014_Bin23_30_metaG | ecosystem: Environmental > Terrestrial > Soil > Wetlands > Peat | place...
ATCCGATGACCGCTTCGTAGTCCATAATCGCGCGAAAAATTTAACCATAGACGAACGCGCTTGCCACGCCGAAATAAACAAATATCGTGAGCGCGTTTCGCAACCATGAAAAAACTGATCGTTTGATATTGACCTGTTTTAGCCGGTTTCGACTTCCCCCAATAACGACGGGCAAATCCTCACTTTAGTCAATATCCACAATGGAATCAGCCACTTTTGCACTTCGCTTGCGTTCGCTTGCGTGTCCCTGCGTTGACCTGCCTAAGTGCAATCAAAGTGCAATCAACTGACTTGCGTTCTGGCAAACCGCCGGGCGATTTCGGCCATGTCTTGACACGTCCTGGGCAGTCAAAGCGCGTCCTGCTTTACGCCGCGAATTCCAAGCGGGCATTAGCGAGGGTCTGGACACGTCCGGCCTGCCAGAACGCCTAGAACTGGCACACGTTTGGGCAAGGCGGGGCATCGTGGCGGGTGTCTGGACTGTCGCGGTCGAGCCGGGCAACTGCACTTCCAGCTTGGCGTTCGTCGGCACGTCACCGCCGACACTGGCCGCGTGTCAGTCACCAGGCGTCACCGTCACGCCGCGTCACGCGCTGGCGCTCGGTGAGACTGTCCGGCAACAAGGAATCCTTTTTTTCGCGGGGCGACCCGTCCCCACGGTGTGCGGGGGGAGGGGGAATTTCGCGTTCGCTGTCCGTTTGTGGGTGTCCTGCTTTTAGAAAACAGTCTCTACGGTAATCCAACGCGCCATAAAGAAATCTGGCCTGACGAAGCCAGATTGGGCGAGAAACGCGTTAATTAATGCGGCGGGGGGAATTAAAATCCAAACTTCATTTTGCCGAACCTTTGAAACAGGGAGATTGGGATTAAGTCCAAAATTATGCGTTTGCTTGTGACTGGCTGTCGTCTTGGTCTGAAACTATTGATAGGGGTTTCGGTTGAATAGGTTTTCCTGAAACCGCTGTGTTTAATACGCCAAATAAAAGGTCGGATAGTTCCGAAAGGGGCAAATTCAGCGCGTTGGCAATATCGAAAGGCGCAGTCTTTTCCGACCAAAGTGTTTTAAGCACCTTTTCCCAAACCGCCGATTTTTCTCTTTCGATTGGCTGTGGTTCGTCTTTATTGTATCCCTTCAATGCTATTTCGATGCAAAAGTCCCGATTTTTCCAATCGCTAATGATGCCGATTTTATGAACTCGATAATTCAATGCGGCCAATGACACGCGCCAACGTTGTTTTTTATCAATAAGCTGCTGTAAATGCTGGACGCGGGGAAGCACGCTTAGGACATCTGCTTTCGGCATCAGAAAAGCAGAGGCAAAACGGTTTGCCTGATCTTCCGCTGGCCTGCCGGTGACGCTGCCATCTTGGTGCAAAACCAGGTGAGCGAGTTCATGGGCCGCATCAAAACGGCTGCTCTCGGCAGTTTTGAATGTGTTGAGAAAAACGTAGGGAACATCCTTTCTCCACAAGGAATAAGCGTTTACATGGGCTGTGTTTTCCGCGAGCGAAAACACTCTGACTCCCTTTGATTCCAAGAATTGAATCATGTTGGAGACCGGCTTTTCCCCTAATCCCCATTCTTGGCGCAATGTTTGTGCCGCCGATTCAGGGTCAAATAGGTGCAAGTCGGGAAGTTTAACCTTTGGAAGCTCAAAACGCTCCACAACCCAATCCGATATTAAGAATCCAAGTTGCCCCGCCGCCAAAGCTGCATCACGCTCTGCCGCCGACATTGAGGTTTGACTTCTAAAACTTGTATTTTCGCTGATTGGCTCATCAATATCCGGGCCAAAGAAGAACGCCTTCGGATAGCGTAAAATGCGGGCAATGGCATCAAGGTTTTCAGATGTGGGTTCTGTCTGGCATTTTTCCCATCGGATAATCGTATGAGGCTCAGCACCGATGCGGTCAGCCAAAACTTTTTTGTTCAGCATTCGCCGCTTTCTGGCAATGCTGAGTCTATTCGGATTGAATATCACTACACCTGCGCTTGTTTGCGGGTCACGTTGATTTCAAAACCAGAATCACCATCAGGGCTTTCGCGGCGCACGCGCACGCCACCATCGTCACTGTCGCCACCAATCAAAATAATGCGCTCACGGAAAGTCTTGAAGAATCCATTTTCACATTCAGACGGACAAGACAGCTCGGCCCGTATAATATCGCCTTCGGAATAGACACAGAGATACCAATAAGCCACACCGCTAATATCGTCTGACAGTTGAATCACGTTGTTTTCAGCCTCATTAAGTATGGTGTTGAAAAGAACTTGATTTGTGAATACCGCCCTGTCTGTTGCTGCCCCCTTTTTTGCTCGATTTTGCGGCTGAATCGCTTCCATTCCAGTGCCTTCATCAGTATTGCAAACGGCAATTTTAATTCCACGCTTGCGATCATAGATTGAAGCAATTTGGTCGTCATTATTTCTGTCCCAACCTTTTAACGCGCCCATCTCGCGCAATCTCCGCGTGCCAAAGCACCATGACATCCATCCGGGTGCTGATGGCGGGTCATTATCCGTGCAAGAATTTCGGCCCGCGACCATGCGTTCTACCACTTCAGTTAGTTCTTCGCGTTTCCAGCCAAAGAGACTGTCAAGACGGTTAATGACCTCGATTGGATTTGTAATCAGTTGCGTTTTCATGATGCATGTTCGTTTTTGCTTCCTCAATTGTGGCAGAAAAAACGAACAAGGCAAGTCGAAAATGAAAAATTTCATAGCCGCTTTCGCCATCAGATTAAGGCTGTTCTTGGTGATTTTCACCCCTGCCAAACCGTCCGCACCGAGTCCGGCCTCCCTGCGCGCCGGCACCTTGTTGACTTGGGAAAATTCACCGGCGCTGGCGCGGCGGTGGAATTCTTCAATCGCTGCCAAACCACTTCCCTAGCTCACCGGCGAGCCGATAAGGTTCGTGACGCTATAGCTTGAAAATCTCAGATTACAAGAGCAACTGGCTTTGACTGACTTCACGTGGCGTGATTCCAACATAGGACGCACAACGTTCAGGTGCGCTGCCGGCGCGAGAGGCTAACGAGCAGACGCAGAGAAGCGTCAGGGGTACGGCGCCCTAAAAGCAAAGATTTCTCCGTATTGGCGGACAAATTTGCGCCGCAACGTAAAGGAGGTGGTCATTCACGTTCTGTTGGAGCGGGGCGGTGGATTTTCAGCTCCGGCAAAATTTTATTAGCCAATCCGCGTGAAATTCTCTGAGGAATTTCGGCATGGGCAGGATTCCAATCCACAGGTTTCGGTTCAACAGTGAGAACGACGGCAGGATTCTGTTTGGCCCCAATAGCCTGCAATTGTCCTACATTGATTTCCGCAATCAACTCCAACCACCGCTCCGGGGGTTTCTGGACAAACTGTCGGAACAAATCCCAGTGGTCAGCTAAAGAAGTTATCGCGAGCCGGCTCAACGAGATGTCTTGCCCCACGAAGAGGCTCGGGGAAAGTCGTTCGCCATCCCACTTGTCGGTACAGACAGCTCGAACAACGTCTTCGTTTGGCGCGAGGGACATGGTTACGCCGCCAGATGCTGAGACAGGCGTGCCAAATCGTTAAACGTCACCATGCCTTCTTCATCTGTCGCGGCTTGGTAGAATTCCGCGCCCGTTGCCGAGAACTCCACTTGTACCGACTTACCGTTTCGGTCTTCCCAACAAAGCTCTATGCCGCCCCTGTCAGTTAGGAACACGCTCGGGCTGCTTTTGCCGGCAGGAAAATTTGCATTTTCGACAAAACGGAAAAAAGCATCAAGGGCCTTGGGCGAAAGAACGCGGCCATTTTCACCCCAACCGGAAGCGTAGTAATTTCGGAAGTGATAAACCCGCCCCCAGCCCTTCGGGCCAAGTTTGCGGAGTAAGAGTTCTTCGCGTGCCCACCCATCAGGGGCGGCGCGACGAACGGTCGATACCGAGGCGGATTCCCGGAGTCCTTCAACCAGAACGTATGCTGGCGGCTGGGTTTGGAGTGTTAGTGTCATTATTCGTAAGCAGGGTTCAATTTACTCAATAATTCCGGCTTAAGCAAGCCAAAGAACAGGCCTTTGGTTGCATAATGTGCCTCAGCAAACCGTGCCAGTCCATTCCCGAACAGATCGACATCCAACGGACCGAACCAAGCGTCTATATCCAATACACTCCCTGTTTTTGGACCTTCTTTTGTGGCAACAATCGCACCGTTAGTGACTTGCAGCCGGATAGAAAGAGCGTCCTTGCGCAAGAACGTGGTGATGTCTGTCTGCGTTCCTTGAATTGGTTTATCGTTAATCTGGAGACCGAGCCGCAAACCACTGAAAACGTCGCCTCCGAAGAAATCAATGTAGCGTGCGCCCAATCGTTCCGTCTCACCGACGAATCCCGATGCTTTTATCCGCTCCAACAACCACTTCAATTCCTGTTCAATCGCTGGCCAACCTGGATACATATTTGGTTTGGTCACAAGGTTGATCACGCGTGGGCCAAGTTGGACAATAAAATTCTCACCCAAGAATTGCATTAATGGTAAAATAACGAGGGTCGGGTCTTGTCGCCTGATTTCCTCAGGCAATTGGGCAACAGGTAAAGTTTTTTGTTCGGGATACTTCTCCCGAATTTGTGCGAAGAGGAGACCCGGCATGGTAGGCCAGGGTTGAGGACTTACAAAACGGGCTTCAAAAATCGCTTGAACGATTGGGCATGGGGAGATGCGTATGGGGAGTCTTTCAGGTATTTGAATTGGAAAGGCATCGCTCATGATCGTAATTTTTTGAGTCAGACTTAATTTTGTCGGAATTCGTTCATTTAAGCGTCATTTTAATCCGCACCTTGTAAACAAAACTGCCTTTTTCGGCAAAAACCTTTTTGGGGACCAAAGCCGACACGCCCCCTTCCTGTCTTCGGGTCGCGCATCGCCTTTCGGTATATCTCGGGCGTCAGAGAAAGCAATTTGTATTCGTCCGGCGCAATTTCAAAAGCGCCTATAACGGATTGCACCCGATCCAGCATCGCATACAGAACACCCACCTGATTGGTGCCTTGGTGTGCCGTTCGTATCGTGATTCGCTTTCCGTTCAGTTCAAACTCGTTACTCCGGGAGGTCAGTTTCCGGGCGCCGATTCGCTCTCCGATAATTGCCGCTGTTCTGTGGCCGAACCTGGCAGTTTTTGCTCCGCTCTCTCTGTCCTGAGTCATTTGGTTTCCTTGGTTGTCATGCGAGGCTGATAATCTTGCTACTGGTGTGGAAATGATGTGTTGGTTTTCCATCATTATTTTCGGAGTTCGTCCAAGAGGACCCAGTCGCCGGGGGCGCGCTGGTATTGCCAGAATTTCCAGCCGTTGCAGGCGCGTCCTCCTACGATGTGTGACCCCGCCAGCGATGGCGACGTAAAATGTTTTTTCGCAAAAAATATCAGGCCGGTCTTCCGCACGTATGCGAAAAGGGTTTTGCCTTTGTAGCGCGTGCGTAACGTCGTTGGGAAATTGGGATATTGAGCCAACACCGGACGCCTGCCGTCTGTCCGGACCATTTTCTTTTTTGGTGCCGGATGCTTTGCGATAGTGCCGAGCAGTTCCTGAATCTCCAGCAACCATGAGCGTTTAATGTCGCGGCGGAATTTGCGCCGCAAATCCTCAGACTTGGGAAGCCTCCCCTTCTGTTTGTTCCCCCTGGGCTGGACGATACGGAGAAGAAGCGATTCAATTTCGCGCATGTGGCTGTCACCAATGGTGAGATAAATACTAAAACGGTCCCAAGACTGGCCATGCCGGTCTTTTAAATGGTGACCCAGCCGGGTCCGGAGATTTGAGGCGAGGCCGACGTAATAAAGTTTGTTGCGCCGGTACAGCGCATAAACACCGTGGCGGTGGCGGACATATTGTTTGATGATATGCTGGTATTTCTCCAGTGCCTGGCGAGAAATGTTTTCCAAGTGCTGGCAGACGAGTGGTGTTTGCCGGGCCATTTAGGAATGGAAGCAAACCGGCAGAGAAGCGTCAATGGCGGTTTGGCGTTTCTGATCTTCTTCGACTAATTCTGATTCTGATAAAGTTTGTGGTCAGGATCCAACCAAACCACAAAAAAAACCTCATTGAGGAAGAAACCATGCACGCGGCCATGCTCGTTACTGCTGAGCTGAAATTGCCATCCCTGGCAATCAGCGAGCTGGCCTTTGAGGCCAAACCCTTTAGGTTCGGTGGTTTCGTGCCAATTGTGTTCGTGGCAACGAAGAGCATCCTTGTGGCTGGTTCGCATCTGCTGCCAGGAAAGTTCGCAGACGTGCTTCAGCCGGTCGAGCAGCTTGCAGAAGTACGGCGGGTCTTTGTGGCTGAACTGAAATTTGCCATGGTCCGTCTGGAGGTACTTGAATGAAAAACTTACCCGGGCCGGCGGCAACGCAGTTGGTTTGATCGGCGTAGCAACCCGTATCGAAGATGGTCGGATTTTACCGTGCTTGCCCACCTTTTTTATCCCTGCTTTGCAAGCTCGCGGTAAAAATCACGCATTAGTTGGGGCGCGATCTCGTTGTGCCCCTCCTCGTCCGATTCAAGTCCCCTCCGGGCAACCCGCCAAGGTTTTTCCTGGTGCGTCATCCTCTCCAAATCCCAAGCTGTAAAACGACCGTAAACTGAGAAGACTTCCACGAGATGCTTTTCCGTTCCGTTGGTAAATGCCGGAGCATGGGGCTGCAAGGCGATTGGCTCCCAGCCGTATTTTTTGAAACGGCGATACAGCGACGGAACGACAGGACCATGTACCCAAGCTTCAATGCGGTCATCGAAGAGGGACTTGTCCTTCAGGGCCAAATGCCATGCCTGGGCGTAATAAACCAGCTTCTGCAACTTCAGATTGGTAAGGACATCACCGTGCTGATGGCAGAAAGCGAGGAAATAATCCGCAACATGGTTGGCGGTCGTCACACTCATAGAACGCTAGTAATAACAAGGCACGCGGTCTAGGCCGGTCAATTAATGATTTGACACAAAAAGCGATATTAGTTGACAAAGTAAACGATTTAGATATATTGTGTGGCATGGAACAAAAACTTGTCGGAATTTCCGAAATTGCGGATATGGCGAATGTGACCCGCCAGGCGGTCACGAATTGGCGCGTACGGTACGATGATTTTCCCAAGCCGGTGCAAACACTGCAAAGCGGGCCGGTGTGGGATGAGGAGGTGATCGGGCAGTGGTTGAAGCAGAAGGAGGGATTGGCGCCGGTCGTGATCAGCGTCATCAACCTTAAAGGCGGAGTAGCCAAGACAACCACTTCGGTAGCGGTGGCGGAAGTTCTGGCGAAGGATTTTCGGAAGCATGTCCTTTTGATTGACTTGGACCCGCAAACCAACGCGACGATCAACCTGATTGGCGAGGCGGAGTGGGAAAAGCGGGACAACGCGGGCCGGACGCTGGCACAGCTTTTCCGAGATGCGCTGCGACCGGAAGAAAAGGGTAAATTTGACGTGGAAAACTCCATTGTGCGCGGTGCATCGAAAGTTGATGGCGGAATCGCGCGGCTGGATATTTTACCCTCCAGCCTCCAGTTTATTGATATCCAAGAGAAGTTGCCGTTTGTCGCGATGCAGGGGAACTACGACATCAACCCTCAGGAAATTCTTCGGAAGGCGGTCGCACCAGTAATTGACCGTTATGATTACGTCATCATTGATTGCCCGCCGAGCCTCGGGATTGTGACGAAGAATGGTCTGCGGCTATCTACGCATTATCTGATTCCTACAATTCCTGACCGGTCGTCAACATGGGGGATTTTCCAAATCGTGGCGTCGGTCGGCGCATTTTCGGAAAGCATCAATCACCGTATCAAGCCCCTGGGGATTCTGGCGACGAAGGTGAACGGCCAGAACACTCTGCACACTGAGGTTTTGCAGACGCTCCGCGATGCAAAGCTTTTTGCGAAGAAGGATGGGGGAACGAAGCAACCTCCGCTGCTCAAGGAATGGGTTTATGAGGCGACGGCCACGGCCCGCGGCGTTGAGTACGAGTCTAACATCTCGACCTTTAAGCAAAAATACGGTAGGAACGCTGATGTCTTTGTGAATATCACCCGAGAAATTGTCGAGAAATGCAAGCAACCAAAAAATTGAGCCGGGCGTTGCGGAACCTGGTCACGCTTCTGGAAGAGGAGGCGGGCCGGAACCCGGCATTCGCCGAGAGGCTGGAAGAAATAACCGCAGCCCTGCCAGAGCGATTTTCAAGGCGGCCGGGCCGGGCAAGGGTGAGTGAGCCGGCGAACGTGCCGGACGTGCTGGCGGAGTTTCAGGCCAGGGGCGAGGAAGAATTCCGGTTCTGGTTGCGGGACTTCGACCTGAGGACCATGAAGGCAATTGTGAAGCGGAACGGGTTCGATCCGGCGAGGGCAACACAAAGGTGGAAAGAGCCGGACAAGTTCGTGAATTTGATCTGCGAGCAAGTGCGGGCGCGATTGAAACGCGGTTCGGCGTTCATTACGACCAAATCAGAGGGCGAGGCTGGCGGGCCGACTTAAAGGCAAGTGTTTGAGACTATTTCCGGTATTTGGCTTTGGCGCCGGCGAGGGGGGTGGCGAATTCACCAAGCTCGGGGCGGAACGTCAATTTGATCGTTTTGTCCGGGGATTTATCCCGGCTGTATGCGGCTATGATGCCGACAAATGATTTGGTGGTGACTTCGGCGACCAAATTCTCCGGGGTTTCACAAGGGAGTTCGCATCCGCCCCCGGTGAACTCTATCAGCAGGCGGCTGTTGCCGAGTGTCAGGACAACCTGTTTGCCGGTGTATCGGTAAACCCGTTTGAGCACACGGCCAACTTCAAGGAATTGAGCGCGATCAACAGTAACATGTATATTCTCAGTCAACCGGTCTGATTCGCCAGCTTATTCGAGGTTTGACCGAGCAGCATAAAAAGCCCTTTGAAGAATTCTTGCGGACTTTGTCTGACCGCGCAGCCGGAGAAATGGCCAAAAGCCGCGTTCTACAGAAGCACGCGCAGCAGTTGCTTATCGAATTTCAGTGCGAACACCTGTTGCCGAACACCGAGACGCTGGAAAAGGTGATGCGCTACGAGTCGCACCTGTCCCGCCATTTCCATCGCGACTTGCACGAGCTTCAACGGCTTCAAGCCTTGCGCCTGGGACATCCCGTCGCCTTCCCGATTGCCATAGACGTTGACGTGACCAGCGAGCCGAAATCAGAACCGGGAGGGGCAGAATGAATGGCTTTGATTTGCAAAATGTGCAGAGAACTGAGCGAACAGAAGTGAACACACAGTACACAATGAGCAAGATGGTTCTGGCTCCCGCTACCACAAGACACGTCGCCCCCAACGACCTGACGTGATACCACAAACAGTAGAATCAAATGGAAACACAGCCTCAAAGCCAATCGCAATTGCCCAGCGCAATGGACAGCAAAAGTGGAAAACTCAAAAGAACGTCCGGCAGGGCACAAGCCTATGAACTACGGCAACTTGCGTTTAATCTTGCCCTCCGGCTCGGCACCGGGAAAGCAACCGAAGGCGAGAAGAAAGCCGCGCGAGACGTTACCGGGTTGATTCGAGCGTGGAGTGAAGTTGATAACAGTGTGCGAATTCACCGGAACAAACCGCTTCCTGGCTCATTCCGGCCTGAAAAGCCGCGCAAGCAGGCACGCCGCTCGCCTGTCGGCCCGCTGTCGGAAACGCCAAAGCCGGTGGCGACACCACAAGAGCCGCCGCCAGCGATCTGAACCGAACACTCTTTTATGCAAAACAGCACGTTGAAAATTCTGGATGCCACGCTCAAATCGGATGGAACGGTCACGCCCGCAGAGCGTGGTAAAATCCTTAAACTGGCTCGCGGCGAAGCTCCGTTCGCACCCGTGCAAAATGGAAGTGGCCATGAGCCGAGGATTTACAGCCGCGAAGAAGCGGCGAAAATGTTGGGCAACAAGACGCCGCGTTTTGTGGATTTGCTCTGTCGGCGCGGCCTGCTGCGAAAATTCATTCCGAAGGGTAATCGCAGGGCAATCGGCGTTTGCGGCGAATCACTCCGGGCATTCATCGAAGGGAACGGCAACGCATGAACGGAGAGATTTTTGAATATGTTTGCGAAGGATGAACGCAAAGTGACTGGCGCATTTGCCCCCACCAATCGGAGAGGCCGGGCTTCTAAAAAAGCGCCAGCGGGCAACGTATCGCAAAAAAATCCGTGCCGGAATGGTCGAAACGAGCAAAAGCCGTTTCCAATGAAAAGCCCGTGCCAATAAAAGCACGGGCGGGCGTGAACCGTCGTGATTTACTGGGCGAGCATTGCCAGCGCCGCACGCCGGTTGGTCTGCCAGTTGTCACTCGTCATGGATTCAAGTATTTCCCGCATGCTGGCAGGCTTTGGCGTGGTCGTGTCACCGTTGATTGCTGGCAGCATCGCCACGGCGTTTTTCGCGGCCAGTTCGCTTGTGTGTGAGTAATGCTGCGTCATCGCCACATTGCTGTGTCCGACGAGGCTTTCTACGACCGACAGGGCAACCCCGGATTCACGGCACAGTGAAACAAACGTATGTCTCAGCGAGTGAAAGCTGCAACGCACCACCGGACGCTGGCCGACTTCCCGCGCCTCAGTAGTCTCGATTCCACAATCGCGCAAATGTTTTTGAATGTGCGTTACAAGGAGCGTGCGCGCTGGGCCGGTGTACGTCTTGGCGCAATCGGGCAGGACATAAACACCACGTTCGGCGGCAGGAATTGCGGCGAGCATGTTGTGCAAATCAGAATGAATCGGTATTGTGATAACACTCGGATTGCGGCGCTTGGTTTTGTTCGGAATGCGCCGTATCTGGTGACGCTGCAGGTCCACTTCGTTCCATTTGAGTGTCGCAGCATCGCCAAGCCTCAGCCCCGTATAAAGGCCCACCGCAAAGAGCAACCGCATTTCACCTTGGGCCGACTGGCAGACTTTCTTCAGTTCGTCAATCGTCAATTCGCGTCTGGTGTGCTGTATCAATGACCGGGGTTGCGCCTCGTCCCAGACATTCTCTGTCAGCCTGGCCGGCTTGCGCAGGACGCGGAAGATATACTTCAAAATCCGCAGGTAAAAGTTGAACGTGGCCGATGAGAATTTGCCGTGGTTCAGCGTATCCAGAAACGCCTCAGCCATCGGCCTAGTGATCTGCCGCAGATAAACAACATCGGGGTGTTCACGGTTCAACCATAATTGAAATGCCGTGAACTTTAGCTCGTACAGATGCAGGGAACTTTTCCCGCAATCGTGACGGATGGTGGACCGCAGGAATGCCGACCACGCCTCAGAGACTTTCAGCGGCGGGTTGTTCTCGTCCTGAATCCGGGCGATCTCGGCCTGCTCGTCGTCAATCTTGTGCGCGATTGACTTCAAGACTTCAACCGAATCCTGCCGCAGGAATGGTTCCATGAAGATTTGCCGCGCCTTTTCAGCTTCAGGAAGTGTTGTTATAGCCTGCCCGCTTTCGTCGCGTAGCGCCTTGCAGACGGCTTTCAGCTTGCCGTCCGCACCTTTGACACGGAAGAAAACAGAGTAGCCTTTACCACGCTTGATTAGTGATGATTTCATGTTTACCTTTCGTTAGTGTTGTGTGACCGACTGTGACTTAAGCCTAGACTCATTAGGGCAATAATGCAATCAAAATGTCATCAAATGTTTATTTTTATTTGTAATAGCTTAAATTTGAAAAAACTGATCGTTATGTCACTGCTGGCTTGCACGGGTGTTTCCCTTTCGGCTGAAAACTCCTCGCGTGCGTTGCCGCGCAGCACGCCGGAGGCACAGGGCATTTCCGCCGCCGCCATTCTCGCGTTTGTCGAAGCCGCCAACGAACCGACCAACGCCATCCAGAGTTTCATGCTGGTGCGG
>Ga0181538_10005163_pt1 | contig 11836 bp, 10 predicted proteins | sample PEATcosm2014_Bin_40_FD_119773 | JGI IMG/M metagenome (GOLD analysis project Ga0181538, IMG submission 119773) | Peatland microbial communities from MTU Mesocosm Facility, Houghton, MI, USA - PEATcosm2014_Bin23_30_metaG | ecosystem: Environmental > Terrestrial > Soil > Wetlands > Peat | place...
CCAACATTACTCAGTGGGCTTTCCCAACCAACGCCTTCATCGCCCCTGGACAGTTCCAGGTTATCTTTGCCGACGCCCAGACCAACCTCTCGACTACTAACGAGTTGCACACCAGCTTCGCCCTGGCCGGCAGCACGGGTTCACTGGCCTTGAGCTTCACTTCCACCAACTCGCAAATCCAGGTCCTCGACTATCTCGATTACACCAACCTCTCCGCCAACTACTCTTACGGCTCCTACCCCGACGGCCAATGTATTGCCCGGCAGCAGTTCTTCCGCCCCACACCCGGCGGAACCAACGATGGCACGGCCGCCTCCTTCATCGCTTACTCCGCCGCCGGCTCGGTTTATACCCAGGATTTCAACACCCTGCCCAACCCGGGCGCGACCTCGGTCAATACCGCCAATCCGGTCACCATCAACGGCATCACCTACTCCCTGGCCAACCCATTTGACTTCGCCATGCCCGCGGTGGCCGGCGGTGTGAACGGCGGCCTGGGCCTGCCCGCCCTGGCAGGCTGGTTTGGCATAGCCGACCCCACGGCGAGCGTGGGCACTCGCTTCGGCGCCACCGACGGCGACCAGACCACCGGCGGTCAAATCAGTTTCGGCCTGCCCAACAGTACCAATCGCGCCCTGGGCCTGCTGGCCACGAGCACTACCGGCTTCACCGCCGTTGGCGCCCGCTTCCTCAACGACACCACCAACGCGCTCAACTGCATCAACTTGCAGTTCACGGGCCAGGTCTGGCGCCAGTCCGACATACCCAAGACTCTGGCCTTCTCCTATTACATTGACCCGAGCGGCACGGCTACTTTCTGGACTAATATGACCGCCGCTCTGCCCGCATTGAACGTGGCCTTCCCCACCGTGGCGGGGGATACTGGCGGTATGGCCGTGGATGGCACGCAGGCCCTCAACCAGACCAACCTCGCCGTGGCCAACCAGTTGATCACCAACTGGCCGCCCGGCGCAGCGCTGTGGCTGGTCTGGACGATGGCCGACCCTACCGGCAAGGCTCAGGGCCTGGCCATTGACAACCTGAGCTTCTCGGCCTCGACGACCGCGCCCAACACCGCTCCCGTGTTGGCCCCCATTGCGAACCAAGTCCTCATCCTGGGCCAGACTCTGAACCTGACAGCGAGCGCAACCGACACCAACCTGCCGCCCCAGACGCTGACCTTCAGCTTGGGTTCCGGCGCTCCCGCTGGGGCAACCATCGGGCCGGCCAGCGGGCAATTAAGTTGGACGCCGACCAACGCCCCGGCCACCAATACGCTGAGGGTGATTGTGACCGACAACGGCATCCCGAGCCTGAGTGCGACGCAGAGCTTCACGGTATCCGTGCTGCTGCCCGCGCCACGGCCACAGTTAGGGGATGTGAGGTTGGGCGCGAGCACCTTAAGCTTCTCCTGGCCGAGCGAAGCCGGCTATCTCTACCGCGTGCAATACAAGACCGATTTGGCGGCGGCCAACTGGACCACGCTCGACGCCGACCAGCCCGGCACAGGCTCACCGCTCTCATTGACCGTGGGCCTCACCAACGGCCCGCAATGCTTTTATCGAGTAATCGTCCTGCCCTAGCCCCTCCTGCCGGCTTTGTCGTTCTCAGAACTGCGAAAATGCCTTGGGACATCCGAGGCAACAAGCCCCAGCAAGCCACCCCAAAGCTACATCACAGCCACCCCAGAGCTTGTTGATAGCCAACTGATAGGCACCCGAATGCGGCCCCAAAGCCCCCCCCAATGCGACCCTAATGCGACACTAAAGCCTCCCTCAAGCCACTTTCTGCTGTTTGGCGATAACGGGGCTTGGCTTAGCCCATCACCGGTTGACCGCCTGCATGGCCTGAGCTGGGTAGCGGTCACCGGCCGCCGCTCCTGGGCGGACCGATTGGCTGAGGCTTTTCAGATTGCCGGGCGTCAGGTGGACGCTCAGGGCGTCGAGGTTCTCCTCCAGATAAAGCCGCCGTTTGGTTCCCGGAATGGGGACGATATCTTCGCCTTGGGCCAGGATCCAGGCGAGCGCCAGTTGCGCCGGCGTGCAGCGCTTGGCTTTGGCGGTTCGCTCAATGGAGTCCACCAGCTCGAGGTTGTGTTTGAGGTTGGCTGCCTGAAAGCGTGGGGAGTTCCGCCGCCAGTCGGCGTCCGACAGGTCTTCGATCTTCCTGATTCGGCCAGTCAGAAAGCCGCGGCCCAACGGGCTGTAGGCCACGAAACCGATACCGAGTTCCCGGCACGCAGGCAGAATCTCGCTTTCGACGTCGCGCGTCCACAGGGAGTATTCGGTCTGCAGGGCCGCGATGGGATGCACCTTGGCTGCCCGGCGGAGCGTCTGAGGGGCGGCTTCGGAGAGGCCGAGGAAGCGCACTTTCCCGGCGACAACGAGGTCGCGCATCGCGCCGACGGTGTCTTCGATGGGCACCTGGGGATCAACACGGTGTTGGTAGTAGAGGTCGATCACGTCCACGCCGAGCCGCTTCAGGCTGGCGTCGCAGGCGGAGCGCACGTATTCGGGCCGCCCATTGACGCCGAGGAACTTGCCGGTCGCGTCACGGACATTGCCGAATTTCGTGGCCAGCACGACCTGGCCGCGCCGGTCACGAATAGCCTTCCCGACGAGCGTCTCGTTGGCGCCCAGGCCGTAAATGTCCGCCGTGTCCAGGAGGTTGACCCCGAGGTCAAGGGCGCGGTGGATCGTGGCAAATGCCTCCGCCTCGTCGCCTGGACCGTAGAACTCCGACATGCCCATGCAGCCCAAACCCAGGGCTGAGACCTTCAATCCGCTCTTTCCAAGTTGTCTTGTCTTCATGTCTGCTTGCAGTGCACTGTTTTGCGCACGTTACGTTGGTTCGAACCATAGCACGGTTTGACGGTGGTGTCTGGAAAAGCCCGGTAGGGCGGCACGCGGGTAATTGCAGCAGGCTCTTGATGGAAACCGCGAGAAGCGAGAGTCAATCAGCCCGCCCTGCCCTTTCACCGTGCGAAGATCCGGCGAATCACCTCTTCAATGGGCACTTCCTGGATATCGATGTCGCTGACGGGGAGTTCGTCGAGCAGCGCCTTGCAGACGGGAATCACGCGGTCGCGCTTGACCTTGAGTTGGAAGCTGCCCGGGCTCTGCGCGACGACTTCGCCATATTTGCCCAGGTTCTCGCTGGAAGAGGTGGCTGCGCCCTCGCATTGGATGGTGATGAGCTTGGAGTCGGCAAAGCGGTCCACTACGTCGCTCAGGCGGCCATCAAAGAAGATCGTGCCATGATCGATGATGATGACCCGCTCGCAAAGCTCCTGGATGTCAGTCATGTAATGGCTGGTGAGCAGGATGGTGGTCTTCTGCTTCGCATTGTGCTCGCGCAGGAACTCGCGGACGATTTTCTGGGAGACGACGTCCAGGCCGATGGTCGGCTCATCCAGAAAGAGGACCTTGGGTTGGTGCAGCAGGGACGCGATCAGCTCCATTTTCGTGCGCTCGCCCAGGGAGAGTTCGCGCACACTGACGTTGAGCTTGTCGCGCACGGCGAGCAGTTCGCTCATTTCTGCAACGGTGCGCTCCATGGCGGCGGGGGGGATGCCGTAGATCTTGGCGTTCAGCTCCAGCGACTCCCGCGCCGGCAGGTCCCACCAAAGCTGGTTCTTCTGGCCAAGCAGCAAGGCAAATTGCCGGCGGTAGCCGTCATCCCTCTCCCACGGCACATAGCCCAGCACGCGGGCCGAGCCACTGGTGGGATACAGCAAGCCCGCCAGCATCTTCAGGGTCGTGGTCTTGCCCGCTCCGTTCGGGCCGAGAAAGCCGACCAGTTCCCCGGGTTGAACGGTGAATCGGACGTCCTTGACCGCTAGGGTCTGCTCGTATTTGCGGTGGAACAGCCCGCTCACCGCCCCCGCAAAGCCCGGTTGCTTCTTGTAGGTGCGGAAACTCTTGGTCAGACCGCTTACTTCGATGGCAGGCGTGGTCATTAGACGTGCGGTGCTTTACCAAACGTGGGGTCCTGTGAACGAACGCGACTTCAGCTTCGCGGCCCCCAAGCCGAATGACGCCGGCCCCAAAGGACGATCAGCGCATGAGCTGCTTTTCCAGGTAGCTGACCACCTGGCGGACGTTGGGATCCACCTCCATGCGGTCTTTGACCAGCCGACAGGCGTGCAGCACCGTCCCGTGGTCACGCCCGCCGAAGGCTTCGCCGATCGCGCACAAGGACGTATCCGTCATCTGGCGCGAGAGGAACATGGCCACCTGGCGCGGGAAGGCGATGTTCTCGGGCCGGCGCTTGCTCGTCATGTCGGCCAGGCGAATATCGAAATGCTCGGCCACTCGCTTCTGAATCGCCTCGATGTTGATCGCGAACCGGCCTTCCTCGTGCAGCACCTCGCGCAGCAGGCTCTCCACCATCTCCAGGCTCAGCTCCTTGCCGGTCAGCGCGGCGTAAGAGGCCACACGAATCAACGCGCCTTCCAGTCGGCGGATGTTGGCACGAATCCGGTTGGCAAGGAACTGCATGATCTCGTCCGGCAGGTGCACGCCCATGATCTGCGCCTTCTTCTGCAAGATCGCCAGGCGCATCTCGACGTCGGGTGGCTGCAGGTCGGTGACCAATCCCCATTCGAACCGCGAGACCAGCCGATGCTCGAGATTCTGAATCTCGCTAGCCGGCCGGTCGCAGGTCAGCACGATTTGCTTGTGCCCCTCGTGCAGCGCATTAAACGTGTGAAAGAACTCCTCTTGAATCCGCTCTTTGCCCGCCAGAAACTGGATGTCGTCAATGAGCAGCACATCCGTCTGCCGGTATTTCTTGCGGAAGCGGGCAAGCTGGTTGTTCTGGATGCCATCGATGTATTCGTTGGTGAATTTCTCAGACGAAACGAACGCGACCCGCGCGCCCTTCTTGTGCACCACGACGTGCTGTCCGATAGCGTGCAGCAAATGGGTCTTGCCCAGGCCGACCCCACCGTAAAGGAAAAGCGGGTTGTACGACTTGCCGGGCGCCTGGGCTACCGCGAGCGCTGCGGCGTATGCAAAGTTGTTATTGTTGCCGACCACGAACGTATCGAACGTGTTCTTTGGATTGAAATTCAGGTCGTGGTTGTTCCCCGCTCGTTCCGGCGCAGGCTCGGTCGCCTTCTTCTTGCCGTGCACCGGCTGAGGCGCCAGTGCAGCGGGGCCGCTGCTTACGCCCACTTTGAACTTAATCTGCAGTTGCCGCCCGGACGAGAGCGCGATCACATCTTGCAGCAGCCCTATGTAATTGTCCTTCAGCCAGACTTCACAGAAGTCATTGGCCACTTCCAGGGTGATGCTGTCGTTTTCTTGAGCACAAGCCCGCAATGGAGCAAACCAGAGATTGTAGATGTCAGCACTCAACATGGAACGAAGATGTTCCTGTGCGGCACTCCAAATTCTTTCGGCGGAAGTTTGCATGTCTTTCTCCCAAAAGCCCGGTTTTCGGGCATTTTATTCACTTAGCCACTTACCGCACCTTAAGCGCTGGGCTCGACCGTTACCTGCGCTACCAAAACGAACCGCTGCCAACAAAAGCTACGTCTCATACCAAGGCTTCCATTCTGTTCATGTTGAAGGTTTAATGTAACCCACTGCAAATAAACAACTTACGATAAGCACCCGAGCGAGCTTCCCACACAACCGCTTCGCAACCCAATCCCTCGGGGCAAGACTGCCGCCCCGCCCGAGGTTTTTAGATGAAGTCACCCCCGGTAGCGAGGACAACATATTAACTCTTATTAACGAGTTATTCACAGGCCAGTTCCCACCAATAAAATCAGGCGCTTCCGCACACTTTTCCATCAAAATAGGCGCCTCAATTACGAGACACCCTCACCACTTTAAACCATTCCTGGACACCGTCGAACACAACAAGACCGGCTCGCGCCCATGCGCGCTGTGACTGTGCCCAGCAAACGGTGATTCAAATATCCAGCTCAACGTGACCATGCAGTCCAGTTCTCTGAATCCAAGTCTGGCAGCTTCCTGCCGCAGCCTTCAGCCGCCAGTTTGCTTAAACTGCTTGTTCGCCGGTTTCTTCGGTCCGAATCCGAATCGCGTTCTCGACGGAGCTAACGAAGACCTTTCCATCGCCGATCTTGCCGGTCTTGGCGGCTTTGACGATCGCGTCCACCGCCGCCACCACCTGGCTGTCCCCCAGCACTACCTCAATCTTGATCTTCGGCAGGAAATCGACGGTGTATTCGCTGCCGCGGTAAATCTCGGTGTGCCCCTTTTGGCGTCCAAAACCCTTGACCTCCGAAACGGTCATGCCTTCGACGCCCAAGCCGGACAGCGCTTCCTTCACGTCCTCAAGCTTGAACGGTTTGATAATGGCCTCGATCTTTTTCATGTCATGCTTCCACTTGCTGTGAACGAATACTAGCAACCGGTGCAAGCCTGTAAACAGGAATGTGGCAAAATTCCTCCTTTTTATTCGCTGCCACTCTCGCCTTCCGCCGCGCTGTCAAAGTCCGATTCGTTCTTACGCACCTCGAGCTAATGCTCCACTCAATTCAGGTTAATACTTGCTGATTTGGGTTTGACATGGATTAAGCCCCGTGATTAACTGGTAACAGCTTTAGCCCTTTGATTTTTGCGGGCAATTGCAGTCTGTTCATTCTCAGCTCGCGGTGGATTTCGACCCTGGTCCCGGGTACAGGCCTCGGCCGATGTTCTCCCTAATCCTACTATTGTACCAATTCGAAATTCCCCGGGCTTCTCGGTCACCCCCTGACTGACTAGCCCGGTTTTTTCGTTTCACAACATCCTCTGCCCTGCCCGCCAACTGGGCCAATCGAGATAAAATCCACCGCCTGAAATCCGCATTGCCAGCCAGGGTGCCGCCGCGCGATGATTGGCCCATATGAATGCCAAATCTCTCACGGTGATTGCGCAGATCAAGGCCAAGCCGGGCAAGGAAAGCTCGGTCCGCCGGGAGCTGCTGTCCCTGGTAGCCCCGAGCCGTAAGGATCCCGGGTGCCTCAACTACGACCTGCACCAGGCGCTGGACAATCCTGCGCTCTTCCTCTTCCACGAAAACTGGACCAGCAAGGCTTTCCTCGATCAGCATCTCCAAAAGCCCGATCTCCAGGCCGTGCTGGCGCGCGTCTCGCAGTTGGTTGCCGAGCCGCCGCTCATTACGCTCTTGGAGAAGATCGGCTGACCAACAACCAAGCCGCGAAGACGCGAAGCAACCGCTCGACGTTCAACGTCCAACCTTCAGCCCGCCGCCAGTGTCTCCCGAGACTCATCTGCTGGCCAGTTGGATCATCGCCGCCAAGACCACGGATAACCCGCGCGATTGCCGGCTCGTGACTTTGGCGGGCATTTTGCCCGACGCCGACGGTCTCGGCCTGATCGTGGATTGGGCCACCCAGACCCTGGGCGTTAAGCAAACTCACTATTACTGGCAGTATCATCACTACTTGCTCCACGGAGTGCTGGGCGGCGTCCTGATCGCAGTTGTGCTGGCCGGCTTTGCCCGTCACCGGTGGCGCGTGGCTTTGCTAGCCCTCCTGGTCTTCCACTTGCATCTGCTCTGCGACTTCGTTGGCTCGCGCGGTCCTGCGCCAGAAGACCTCTGGCCCATCTTCTACTTCGGTCCATTCGACAAGGACCCGATGTGGGTCTGGAAGGGCCAATTGCGGCTCGACGGCTGGTTCAATCGCTGCCTCACCACCGCCCTTTTCCTGTGGTCGCTTTGGCTGCCGGTGTCGCTCGGCCATTCCGTCCTGGGTGTTTTCAACCGGCGCGCGGACCGCGTCTTCGTCGGCGTGCTGCGCAAGTGGCACACTGCCTGGATAAAGCGAAGGCAGCCCCAGGGGTAATTCCGTCCGCCGGAAAGGCCAAGGCGCACCGCACACCTACCGCCAGCTCACAGGACCAGAGCCCTCAAGCCCTGCATTTTAGAACCGCCTGGAACGACTGGGCCGATTCGTGGCCTTGTTCCGATAGCGTAGCCGGGAGACTTCGAGGCGCTGCCGACTTGGAAATCCACGATACGGCAGACTCGGCAGTCTGCGCTACGCCTCCCTATCCCCCGTCCCGAGCTCTAAGCCCGCGGGCTGACCCGCAAGCCGAACTTCTCCGGCGCACTGGCGAATGACATCATCCCCTTCTCCGCCGTGACGCCGACGTAAGGGTCATTTGAGATGAGAATGTTGCCGTCCAGGTCAAGATAGTCGCACAACTCGGCGAGGTTCGCGGCGGCGCTGATGAGAATGCTGCTCTCGATCATGCAGCCCAGCATCGTTTTCAATCCGGCCTTGCGCGCCGCCTGGAGAGCGTCGTAGCCAGCGCTGACGCCGCCAGTCTTGACCAGCTTCACGTTCGCGCCGTGGAAACACTCCGCCACCTGGGCCACGTCCTTGGCGAGATGATACGATTCGTCGGCAAAGATCGGCAGCGGCGAGCGCTGCTTGAGCCAAACCCAGTCCTTGACCGGTGTTGCCGCCGGCATGGGCTGTTCCACAAACTCGATGTGTCCGTCCTTCGCGAGCCACTCGAGCATCTCCAGGGCCTGTTCCTTGGTCTTCCAGCCCTCGTTGGCGTCCACCCGTATTGTCTTGGTGGGTGCGACTTCGCGCAACGCCTGCAAGTTCACATTGTCGTCGGCCACGCCCACCTTCACTTTCAGGATGGGAAACCGCTCCGCCTCCAGGACTTTCTTGCGGATCATCTCCGGCTTATCAATACCGATGGTAAAGGAGCTCACGTGCTGGTTCTCGCGGAACCCAAGCTCCAGGTAATCGTAAACCGCCTTCTTGTCACGTTTGGCCGCGCCGTCCAGCAGGGCGAGGTTGAGGGCGCATTTGGCCGACATGTCGTGCGGCGAAAGCGTGTCCAGGTAGGTCATGCTGCCTTCGACGTCTTTGAACGACAGGCCGCGTGCGTCCACTTTCTTGAAGAACGCCTCCACGGTATCGATACTTTCCTTGTAGCGCTTGGTGGGCGCCGCTTCCCCCAGGCCCACGGTGCCGTCGGCGCCAGTTAGTTCCACCACAACCGTCTTCGAGAGGTTTGTTCCGGTGCCCCGGGCGATAGTCCAAGTGTGGGTCATTTGGAGGTTCAAACGCTTGATAATGAGATTCACAGGGCAAACCAAACCCCAAACCGCCCCAAGAAGCAATACTGTTGTTCGGCCGGGGAGCCGGATAATTCCCATTGCATTTATGCGGGTTCAGGGCAATTTGGAGCAGACATGGCTCCCGAAGAAACACTTGGCCCGGCAGACGTAGCGCCCGAGCAACTCGGAACGTCTCGACCACCGTCGCGCGGCCGCCGCGGTGGCCGTGGCCGCAGAGGCGGCCGGCGGCGACCACCCCGCCCTCCCCTCCAGGAACCGCTCACACCGCCTCAAGGATCAGTCGAGGCGATGCAGCCCAGTGCCGAACCCCTCCCGGCCGATCAGGGCACTACTCAGCCACCCACCCCCGAGGCGGGTGAGACACCTCCGCCGCAGTTACGCGAGCCGCGGGAAACTCCGCGGCCCCCAATGCGCGAACCGCGGAACACACCCCCACCTCCCCATCAAGAGCCGCAACGCCGGGGTCCAATGGCCGTTTCGGAGGCGATCGAAGAGGTCAACCAGATCATTGAGACACTGCGAGCGACGCTGGATGATATGGACACGGTGCTCGAGACCCTCGAGTTAGCCGAACGACAGAAGCTGGCGGACGAGCATGAGATCGAAACACTCCGCCGCGGCCTGCGTCAGTTGCACCGCCCCAGAGAAGGCGGCCCCCAGCCGCCGCGGCACTGAGCTCCAGTACCCGGACAAAGAAATTCCGATACATCGCGGGACCAAGTCCGCTCTTATTAACATCCAACTTCAGTTGGGTGATAAGCGCGCCGCGTAGGATGCCAACCGTTTCAGCGGTTTTCCCTGCCGTCACGTTGCTTCTCTGTCGTCGTACTAGTTCACCGGGGCGGCTCGGCTCTTCCTCCAGGAGAGGGTTACGCAGGGTTAATGGGCAGCGTCTTCTTTGTCGCACGATTCCCGTCATTTGTCTTGATCCTCCAATCCTGCTTGCCGCACCTTGCATGCAAAGGAAGCCCATGACCTGGGCGATGTGGTGCCTATGACGACAGAACCTGTGCCCGAAAGAATCCGCGCGATCCTCACCGGGCCCGGGCTCGTGATTCTGCTGCCCTACCTCTACTTCCGTTATCACACCTTGCGCTACCAGTTTGACGAGGAAGGCATCCACATGAAGGTCGGCATCCTCTTCCGCCGGGAGACCAACTTGACTTACTCGCGCATTCAGGACATCCACCTTCGCTCTGGCATCCTGCAACGCTGGCTCGGCTTGGCCAACGTTCAGATTCAGACCGCTTCCGGCTCCGCCGGCCCGGAGCTGGTCATCGAAGGCTTCAAAGATTACGAAGCCATCCGCGACTTCCTCTACACCCGCATGCGGGGTTACCAGACCCGCCTGAGCTCGCCCCGCCCGCTCACAGATCAGGTTTCCCCTCTCGCCGCCTCAAGTGCCGGCGGGCAAGTTCCAGCCCAATCGGCCTCAGCCCCGTCCACCGCCGGCGACACCGAAATGGTCTCCCTGCTCCTGGGTATCCGTGATGAACTGCGCCGCACACGCGAGCTGCTCGAAGCCCGCAGCCCAAGCTCGCGACCGACTCCACCCCAACCCCCGCCCCGTGTATAACTCGTTCCGCCATGCCTGCGAACGATTGCTGCGCATCCCGCACGACCCGGCTCCACCGCCCGGCGACGAAGCCAGCACTCGCATTTTCCGCGCTGCGCCGAACTACTACAAGTACCTGCTCTTGATCTGGGCGCTCAAGACGGCCTTGGCCGTCTTCGTCGTCGTCGTCGCGCTCGTGGTTCCCGTCGCAACTGCCTCTTTGACAATGGTGCGACATGGCCAACCCTGGGGGTTCTTGCTTCTCATGCTACCGCTCCTCGTGCTGGCGTCCAATGTCCTGGGCTGCCTTTTCAACCTCGCCGTTCTGCGCCTGGAATATGAGAAACGCTGGTATGTGGTGACTGATCGCAGTCTGCGCGTGCGCGAAGGCGTGCTGACTGTCCGCGAGATGACGGTCAACTTTGCCAATATCCAGAACATTTCGATCTCCCAGGGGCCCATACAACGCGCTCTCGGAATCGCCGACCTCCGGGTCGAAACCGCTGGCGGTGGCGGCGGCGGCAGCCACCACAACCAGCACCAACCCATCGAGAATCTGCACACGGCCTGGTTCCGCGGGGTAAACAATGCCAATGAGGTTCGCGAACTCATCCAGCAGCGCCTTCGCCTGCTGAAAGATTCCGGCCTCGGTGATCGCGAAGAGCTACCACACCCCAGCCCTGCCCTCCCCTCTGGAGCGAGCCTTCTCCTCCCCTCCCCCGCCCTCCTAGCTGCGCTGCGTCAAGTCCACGCCGAGGCAGGCGCGCTGCGCCACGCCACCCGGCTGCTGGAGTGACAAGAACCATGCGCAACCTGTCGCTGACTCGTTTGTTGTCCTGCGCTGCCGGTGCCATTCTATCGTGCTGCGCCCTTCGAGGCCAAGACCAGCCCTCACCGGCGTCGGCCCAATACCTGGGTGACCACCCGGAACTAATCCTCTCCGCTAGCCAGGATTGGGGTGAACTGGGCTGGAATGTAGCTGCCCACGCGCCAGGACAGGTCGGCTCCCCACTACAGGTTGGTGATAAGACGTACATCAAGGGCCTCGGCCATCATGCGAACGGCTCGATCAATGTGTTCCTGGGCGGCGAATATGCTGCTTTCGATGCCGAAGTCGGACTTCAACCTTGCAGCGGCGGCAGCGTCATCTTCCGAGTCTTCGTGGACGGCCGGCAGCGATTCGACAGCGGCATC
>Ga0181538_10005165_pt1 | contig 11834 bp, 8 predicted proteins | sample PEATcosm2014_Bin_40_FD_119773 | JGI IMG/M metagenome (GOLD analysis project Ga0181538, IMG submission 119773) | Peatland microbial communities from MTU Mesocosm Facility, Houghton, MI, USA - PEATcosm2014_Bin23_30_metaG | ecosystem: Environmental > Terrestrial > Soil > Wetlands > Peat | place...
AGTACGCTGGGTCGGTGGCTGGGCCGGATTCCAGTGTCTTGACGGAGGGATACCGCCTCACGGACATCTCCCCGCGGGCCTTCCAGCACCCGGCCGACCGCGCGGCCACCGCCGCGCTCGGCTCGATCCCGTATCTCGACACCGTCGTCAGGAAGCTGATCGAGCTCGGCTACGAGCGCGCGCTGCGCCAGAGCTACCTGGGGTCCTCCGTGCGGCTCTCCGAAGAGCAGCTCGGCGACGTCTACCGCGAGCACGCGATCGCGTACGCGACGCTCGACATGGACGACGTGCCCGACCTGTACCTGACCCAGTACCCGGCGCCGAACGCGCTCGCGATCGGCGCGAGCAAGCCGATCGTCGTCGTGCAGTCGGAGCTCGTGCAGCTGCTCGACGCGCGCCAGCGCCGCGCGGTGTTCGCGCACGAGGCCGCGCACATCCTCTCCGACCACCAGCTCTACCGCACCGCCCTTGCGATCCTCGTGCTGCTCACGCGCAGCGCGCGGCTGCCGTTGCCGCTCGCGCCCGTGCGCTCCGCGCTGATGGAGTGGGGCAGGGCGACCGAGCTGAGCGCCGACCGCGCCGCCGCGCTCGTCACGCGCGAGCCGCTCGTCGTCTGCCGCACGCTGATGTCGCTCGCCGCCGGCGCGATGGTCGACCAGCTCGACCTCGACCTGTTCATGCGCCAGGGCCTCGACTACCAGGAGAAGGGCGGCGGCATCGAGCGCCTGACCAGGCTGATGCTCGACCTCGGCGTCACGCACCCGCTGCCCGTCAAGCGCACGCACGAGCTGATGGAGTGGGTGCGCTCCGGCGAGTTCGAGCGCATCGCCGGCGGCGAGTACCCGCGCCGGGGCGATCCCGTCGACCCGCGCGCCGACAGCAGCGACGCCGTCACCTTCTACTCAGAACGCATCCGCGACGGCTTTCGCGACGCCGGCGAGTCGATCAACTCCGTCGGCAAGCAGCTCGCCGGGTGGCTGCGCAGGGACGGCGGCGAGGACGACGAGGACGACGCGCAGGAGACGGGCGAGGAGTCTTAGCTGATGCCGGCTGCTGTGGTGGCCGGCGCCGGCAACGCTGTCCGAAGGACGCCGCGATCGCGTCTCCCAAAAATGTTCAGAACGCCTGCGGCTCCGCCGTGTGCGCCGGGCGTCCCGCCAGCGGCACCGTCAGGCGCATGATCGTCCCGCGCTCCGGCGCGCGCGCCCATTCGAGCTCGCCGCCCACCAGCTCCGCGCGCTCGCGCATCCCCGACATCCCGAAGCCGCCCTCCAGGCCGTCGCCGCGCGGGCCCAGGCGCGCCGTCTCCGGCAGCCCGCGCCCGTCGTCGGTCACCGACGCGGTGACCACGCCGTCGCGCTCGGTCACGCTGATCACCGCTTTCGTCGCCTGCGCGTGGCGGCTGACGTTCGTCAGCGCCTCCTGCACGACCCTGTAGATCGTGCTCTCCAGCTCCGCGTCCAGGCGCCGCCCGGCGTCATCCGCGCCATTCTGCTCCGCGCCATCGGGTCCGCCGCCGAGGGCGATCTCCGTCTTCACTTCCAGCCCGTCGATCGCCTGCGCGCGGCGGGCGAGCGCCTCCAGCGCCGCCGCCAGCCCGAGGTCGTCCAGCGCCGCCGGGCGCAGCTCGGTGATCAGGTGGCGCAGGCCGTCGATCTCCGTGCCAAGGCCCTCCAGCGCCGCGTCCACCGCCTTGCTCAACGCCTCCTTGTCGTCCAGGTCGCGCGCGTTGGCCAGCTGCAGCCGCAGCGCGCCGATGCCCTGGATGCTCTCGTCGTGGATCTCGCGCGCCCAGCGCGTGCGCTCGCGCTCGCGCGCCTCCATGCCGTAGCGCAGGCGTTCGATCTCCACCGAGCGCTCGGCCGCAAGGCGCTGGGAGACGCTCGACGCGAACGCGCTCAGCGCCTGGCGGTCGGGCTCGCGGAAGCTGCCGTCCTCGCGCAGCGCGATCACCAGCCCGCCGCCGTGGCCCTCCAGGTTCAGCGGCTCCACCAGCACCGACCGCGCCTGCAGGCCGAGTTCGTGCAACCACGCCGCCTCCGGGCCGCGGGGACGGTCCAGCGCCAGCGCCCTGCCCTCCAGGTACAGCGACCCCAGCGCGCTGCCCTGCACGCGCGTGATCCGCAGGCGCACCGACTGCGCGCCGCTGCTCGCCGCCACGCGCAGCTCGCCGCGCTCCTCGATCACCACCAGCAGCGTGCCCGCGTCGAGCAGCGCCAGGCCGCGATCGGCCATCAGGCGCAGCAGCCACAACTCAGATCCGGAGAGCACGGCACGGGATTATGGCCCGCCGCACCGCGTACGCGCCTCAGCGGCTCTCCGTCGGCTCGCGCGGCACCGCCGCCGCGCTCCCCGGGGACGGGTAGCCATGGTCGCCGTTGACGCTGCGCAGCGCCGCGCGGGCGCGCGCCAGCAGCGCCTCCGCGCTCACGTCCTGCTGCCACGCCGCCAGCCCCACAGAGATCTCCAGCGGCTCGCGCGCGCCCGCCGCTTCCACCTTGATCGTGCGCAGCCGCTCCAGCGCCCGCCGCGCCACGATCTCTCCCTGCGGGCTGTCGGCGCCCGGCAGCACGATCAGCAGGTCCTGCGCCGGCGTGGCCGCTCCCTGCCGGCCCTCGGGGCTCCGTCCGGCCAGCCCGCTCGGCCCGACCCGTCCGACGCGGTCGAAGCGGCGCAGCTCGCGGCGCAGCGCCGCGGCGACGTACTCGACCGTCTGCTCGCGCAGCTCGCCGCCGTGCTCGCGCGCCAGCTCGTCGAGGTTGTCGATCGCCACCAGCAGGCAGCTCAGCCCGGTGCCGTGGCGTTCGGCGCGGCCGATCTCCTCCTCCAGGCGCTCGCCCAGCGCCGCCGGCGTCAGACAGTCATCGCCCCCTGGCGGGGGTCGATCGGAGCGCGGATTGGGGTCGCTGGCAGCCATGCCTGTAGCGGACGAGTGTACGCCTGGGTTGGGGGTCCCTCCTGGACCGTTCCGTAGGGATTATGCCCGCCCCAGCGCGCCGGGGCAAGGCGTGCACGCGCGCGACGCAGGAGCGATCTCCGTGTTTCGCGGCGATCCCGTCGGCACGCACGCCCGAGCGATCCGTCCCCGCGCGCTGGTACACCACCTGCTGTGCTGCAAGAGCTGCGTGTCGAGAATCTGCTGCTGATCGAGCAGGCCCAGCTGCGGCTGGCGCCCGGGCTGAACGTGCTCACCGGCGAGACCGGCGCCGGCAAGACGGTGCTCGCCCACGCGCTCGACCTGCTGCTCGGAGGGCGCGCCCGCGCGGGGATCGTCCGCCCGGGCGCGAGCGAGGCGTACGTCGAGGGCATCTTCGACCTCCCCCAGCGCCTGCGCGAAGAGCTCGGCGAGCGCCTGCCCGCAGACGCCCAGGAGCTCACGCTCGCCCGCCGCGTCAGCGCCGACGGGCGCACCCGCGCCTACGTGGGCGGCCGCTCGGCCGCCGTCGGCGAGCTGCGCGACGTCGGCGCCGCGCTGCTCGCGTTCTACGGGCAGCACGAGCACCGCAAGCTGACGCTGTCAGCCGCGCAGCTGGAGATCCTCGACGGCCACTGCGACGGCGACCACGCCGCGCGCCTGAGCGCGTGCGCGCAGGCGTTCGCGCGGACGCGGCAGCTGGAAGAGCGGCTGCAGAGCCTGCGCGAGCTCTCCGCCCAGCGCGAGCGCGAGCTCGACCTGCTCGCCTACGAGCTCGCCGAGATCGACGCGCTCGCGCCCGACGAGGGCGAGCACGAGCGGCTGCTCGCCGCGCGCGAGCGCCTGCGCAGCCTCGACGCGCTGTGCACCGCCGCCGGCGCCGGCGCCGAAGCGCTCTCGCCGGAGTCGGGCGACGCGGGCGGCGCCGCGCAGCTCGTGGCCGGCGCGGCAGCGCGGCTGGACGCGATCGCCGGCGTCGACCCGGCGCTGGACGCGCTCGCCGAGAGGATGCGCGCGATCCTCGTCGAGTCCCAGGATCTCGCCGGCGAGCTGCGCGACTACTGCGAGCGGGCCGCCGCCGACGCGCTGGCATCGTCCCCGGAGGGGGACGGGGTCGTCGGACAGCTCGGCCCGGACGTCTCCCTCGACGCGCTGGAAGAGCGGCTGGCCGCGATCGAGCGGCTCGCGCGCAAGCACGGCGGCAGCGTCCAGGCGGTGCTCGACTACGCCGTCCAGGCCCGCGCGCGCCACGACGAGCTCGCCGGGGCGGAGGTGGCGCTCGCGCAGAGCACCGAGCAGCTGGACGTCGCGCGTGCCGAGCTCGAGCGCCACGTGCTGTCCGTGCGCCGGGCCCGCAGGGCCGCCGCCAAGAGCCTCGCGCTCGCCGTCCGCGAGCAGCTGAGCGCGCTGGCGATGGGCGAGGCCAGCTTCGAGGTGGTGCTCGAGGAGCGCGAGCCGGGCCCCACCGGCGGCGACTCGGTCGAGCTCACGATCGCCCCCAACCCCGGGGTGCCGGCCGGCCCGCTGCGGGAGATCGCCTCCGGCGGCGAGCTCTCGCGCGTGATGCTCGCGATCATGAGCGTCGCCGGCGCCTCGCCGCAGGACGCGACGCTCGTCTTCGACGAGGTCGACGCCGGCATCGGCGGGCAGACCGCGCGCGCCGTCGGCGCCAGGCTGCGCGAGCTCGGGGAGCGCAGGCAGGTGCTGTGCATCACCCACCTGCCGCAGATCGCCTCGCTCGGCGCCCGCCACTTCTCGATCGTCAAGGACACCCGCGCCGAGCCCACGCGCACCACCGTCGTGCAGCTGCGCGAGAGCGACGTCGTCAGCGAGCTCGTGCGGATGCTCGGCGCCGACAGCGACGACAGCGCCGCGCGCAGGCACGCCCGCGACCTGCGCCGAGCTGCCTGAGACGTCGAAACCCCCGCACGCGCGGCGTTTCCGCCGTCCGGGCGTTACTCTCGAAGCTGTGGCCGCAACGCAATCCGCAGGGCCCGCGATCGCATCCACGCCCGCGATCGTGCCGATCGCGCCGAGCGTCGCCGGCCCGGTGCGCCCAGGCAGGCGCACGAAGCTGCTCGTCGGGCACCTCGTGCGCGGCGACATCGCGCTGATCGACCACCTGGACATCGACCGCGTCTCGGCGGAGGAGCTGATCGCCGCGGGCGCCGCCGCGGTGCTCAACTGCAGCCCGTCCTCCGGCGGCTCCTACCCCAACCTCGGCCCGCAGCTGCTGGTCGAGGCGGGCATCCTGCTCGTCGACCTGCCCGACGACACGCTGTTCGACGCGCTCTCAGACGGCGACCCCGTCGTCATCAACGTGCTCGGCGACCGCGCCGAGGTGCTGCGCAAGGGCAAGCTGCTGGCGCGCGGCGAGGTGCTCGACCGGGCGCGCGTGTGCGCCGAAACCGAGGCGCGCAGGCGCGAGATCGACGATGCGCTCGAGCGCTTCGCGCGCAACACCATCGAGCACATGCGCGAGGAGCGCGAGCTGCTCGCCGGCAGGATCCAGCTGCCGCGCTTCGCCACCGACTTTCGCGACCGCTCGACGCTGGTCGTCGTCCGCGGCGTCGGGCACCAGCGCGACCTGCGCGCCCTGCGGCCGTTCATCCGCGACATGCGCCCGCTGGTCGTCGCCGTCGACGGCGGCGCCGACGCGGTGCTCGAAGCCGGGCTGACGCCGAACATGATCGTCGGCGACATGGACTCCGCGAGCGAGGCGGCGCTGCGCTGCGGCGCCGAGCTCGTCGTGCACTCCTATCCAGACGGTCGCGCGCCGGGGCGCGAGCGCCTGGAGCAGCTCGGGCTGGCGTTCAAGCTCGTCCCCGCGCCTGGCACCAGCCAGGACGTGGCGATGCTGCTCGCCGCCGAGAAGGGCGCGCGCCTGATCGTCTCCGTCGGCTCGCAGCTCAACCTCGTCGAGTTCCTCGACCGTCACCGCGAGGGCATGTCCTCGACGTTCCTCACGCGCCTGCGCATCGGCGAGATCCTCGTCGACGCCAAGGGCGTCAGCCGCCTCTATCGTCCCCGCCCGGGGCTCACGCCGCTGCTGGTCGTGATCGCCGCCGGCGTGATCGCGATGATCGCCGTCGTCTGGATGACCCCCGCCCTGCGAGATGTCGCGGAACTGCTCTGGCTGAGGCTCCAGCTGCTGTTCGGCGCCAGCTGACCCAAGCCAGCGCCAGCGCCCGCGCCCATGTTCGACTACCGCTACCACGCGCTGTCCCTCGCGGCCGTCCTGTTCGCGCTCGCGCTCGGCGTGCTGCTGGGAGTGGCGATCGGCGACTCCAACCTCGTCTCCTCGGCCAAGAGCGGCATCGTCCACAACCTCGACTCGGAAATCGGCCAGGCCCGCCAGCAGGCCGGCCAGCTCCAGACCCGGCTCAACCAGGAGGAAGCGTTCGCCAACGGCCTGTATCCGCTCGCCGTGCACGAACTGCTCGCCGGGCGCACGATCGGGCTGGTGTTCCTCGGCGGCTCCTCCGACCAGGTCGACTCGCTCGTGCGCACCGCCGTCGCGCAGGCCGGCGGCGACGTCACGACCGTCGTCGCCGTGCGCGAGCCGCCCGACCTGTCCGGCCTTGCGCACGAGGCGAGCGGCACGCACTACGTGTCGCTCGCGACGTCCACGCGCGTGCTCGAACGCTTCGGCGCGCTGATCGGCCACCAGTTCGCGAGCGGCGGGCCGCAGATCGGACGCGAGCTGATCGGCCGCGTGCGCGCCAGCCTGCTGAGCGCCTTCGACGGCCAGCTCACGCGCCTGGAAGGGGTCGTCGTGATGCGCGCCCAGCCGAGCGGCATGAGCGCCGCGCAGAGCGAAGCCAGCGCGGCGCTCGAGTCGGGCCTGCTCGCGGGCGTCGCGGGCGCCGGCGTCCCCGCCGTCGGCGTCGAGCTGAGCGGCACCGACCCCTCGCAGGTCCCCTGGTACAAGGGCAGGGGCATCGCCAGCGTCGACGACCTCGACGAGCTCGCCGGACAGGCCGCGCTCGACTACGCGCTCGCCGGCGACCGCGGCACGTTCGGCGTCAAGGCGACCGCCGAAGCGCTGCTGCCCGGCGCCGGCGCCCAGCCCTGAGGGCGGGCTGGAGGAGCCGGCGCCGGCCCGTTCGGCGCGTCCGCCCGCGTCGCTAGCTTCCATCCATGCACGCCCTCGCCTTCCTGCTCGCGCTGATCGCCGCCGCGATCCTCGCCCCGGCGCTGCTGCGCGCGCTCGGCGACGGCGGACACACGCGGGCCAACTACCGCGGCCGCGCGCTGCCGTTTCCCTTCGGCGTGCTCACGCTCGCCGCCGCGCCGATCGCGCTGATCCCGCTGCTGGCGCTGCAACGCTTCGCCTCCACCCAGGTGCTGCCCGCGCAGCTGCTGCCGATCGCCGTGTACGCGCTCGGCGTGCTCGCGCTCGGGCTGCTCGACGACACGCTCGCGCCGGACGGCGACGGCCGCGGCGCGGGCACCGGCGCCGGCGCACACGCCTCCCCGCGCGGCTGGCGCGGCCACGGCGCCGCGACGCTGCGCGGCGAGCTGTCCACGGGCGCGCTGAAGGCCGCCGGCTCGCTCGGGCTGGCGCTGCTCGCGATGAGCTACCTCGGGCTCTCCAACGGGCGCTGGCTGCTCGCGGCCGCCGTGCTCGTGCTCGCGACCAACGCCTTCAACCTGCTCGACCTGCGCCCCGGCCGCGCCACCAAGGCGTTCGTGCTGCTCGGCGCGGGCCTCGCGATCGGCTCGGCCGACCTGCGCACGCTGTGGGCCCTCGGGCTGTTCGCCGCGCCCGCGCTCGTCGCGGGCGTGTACGACCTGCGCGAGCGCGCGATGCTCGGAGACACCGGCGCCAACCTGCTCGGCGCGCTCGCCGGGCTGTGGCTGGTGCTGACGCTGTCGGGCACCGGACAGCTCGTCGCGCTCGCGCTGCTCGTCGTAATCACGCTATATGGAGAGCTCCGCTCGATTTCCGCCTTGATCGAACGGACTCCGGGGCTGCGCCAACTAGACTCCTGGGGCAGGCCCACATGAGCATGTATCCTTCCGACCGCCACGCGCAGGCGCCCAGCAAGACCCGGTTCATCTTCGTGACCGGCGGCGTCGTCTCCTCGCTCGGCAAGGGGATCGCGGCGGCCTCGCTCGGACGGCTGCTCGTCGCACGCGGGCTGACGGTCGGACTGCAGAAGTTCGACCCGTACATCAACGTCGACCCGGGCACGATGTCGCCCTACCAGCACGGCGAGGTGTTCGTGACCGAGGACGGCGCCGAGACCGACCTCGACCTCGGCCACTACGAGCGCTTCACCGACGCCAACACCAGCCACGCCTCGAACGTCACCGCGGGCGGCATCTACGACACGGTCATCCGCCGCGAGCGCCGCGGCGACTACCTCGGCGGGACCGTGCAGGTGGTGCCGCACATCACCGACGAGATCAAGCAGCGGATCGCGCTGATCGCCGAGTCGAGCGACGTCGACTTCGTGATCACCGAGATCGGCGGCACGGTCGGCGACATCGAGTCGCTGCCGTTCCTGGAGGCGATCCGCCAGTTCCCCGTCGACGTCGGGCGCCGGCGCTGCATGTTCATCCACCTGACGCTCGTGCCCTACATCGGCCACGCCGGCGAGCTGAAGACCAAGCCGACGCAGCACTCCGTCAACGAGCTGCGGCGCATCGGCATCGCGCCGGACATGCTCATGTGCCGCTCGGAGGGCTCGCTGTCGAACGAGATCCGCAAGAAGATCGCGCTGTTCGCGAGCCTGCCGATGGAGGCGATCGTCTCCGCGTGCGACGTCGACAACATCTACAAGGTCCCGCTGACGTTCCGCGAGCAGGGAGTCGACGACTTCATCCTCGAGCACTTCGCGATGGAGGCGCCCGCCCCTGACCTGGTGCGCTGGACCGAGCCGATCGAACGCGCCGCGCGCGCCACGAAGACCGTGCGGATCGCGCTCGTCGGCAAGTACGTGCAGCTGGAGGACGCCTACCTGTCCGTCTGCGAAGCGCTCCGCCACGCCGCCTCGCTGCAGGACGCCAGGGTGGAGATCGACTGGATCGACTCCGAGACGCTCGAGGGCGGCGACGAGGGCGAGATCGAGCGCCGGCTCGGCGACGCCGACGGCATCCTCATCCCCGGCGGCTTCGGCGGGCGCGGGATCGAGGGCAAGATCGCCGCCGCGCGCTTCGCCCGCGAGCGCCGCATCCCGTATCTCGGCATCTGCCTCGGCATGCAGGTCGCCGTCGCCGAGTTCGCCCGCGACGTCGCCGGCATGGAGGGCGCCAACTCGACCGAGTTCGACATCGAGACGCCGTTCGCGGTCATCGACCTGCTGCCCGAGCAGAAGGAAGTCGCCGACCTCGGCGGCACGATGCGCCTGGGCGCCGACCCGATCAAGCTCCACGCCGGCACCAGGGCGCTGGAGATGTACGGCGAGGCGGTCATCTACGAGCGCCACCGCCACCGCTACGAGGTCAACAACCGCCTGCGCAAGCGCCTGGAGAGCGCCGGCCTGCGCGTGTCCGGCACCTCGCCCGACGAGCGCCTGGTCGAGGTGATCGAGCTCGACGGCGGGGAGGGTGGGCATCCATTCTTCGTCGCCTCGCAGTTCCACCCCGAGTTCAAGTCGCGTCCGGAGCGCCCCGCGCCGCTGTTCCGAGACTTCGTCGCCGCCGCGCTCGCACGCGCCGGCGAGCTGCACGCCGGCGTCTCGTGAGTGTCGGAGAGCTCGAGCGGCGCTATCTGCACGGCACGTTCGCGGAGCTGTGCCGGATCGAGAGCCCCTCGGGGCGCGAGCGCGCCTGCGCCGAGCGCGTGACCGCCGAGCTGCGCGCGCTCGACATCGCGGTCCACGAGGACGACGCGGGGCCGCGCGTGGGCTGCGACTGCGGCAACCTGCTCGCGTTCGTCCCCACCGCCGGGCGCGCCGCCGACCCCGCCGCCGGGGAGGCCGACGGACCCCGCCGCTCGGTGCTGCTGTGCGCGCACCTCGACACCGTCCCGCTGCAGGCGCCGGTCGAGCCGGTGCTCGTCGACGGCGGCTGGGAGAACGCCAACGAGGGCATCCTCGGCGCCGACAACAAGGCCGCCGTGGCGGTGCTGCTCGCGCTCGCCCGCCACGTCAGCCGCGAGGGCGCGCCGGTGGACGTCGAGCTGCTGTTCACCGTCGGCGAGGAGATCGCGCTGGCCGGCTCGAACGCGTTCGACGCCTCGCGCCTGCGCAGCGACTTCGGCTTCGTCTTCGACCACGCCTCGCCGATCGGCGAGGTCGTGATCGACTCGCCCACGCACTTCCGCATCGAGGCGACCTTCCGCGGCGCCGCCGCGCACGCCGGCATCCGCCCGGAGGAGGGCCGCAGCGCGATCCTCGCGGCCGCCCGCGCGATCGCCTCGATGCCGCTCGGGCGCCTGGACTCCGAGACGACCGTCAACGTCGGCACCATCTCAGGCGGGAGCGCGATCAACGTCGTCGCCGAACGCTGCACGCTGACGATGGAGACACGCGCGCTCGACGGCGAGCGCGCGGAGAGCGTCGTCGCGGAGATCGTCGACCGCCTGCACGAGGCCGCCAACCTCCCCGACTGCGACTGCGACGTGGACGTCAGCGTGCAGCGCACCTTCTCCGGCTACCGCCTGCCCGCGAGCAGCCCGCCCGTGCGCGTGGCCGAGCAGGCGCTGCGCGCGTGCGGGCACGAGCCGGTGCGCATCGCAAGCGGCGGCGGCTCCGACGCCAACGCGCTGATCGCGCAGGGCTTTGCAACAGTGAACATGGCGAACGGGACCGAGCGCAACCACGAGCCCGGGGAGCGCGTGAGCGCGATCGCGCTCGAGCAGATGCTCGACGTGGCGCTCGCCCTGCTGGACGAGGCGGCGGCGCTTTCGCCCGCTGCGGCCGTGTAGCTTGCAGCGCCGATGCTGAAGCTCCGCCCCGCCATCGTCGTCGAGATCCGCCGCGCCGGCCCCGGTGCCCAGGCGTCCGCGGACGCCCGCTCGCCCGCCGGCGGCGAGCAGCGGCTGGTCGTCGAGCTCGCCACCGACGACGGCCCCGGCAGGCGCCGCGAGGCGATCGCCGACGTCGCGCTCGTCGGCAGCGCGCAGGTCGGCGACGAAGTGATCGTCAACACGCAGGCGCTCGACCTCGGCCTCGGCTCCGGCGGCTTCGACGTCGTCCACGTCAACCTCACGCGCGGCCTCGACGGCGGGCACGATGAGGATCCCGCCCGCCCAACTCCCGCCGCCTCGCGCGCGATGAAGCTCAACTACACGAGCATCCAGCACGCGGTCGCGCCCGTCGAGGGCGAGCCGCTGCAGCTGCCGATCGAGCGTCCCGTCGCGGTGCTCGCGCTGCACGGCCAGCTCGCCGCCCTCGCGTGGGCGTTCGCGCAGGCCGCCCCCGGCGTGCGGCTCGGCTACGTGCAGACCGAGGGCGGCGCGCTGCCCGGCGGGCACTCGCAAACCGTGCGCCTGCTGCGCGAGCGCGGGCTGCTCGCCGGCCACCTGACCGCGGGCGCCGCGTTCGGCGGCGAGGGCGAGGCGATCACGACCGCCGGCGCGCTGCACCACGGGCTGCGCGTGCTCGGCTGGGACGCAGCCGTGTGCGGGCCCGGCCCGGGGATCGTCGGCTCGGGCTCCACGCTCGGACACGGCGGCATGAGCGCGCTCGACTCGGCGCACGTCGCGCTCGCGCTCGGCTGCCAGACGCTGCTGGTCGCGCGCATGTCCTCCGGCGACGAGCGCACGCGCCACCGCGGCATCTCCCACCACACGCTCACCGTGCTCGACCTGCTGCTCGAGCCGGTCACCGTGGCGCTGCCCGCGGGCATGCGCTCGCCCGTCGGCGCCGACCTGCGCGCGGGCCTCAGCGCGGTCTTCGGCGGCGCGATGCCAAGCCCCCCGGCGCAGGAGCGCCCGGCGCTCGCGGTCGAGGCCAGGCGGCCGATCGTC
>Ga0181538_10005169_pt1 | contig 11824 bp, 11 predicted proteins | sample PEATcosm2014_Bin_40_FD_119773 | JGI IMG/M metagenome (GOLD analysis project Ga0181538, IMG submission 119773) | Peatland microbial communities from MTU Mesocosm Facility, Houghton, MI, USA - PEATcosm2014_Bin23_30_metaG | ecosystem: Environmental > Terrestrial > Soil > Wetlands > Peat | place...
ATTCAGGGCCGATAACTCAACAGAAAGTTGCATGGAATCAAACGGATGAGGTATATGCATCGTCAAAGCACTGGCCGGTTTTGAGCGCCCCGCGCTGGCTGGTTTTGGCGCGCCCCGCGACAGTTGGAGGAGTGCCGTTTCCGAAATCCCACGGATCAAGCAATTGTTCGGAATTGAGAGGCGTGACAATGCTCGTTTCGACGTGCATATCGAGCATGAGATAGTTAGAGCCAACATGCAAGCCGTGCCGAAACTTATCGACCTTGCCCTGCACAAAGTCGCCATATTCCATGTAGTAATCGGGAACATCAGAGGTTTTCTCTCCCATGAGCACAACATCGGACGGTGAACGATGAGCCGGCAGCGGGCGGCCATACTTTTCATTGTAATAAGACATGTGTTCATTGAGAATGTACGAGTGCTGCCCTGCGGGCTGCTGATCGGCCGGACACAATAGGATCGGTGGATTCCACACATTGAAGACGACCAACGGCCAAACGTCGTGAAATTCGCCAGGACTGCCATCGTCGGGATACACCGGGCCGACGTGATCGGAATCCCAGCCCATATGATCGGGGAATAGACAGCCGTCGGGTTCATCGGCATATATGAGCAAAGCCATCCCCACCTGTCGCAGGTTGCTCGTGCATTGTACCGTCTCGGCTTGCTGGCGAGCGCGGGAGACACACGGAAGAAGAATTGCTATTAAGACAACCATGATTGCAAGGACAACCAGTAGCTCTACGAAAGTAAAGCCACGCTTGGCTAAAACGTGGTGCATCACTGTCACGTCGAAGAGTCTCCTTCAATCAGTAGGATGCACGACTACGATACCAGCTTCAATTGAGCGAAACATGTCTTCCATTGGCGCGCCCGCTGACACAGAAGGGGGTTATGAAGTGACCGTGGCCGTTGTTGCGCAGCTTTCAAGTCGCTGTTCCCAACCGCCGCCTTTTCTGCAGCAACAACGGATAGTCGTACCACGACAATATTGGCGGCCACGATAATCCCGCTCAGCCCACAAAGGAATATCGCCTTCTTCTTCGACACCCAGGGTTCCTAATCTCCACAAAATGGCGCACGCCCAATTAGCGCACCACGACCGCGCGTCTATTGCAATCGTACGTAAGGACGACCACGCCGAGAATGACGAGTGAACGCGCCAGCGTACGTCCGTTGATGAATTCTCTATCAAAGCCAAAGCATGCACAATTAATTAAGAGGTGCCTGGTCAGCACGGTTCCAATGGCAACCGAAAACATTACAAGTAGTACAGCCGACAATAGCAATGATCCTTGAACACACAAGCCACCTACGAGACAGAGTCCGACAGTCAGTTCGATATATGGAAGTACCATCGCAACGAATCGTCCAATCGGGGGCCCGAGTAGCTGATATTGGTAAAACGCGATCAAAAAGTCGTACGGCTGCCTAATTTTATCCATTCCGGATATTATAAAAATAACACCACAGGACATGCGAAGGCACGTACCGACAGCAAGCAATGACCACTTCGTCGTGACGCCCGTATTATTAGATTCCATTCTTATTACCATGTGCTACCTTGTCCGGAAAACTCATTCGCCATTCTTCAAACCCGCCCCGAAACACCCGTACATCCTTTCCTCCGTTATCTAAGAGATGCCGTGCAACGAAGTGTGCCGCTCGACAATTGGTACCATTGCAGTATACGATGATTGTTTGCCTCAGATTCCTTATGCTTACAACAGGCGACAAGTCCGGATATTCAACGCTGGATAAGGGCAAATTTACTGCGCCGGGAATGTGCCCGCTCGCAAATGCATCTGGTTCGCGAGCATCGACGATAATCGCACCCCGCGTTACTAATTGGGTTAATTGTGAAAGTGTAATCACGTTATCAAACGCGTCCGTATATTCATCTTCGACCTCGCGCACTGCAGCGGCACGTGTGAGAAACCCTCCATATGTCAGGGAGTGCGCGATTGTTGCTATCAGCGCACCCACGGTGACTAGGATAGCGGCCTGAAACAGACCTGTGCGGCGCGCGAATTGAGAGCCCCGCGGCAGCCAATATGCTTCAATCAGGCGACCCCAAATGAAACACGCCCCAATGCCTACAAGATAAGTTGAGAAGACGACATTCTTCCAAGTGAGCAACCTGGGCGGGATCAAATGCTTGCCGAGAACAGCGATGCCCTGTCCACTCCAGTAAGGTACCAGTTCGCTAAATGCCAGTCTAGTCACCGGCCGACCGGAATCCGAGACGATTGCATAATCACCATCCGCGCGAAAGAAAAGAATATAGTGGTCGTAATCCTCTGCAAATGACGATCGCACGTACAAAATAATTGGGCATGACGCACTTCTCAAATCAGCAACAGTCATTCCTGAGTATGATTGCGGTGTTAGACCAATGGCTTTGATCGCGCGTTCGAGATCATTCATCGAGCTTCCGCGAGGTGAGCTAACATAATCTCGACTTAGGAGCGAAGCAAAGTTCACATCATTTCCCGAAATATGGGCGGCGCCATAAACGGCATAAACTCCACACAATGGCTGGGAGGATAGATCTCGCCCTTCCGTTGCTGCGACAGCGAAGGGGGCAAGCTTAATGAATGTCAAGGCCATTAAACAGCCGAATTTATGGTGATTCCATCCGTGTGGGGTCGACGGGACACGACTCTTTACGGCCGCCAACAATGACATGTTGAGCACCCTGTTGACGAACAATTTCTTTCTATGCTCTGCTTCTTTTGAGCTTCAAGAACGCGGCAACAGCCCCACCTAGTACAATTACTATTGCAATTGTGGTCACACAGGCCAATTTCCATGAGGGCCCGGATGCGCTTCTTTGAGAATCGATCAGTCGTTCGTTGTCAAGAGAATGATCAAGCGCGCTAAGCGCACCGGCATCGACGTCGGCCAGGGGCATTCCATTATGCCACACACGTGGTACGTTGTCCGCTTGATCGTTCGCCCGGATTACTGCTTGAGTGCCGTTGGGAATGTTGAGTACAAACGAATCTGCCGGAAAAGTGGGTGCCAAGTCAATATGCGTTCTGCGCAATTGAGTTTCAACGCGAAAAATCAAACCATCCCTACTAGTGGTGGTGGATACAACCGTCATTTGGGTCGGAAGCCATATGCCAGATACGTTTGAAAGAGTTATGTTCTTACCGTCGACAATTTGAGCCGTTTGAGCATCATTTTTGTCGTAGGGCACCCTTCTTGATCTGGACAAGAAGCGGAGAGTTTTCCAGAGAGGATCCCCTTTCCAGTCCCTCGAATTTGCGCTTCGCACTATGTGGAATTGAAGGATATTGTTTCCACGTCCGATATCGAACCAAACCGAGTAGTCTCCGGAATCCGTTCCGCCGCGAACGAATTCACATTCGTGTCCGTCGACAACATCCTGATGGAACGTGAGGCTTGGGGCTAAGCGCAAAAGATCATCCATTCGATGTGGTGCGAATATATCCCATCCTCTAAACCATCCGTCCTGTCTAGCGTACAACGGTAGAGCAAGGCCTGGGTTCGGATTCAAGTGGTCGACAATTGCAAAATTCTCGGAATCCACCTTCGAAAAGTTAGAATAACACAACACTCCGTCATCTGTTGATACAGAGTCTTCCACGGTGAACGTAGGTGGTTCGTCTTTCTTTGCAGGCGGTAATTCCGAGGGAACAGGATCGCCGAGAGGCCATTGTCTTTCTGCTTCGGTGGCGCGCGCACGGATCCCGTCGCAGCGATACTCCGAAACACCGACAATAATCTGAGCGGGATCCTTAATGAAAGTTGTGTAGTTCGTGATGCTTATACATTGGCGAAACGAAGCCTGCATGCCAACGTAGCCGTCAAGGACATGTTCAACCTCAGATGGAAGGATTGTCGATCCCGCGATCGTACGATAAGTTGCAAAAAGCACATCGCATATCAGAATGCCGCAAAAGACCAGCCGATGCCGATTATGGAGAGATTTCTTCAACTTGACCTTCCAAAAATCGAACAAAACACAAATATCTTTCATATGGCTGCAACGCTATTGGCGATTTCCGAAAACCTCTTGGTTATCGAAAACTACTGGCACAGAGAGAAACGCACATCGATACGGATGCACCTTTTTGACACAGGCATAATCGCTCGTGCTTGTCAATCGCCTGCCCAAATATAAATTCACACCGCCAGTGCCCGCCGTTCTCATGGCTATCTGGCCGGCATTTTATCGTCAGGACAACCTCCATCTGGTTCGCTGTGACCTGTCATATTTGCGTTACATTGCATGGGTGTGCCACATGGCGATCCAGAAAAGCTCATTTGGTCTGAGCCGCAGTTCGATGAATCATTATAATCCTTGTAGGTCTTCCCATTACACGGATTTCCGCCGCATGAAGGGTAAACAATTTGATTGCATTGAGTGCAGCAGATGTTCTGGTTAGAGCCGGCACCGCCGCCGTACAGAAGTGCCGCAATGGGTCCTTCTACTGGATGAGGTGAAGCACAGACCCACACGGCGACTAGCATCGCGGTGCCAGAAGCGCCGGTACCAAGAACTCGCAGTAAGCGCCGAGGTGCTCGGCATAACAACGCAGGCAAACTTGATATAATTCTAGGCATTGAGACCTCTATGTTAATATTTACGCATCGCATAAAAGCAGAGACTTTGTATGCGCTCCAGAAATCGTGAATTCCACGCCTTTCTTTGGCATATGCTGAGCGAATTTACGCGGCCCTCTCCACAATTGCTCGTACCATAATAGGATCCTCTGTTCGCAGCGCATCGTTACTGCAAAGATAGCTCCAAATAGAGAAAATGCGCATTGTGGGCAGCAATGGTGTCTGGATAATCTTGGATGATGCGATGAAGCTCTTGCTTTGCAGCAGCTTGGTTGCCTTGATATCGCAAATTTTGTGCGTCCGCAAAGCACATGTCGGCACCAAGAGCATTGTGGGGAAATTGCGAGAGAAACTCTCGCAGTATCCGAGTGCTTTCCGCTGCATTGTCTTGCTGTCGATTCACAAGCCACTCCAGGAACATGATCTCCGGCTTTATGCGAACAAACCGTTCGTTATTTTCGTCGGCAAGACTTTCTTTGAGCGTTTCGACCATCAATCCACGGCTATAAAGGCCTCTCAGTCTTTGCACCTCCTTTCGATCGTTCAATGTGATGCCGGATCGGCCTCGTTCACTCTGGGCGGTGAGAATTCCGCTTACTCCGGCTCCGGTCCAGAATAAAAGTACCAAGATTACCATTTTCACGCGCATTAGACAGCCTCACGACTCGTTACTCGTCGCCGCTGGCTCCTTGCACTCGCAGAACTGCGGTGGATAATTGGGTGCTTGCTGTGGTAACGACCCGCGCTCGTAGCGTAAATACTGCAATTTCTTCTTTCGGGTCATTTGTTTCTACGATTACACGTTGCAAGTACGAGCCCAACCGTGATGCCTTAAATGTCACAGTCACTGGTTCGGACGTTCTCGAAGCCAATTCGCGAATAGGAGTTGTCGGCGCAGTACATTGGCAAGTTGATTCCAGCTTCCTAATTATAAGGGGTGACCCTCCCGCATTCTGTAGGGAAAACGTCGAGGTGACAGGCCGGCCCAACTTAACTATTCCCAAATCGATTTCTGCGGGCACCAACCGAACTTGCGGCCCCGCATTTAGCCACACGTCTAGTCGTTGGCCAACAGAAAACAGAAACAAACCGCCAGCCATAATTAAAGCGACGGATGATGGCGAAAGTGCGCGTTTCACTGGCACCAAGCAAAAGACACCGTGCCTCCGCCCGCAACCACTGCTACTACCATCTTTGCGGGAGAGAGCCTACACCATGTCAGCAACTCCGAAAGCGTTTTGACTGCCCCATTCAGGATAACTGACACGCATCGTTTAGGGGCAATCATTTGTGAGACTTCCATTACCCGAGTTATTGTCGCCCAATGCTTTCTGGGCGGATGCAAAATGCCAAACTGCGGCCGCACCCAGCACCAAGCAGGCTGCCAAGATCCATTCGATCACGGCGGTCCGAATACTTTTCGATCCTTTCATGATTGATTCCTTTCCATAAATCCGTCTTCGGACGGTTTGACCAAATACGACTCGTTCAAAAAAGCTGCAAAAAGAATTTCAACCACCTCTCGCTGTTAGGGATGGGGCGGAAACCAAATACTCCCTGATTGTCTCGTATCCCTTGCCACTATTGTCCCTCGTCACGCCGTCCCAGCGCAACGATTTCTCGATCTGACGTGCCGTCGTCAGGTGGTTCAACGATTGGCAATCTTCCCACGCCTGATAAAGTCCGGCTAGATAAAATGCGGATGCTTCATCCATGGCTAAATCTTCTCCGCAATTTGCATGACCCTTATACCATCGCGCAAGCAATATTGCGAGCTTATTTCCGTTCATCGCGTACCATTGCGGATTCCAAGTCCGGAACTCATCTATCTTCTCAAGCAATCCACGGGCCGCGTCGGCCTCGGACTGGTAGGCGGAAAATTGTATCGCTCTCTCCGATGGATTAACTTGCCACTCCGCCAACAGAGTTTGCGCTTTCATCGCCGAAGCAGTCTTGGCCCTTTCCCACTCGTCCACAGTTTGGAAGTAGCCTACTGGCCGCTCATCGGGAAGATCTACCATGACGGCATTGAAAATAGTATTGAATGAGTATTCCCTCTTAAGGGAGATTTTCAAATTGACCGGCCCCCTGACAAGGAAACGCTTATAAACCCCTCCCCAGAAATTCACGACACGCGCATAAGCCATTGGACTGTCATTACTTGATGGTTTACTGGGCACGTTACCAGTTCGATTATTTCCGCTTTCGTTACTAACCACGACCTTAAAATCCCGGCGTGGATCTCTGCGATCCGCCGAATGTGCGTCGTCGTTGACTTCGTAGAGTGACATGAAGAATGTGCCTTCCGGCACGGACAGGCGGACATCTATGCCAGGGCCTTCTGATACCGATGTGTAACTTTCGCCATGGTCATCCCATTCCGCCAGCCGACGATCTTTGTTCCAAGTTGTGAGCCCATGGATCACCCGGCTGTGCATGTAAACCGGTGGGATTTCCAGCGCCCGGTAGTCATCGGTAAAAAAATTCTGGGCAATCCAAAAACGCAAGAAATTATTGTCGGGGCGGTGGTTGCCGAGCCCTACGGAGTGCGCCAGGTTCTCGGGCCCTGCCCCCCAAACGTAGCCCGCGTGCGGGTCATCCATGGCCGCAAGTAGACACCAATATTTCCCGTAGCGGCCCAACCAAGCTCCCTCAGTTCGCCAGTCATCGTCCAGCGGCAGCACGTATGGATCATTAGGATTTTCTGATGGGGGCACAGTCGCCATTTTGCGGAGTTCGTCTTCAAATTGGGCCAAATTCGGCGGCTGTGCTTGGGAAGGCAAGGCAGGCGGCTTTGAAAACATCGTGACCGCGGTTCTGTCGGGATGCAATCCAACCGACTGAAACTGAATCACTCCGTCCCCATAGGTACCGGCAATCGCATATTGATCCACCGATTCAGGAAAGGCAGTCGCATAGAACTTTGAGCTGGCACGCCGAATTACCGCCAGTGTTCCACCGTGGTCCCGAAACGTCAACTGACCCCACCCTTGGTAGCGATAACCGACATACAGATGCCCAGAAGCATCTTTTGACAGCCGAGTTACATAATCTTCGGCAAGTATGGCACCGGGGCGCTTTTTCCATCCTGCGGGAGGTCTATCGACTGCATGGGTAAACTTACCGGCCCATTCAATTCCACGCTGGTACCGCCAAGTCTCTCCCTCGTCATTGCTCCACGCCAAGCCGCATGTGGTAGCCGCGACTACGATGCCGTCATCGGTCACCAATACATCGTTAATGAGATTCGTCGGCAGACCTGCACCGTACGGCTCAGTCGGCAAGCGATCGGCACCGGTAACTTGGCGCCAAACCGCATAATCATCATCCGACCTGGCCATCGCGATTCCATAACATTCGGTGGCGATATAGATGTTACCCTTCTTATCAAATGCAATGCTGTTAACCTGATCCGAAGGGAGTCCATCAGCGCGGGTGTAATATGCCCAAGTATCCTTGCTTTCGCTGTAACGCGCGAGGCCGGCGCTGGTTGCCATCCACACGTCGCCGTCCGTAGGACATGCTTTGATGTTGAAAACGCGTTCACCCAAAGGGCCGGCAAAACTGTCAGCGCGGCCGATACCCGCAACCACATCGTAGTTTTGCCATTTTTGGCCATTGAATACACTGACGCCGTGATTGAGATGTCCGACCCAAATCCGGCCTTGGTGGTCGCAGGCGATGGCGTAGCCGTAGTCGTCACCCAAGCCATCTTTGGTCGTAAACTGCGCCCATTCGTGGAATTTCGGAGCGGAGGGATCGAACCGCTGAATTCCACCGCCTTCGGTTCCAACCCAGAAGTTGCCTTGTGGGTCCGAGCACATCGACATGACGAACTGCCTGGCGTCTTCCAAGCGTACGGCCTCGTTATAGGCCGCCAGTTCGGCGGTCTGGGTCGCCGTGAGTTCCCTCCCTACCTGATATAGTGCCAATTGGGCATCCACCATCACGTTCGATGGGTGGAGGGCCACTTCTAGCGGGGAGAAAACCTTAGCTTTCGGAAGTGCCGCGTGACCAGGCGAATTGAGAGATAGGGACGCGATGGATGATTGCGAAAAGCCGACGGGAGGGATTGCCGCCAGAACTGCCGTCCGCTCGGCACTTGTGGCGACATCAAGCGCGAGGTTGGCGGGCTTGGGCGCGTGTTTACGATGGGTGGCTACGGTGGTTTTGATCTCCGGCAAAAGCGAGGAAGAGGAAACAGGCGCGGAGTCCGACTTCATCGACCAAAGCGTCCAACCGATCAAAAACGCCAAGGCGAAGGCCGCCAAAACCCAAGCTGCGAATCCCAGGGATTTCACAATCCCCATATCGCTCCCATCCCTCACACGAGAGAGCACGCATAGGGCTTCTAACAATATCTGCACAAAAATCTAACGGCAATTGAAAACTACAATATGGTAACAGAATTCCTCGTTTCTTGTCAAGTATTGTTTCTCAAGAAAACCTCTTTTCTTTTCCGTGAGTTACTGCGGTGACGTGGAATACGGCTTAGGGCTGAATCCACGGGCCTTTATTTGCACTGCCTTGCGCTTGCTTGTAAAATTCCCACACACTTTCGAGAAAGCGGCCTGTGCCCACACGACAGGCGCGGGGCCGAGAACTCCGAACTCGGAGAAAATCATGCGGCGGAAACATCTCGATTTCGACATCGCTGTAATCATATCTTTGTTGGCCGCTTGTTCGGCAAGGGCCCAAGATCTCGAAAGTTCCTTGGATGCCCGCGACAAGGTGAAGGCCCAGATCGACAGCAAGGATGCTGCCCAAATGGACCTGGCAGTCCAGCAAATCCGACTCTGGCTTGCCTCGCATCTTGTCCCTGATGAATTGCTTAACAGTTGGTTGCCCGGGCTGTTGGACCATGGCCGCTATCAGGACGTGGCGGAGCTTTCGCTAAGCGCGGTGATGTCCCAGGCAGATCAAAATCCGATCGAGATTTTATTCGAATTGCGGACGCAATCCTTGTTGAAACTCGACAAGCCCCAAGAGGCCCTACAAGCCGCCAAGAGTTATTACAATGTTTGTGAACTCAAATTGACGAACAAAGCGATTGACCTCGTGGCAATCTGCCTGGCCAAAAGCTATCCGGACGATCTGGAAATCGTCCCGAAATTTCGTAGCGAGCAGAACGAGGCCAGCCGAATGGTAACTGACGCCACAAGCCAACCCGAAACTCCTGCTGCCAATCCGCAAATACTGAAATCGGTCAAAATCGACGATGGAATGTTCGCCGATGCCTTAAAAGCATGGTCGCAGAAAACCCAAGAGTTTAATGACCGGGTTAGCTACGGAAACCTGCTCCTAGCTGCGAACCACGGCCAAGATGCGGAAAAGCTGTTTCGGGAACTTTACAAGATGGCCGCAACAGACAAGGAATTGTCTGCCGCAGCCGACGGACTGGCGCGAACGTTACGGGCAGAGGACGGCAATGTTGCTCGGGCCAGTTTTTGGCTTCTTTCGTTGCAACAAACTGCTGATGGAAATGCATCTGCCAAACCGCAATGAGTCTGATATCGCATCGGAACGGGGCGCAATTAGCTATGGCGCATAGGGAGGGAAAGGTGCAAGTTTCCAAGAGAATTATTGAAGTTGCAACCGCCGACTTTACTAGGTCTATCGCGTCAGGCACTGCGCTGCAAGATCATCGATCGGACCAATGGGTGAACGCGATCCTAGCCGTAGTACTCTTTTTGGCGGCAAGCCTCAAGGCATATCAGCTCAACGCGGACCCCGGTTCGTTGGTATTCGGTGTGATCCATAGCCAGTACGTGGTGATAGCCTTGATTCAGACCGAAGTTCTCTTGGCCTCGTGGCTCCTGCTCAATAATTCATCCCGGCCTCGACTGATCATCGCGATGTTGTGCTTCACCGTATTCGCTTTTGCAGCAGTGTACGAAGCCTACCGGTCCCTCGCGAGTTGTGGATGCTTTGGGATATTGAAAGTCTCGCCGAAGATTACCGCCGGGTTCGACGTTATCGCCGTTGTTCTGCTATGGATAACCCGACCTCGTCACAATCGCTTCGTTGGCATCCGCGTCCAGCGAATTCGACTCTTGGCCGCGCTGACAGCCGCTTTGCTAGCGAGCGGCATATCGTGGACCATGTTTTTTCTGCGAGTCGAACCCGCAATTGCCAAAAATCTCTCATCGGCGACAGATGATCTGGTGGTGTTGGAACCGGAGTTGTGGGTTGATAAACCATTTGGCCTGTTCGACGAAATCGATGGCTCGGCCCCGCTCCGCCACGGTCGGTGGTTGGTCGTCTTCTACCACTATGATTGCGACAGTTGTCTTGAGGCGATCCCCAAGTATCGATCGTTGGTGGCCGACGCCACAAAGGAAAGCCCGCACCTTGCCTTCGTCGCAATGCCGCCCACGGCACCGGCGGGACAAGATCCAGTCACTCCCTCTTCCGCCTCACTTCGCCTGAACCTGCGCCCTGACCACGATTGGTTCGCCACGACGCCGGTTGTCGTTGTTCTCGAAGACGGCCGAGTTTTGTCCGCCTACGACGGGGAAGATGCGGTCGATCCCCCGACCATTTCGCAATGGCGATGACCTCGCCGGGCTTGCAAGTAGGCGTTTATTCACATCCTCTTATTGTTAAACCGTGTTATGATGTCCGAGTCGCGCCATTCCTCAATCTCAACTGTTTCAGTCGTGCCCACGTCACAGACGTGAGACCACGGATCGTTGCGCAGATCGTGAACTGAAATAATTGAGTCAGCCGACAGAACGTATTCCGTCTCGGGCCACTCCACATGCCTTTTCAATTCATTCCGCACATCTTCGCGGTCGCGAAACTCAGTCACGGCGCGATAGAGTTTTATTGGATAGCGCGCGATCGGCAATAGGTTCGAAATCAGGATTTCATATTTAGGAGGAGGTGTGAAGTACGTTCCTGACCCCGCCGAAGAGGACAATGCTAACAGGTCTGGCGCGGCGGCTGGATCGAACTTCTGTGTTTTCTTATCGAATTTGATTCGCCGCGACTGCCGACGTTCTGGAGGCCTGAAGTAGTCTTTGACCGAAACCCACCACGCCTGTTTCTGTTTGGGCTTGGAGACGATCAGCAATACAGGGGCAGTGCCGCTCAGCCAATAATCGAGATCATCGCGTGTGCACGTGAATTCAAAGAACGAATCTGTTTCTCGTTCCAATGCCGTCCGGGCCTTGCTCTGGACATACAAAAACGACAGGCTCATACGTCCAGTCTGCACATCGCGGAG
>Ga0181538_10005171_pt1 | contig 11821 bp, 6 predicted proteins | sample PEATcosm2014_Bin_40_FD_119773 | JGI IMG/M metagenome (GOLD analysis project Ga0181538, IMG submission 119773) | Peatland microbial communities from MTU Mesocosm Facility, Houghton, MI, USA - PEATcosm2014_Bin23_30_metaG | ecosystem: Environmental > Terrestrial > Soil > Wetlands > Peat | place...
ACCAACTCGGGGGTCACCAGCCCCCCCCTCGTCGCGTGTGCGCACGTGCACGCCCGGACGATCTCAGCCGGGCTACTGGAGGGTCAACGGGCGTTCACGACCCACGGAAAATCCGGAAGAACCCCTTTTGCTTTGTGCCCGGAGCGAGTAGCCCATCTGAGCAGCAGGCGGCGCACCAGCTGGGCTGAGGCGCAACAACCATGGCGAGCCAGCTCATCGGCCAGCTCATAGGTCGACTCGGACGTCCGGCACACGAAGGCCAGGGGGGCGCCGCGCGTCTCGCTGTCTCGAATAAGCCCTGTGTCCCACCGATCTACCCGTGGGACCACTCAGCCCCTCGTGCTCGTCTTAGCTCGTCGTGCTCGTCGTGCTCGTCGTGCTCGTCGTGCTCGTCGCCCCCGGCGTCCCCGGCAGTCGCTGGCCCTTCGCCAGAACCTCAGGTTCGATCACGAGAACGACCCCCTCCTGCGTCTGCGCAATCGACAAATAGGTTGGGCCAGAAATCTTGGTCCGTGTCGACGTGGCGCTTGACGAAGAAGTGCTCAGGGAAGCCATCGTTTCCCGTGCCCAGTCCGTTGCTCCGGGAACAACCCGGTGGACGGTCGCCTGGATGATCGCCGCGACCTCCTCGGGAGTAGCCGTGGACCCCGCCTCGTTCAAACACCCGACGTAGATGTGGTTCAGGTTTTTGACTGGGCCACTCAACTGTGTTGGGCAAAAGTGCCCGGTAGCGTTGCCAGCGGCGTAACCGACTTCGCCTCCCGTGTACTCCCCGGGTATCCACCCCTTGCCCCCTTGTTGGTTGAAGAACTGTTCGGCGTCGTGCAAACTGATTCCGAGTCCAAGCGTTGGAATCGTCGTCGTCGTCGCTGGGCCGCCTCCGCACGCCGCCAGCGCCACGATCAACAACATCAACGTGGAGATAACTGGAATCCGGCGCACGGACAATGATACCAACGAGGCACGCGTCAGCGACTTCAGCTCGTCCGTCTCGACCTTCGCACAACCGCCACCTAAGATGATTTGGGCGCCGGTGTGGTCCCCGATGCAGCGCTCCATGTTCGCGTTAAATCCAGACCCCTATCTGATGGTCAAAAGGAGCTGGCTCTCGTCTCGATGCGACGAGAAGCGGTGCCTCGATCGAATCTCGATCCATCGGGCTTCGAATTCTTGCCAGATATGCGCGGTTGAGCGCGCCAACTTTCCCAGAGGTGTGTCACGGTGTCGGGACCTCAGGCGGACAGCGATTGCTCGGAGTAGAACCGACACCGACCGGTGGCCCCGGTTGCCTCTTTCTTTGGGTTTCTTACGATGTGGTCGCCGCGCTGGGTGACAGTGACGGGCAGACGACGACGACAGAGTCCAGGGCTCAGCCGTGGGATTCACATCACCCGCTCAACCTGCCGGAACCCATTCTGGCGGTGAGCACCAACGGGGTCTTGGTCTTTGTGAGAGGTAGAGCGAACGTCTGGACGCGAAAGAGGGGCGGGGGATACCCCGCCCCTCTTTCGCAGTGTTTACTGCTTTGTGTCGGTCTGCCTAGAACACCGTGTTCGAGGCGTTGCCCGCATCAACATTCCAAATGCTGGTCGGAGACGTGTTGTCCGATCCGTACGCGTTGGCGGAGGGGTTCAGCTCAAGGGTGATAATGACACCGAGTGCCTGTGACTCGCTGTTATCGCCACTGAGGTTGGACGAACCACCGTCACAGACCGCAGACGGGTTGGCGCCCGTGGCGATGTGGCCACCGTTGGCCGTGTTGTCCGGGCCGCCGCTGTTCGGCGTACCGGCAATGGCCTGGGACTCAGCGAGTGTGCAGAAGACCAATCCGTTGGCCGCAAGCCCGAGCTGGCCCTTGGTGGTCGGCCAGTCGCCAGTGGCGGTTCCCTTGAGGAAGCTGTCGCAGTTGGCCGTGATTGAGGTGCACGCACCGCTTCCGCCCGGTGAGTTGAGGACGAATTCGTTGTCCTTGCCTCCGGGGAAGGCCAGGGCGGTCGCCGGCACGTTGTTGGTGTCCGGGTAACCGCCGTCGTCGGTCCATCCGCTACCGATGCTCGGGTAGGTGATGTTGAAGTTAGTCGCCGGCGGGGCGGCCTCCAGGGCGAGGGCCGTGTTCTGCACGGTCGCCTGGCCGACACCGACCATGCTGGCCGTGTTGGGAGCGAATTCGCCCGGGGTATTGGCCGACATGCCGCACTCGCTCGCCGCCAGGTTGAGATCGGGGTAGATGTTGGCTGGAGCGACCGTGGTCTCGCCGATCGTCACGGTGCCGGTACCGGAAGCCGCCGTGTACGTCGGGGACGAACCACCCGAGTCCTTGTAGGCCTCCGACGACAGGGTGACGGTGGTCGAGTTGGTGAACCCGACGATCGTGAGTGTCGTGCCGGTATTGCTCGTGATGGCTTGGCCACCAGTGCCATGCGTCGCACCGATTTCACCTGCGATAGGTGAACCGACGTCGCCTGAGGTGAAGTCCGCGGTGGCGCTCGTCAGGGTAGTGCTGTCGCTGAAGGTCGCATCGTCAACCACCCGGTACGACGCGGTCACCGTAGGAGCAACCGTAACGAGGGTCTTGGACTTGACCGCCACGGGCAGGGCCGGTGTGATGGTCACCGTGTCCGGGACATGCGGCGGTGTTGCGAGGAAGCTGTCGCTGGTCACCGTATAGGTCCCAGTGACGCCGGTGATGGTCAGCACCTGATCGGTGGTGGCGAGCGCAGTCGATCCTTTCGGGTCGGTCAAGGACAGGCTGGTGGCCCCGGCGATAGCGGATGCCGCCAACTCCATTCCGCCACCCGCGCTGCTGTCGAAGTACACACCTGCAGAACCCGGGTCAGAGCCGTTACTGTTGTTGGTCCAAGTTTCGCCTCCCGTGACCCCCGATGCGGGGGCAACGGCCTGGCAGGTGAGCGCCGGCGCTGCCGCACTGGCTGCCTGGGCCCCCCCAAAGGCTGCAAGGCCGGCAAATGGCAGCGCAAAGGCTCCAAATACCGTCAGCTTCTTTTTGATATTCACTGTTGTTTCCCCTCCCGCCCCGTTTCCGGGACACATCGTGGACAGTTATTTGGTTGGCTAACCGCTCGTAAGCACCTACCCCCCAAGGCCGTGACCAGAAGCCAAGGCGGACGTTACCACCATGTTTCGGCGAGTGCACCTCCGCCCCGATCTCTGAGAAAACCGGGTTGCTACCTGGCACTTTGAGGTCGCCAGGTCGGCGGTGTTCCCGGGGGAAAGCCGGGACCGGGGCACCGGGGAAGAAGATCGGGTAGTCCCGGAACGACATGAACCCGAACGCGGCGCGCGCGACCCGCTTGATGAAGTTTTTGATCGCCTCGGTCGGTCCGTTGGAGACGTGGGCTGGTGCCCGGCGGCAATCCAGTGCTACCAGCAGAGCAGGGTTCGTCGGAGCGCGCTGGTCTCGATCCCGTAGTCCTTGTCCACGAGGTCGTTGCTGGGTGACCCACTTGAGGGCGAGGTCGGGATCGGCGTGTGCATAGAGCTCGCGCGCGGCCTCCTATCCGGCCTGCCAGAGGGTGGCCACATCGCCTTGGGGATCGCCGGCACGAAGGAGGTCGGTGAGCCTCTCGTGGTCTTTGTCGTCGAGCCGCTCCTTGGCCTTGGTCAACAGGCGCCGGCAGCGATAGAGGGGATCGGACTTGCGGCCCCGATGACCGAGGGTCTCGTTCTGCACCCGGCGTCGGCACTCGTCGAGCTTGGTGTTGGCGAGCTTCGTGACGTGGAAGGGATCGGCGACCAGGGTGGCATCGCGCACCATGATCTCGAACACGTGTCAACAGGGTCCGGACAGATCAAGGGTGCCGAACTCGATGCGCTCACGGAGGAAACGTCGTGGCTTTCGATGTACGAGCGATCTGGACCAGATCGTTGCCATCATGTGGGCCATCGCCGTTTCACAGCCCCGTAGGCAGCCGAAATGGTCAGAGGTCCGCCCCTGACCACGAGGGCGCAAATGAGCGAATCCCGGCAGGACTTCGTCCGACTTCGTTCAAGGTGCTCGGCGCGCCAGCGGTGGGAGCAGTTGGAGCCAGTCTCATTCGCGGTCAGGCTGAGGGCGTCAAGGGCCTCCGGCTTCTTCTCCCCGCGGACGGGACCTTCTTCAAGGCGGCGCGAAGAACGTGGTCCGAGAGCGTCCACGTATTGCCCTACGTGCCGTTGGGCCGAATCGCGTACGCAGGGTGATGAAGATCCCAGGCCCGGTGACCCCCGACGAGCAGTCTGCGTTTATTCCGCGCCCTCGTAGTCCCCGGCGGACGCCACCAGAGCCCGGGCGCGGAGGGCGTTGCGCCGCCTCGCCACCATGGCCACCACCACGAGGGCCAACACCAGAAGTCCCAGGAACAAAGCGGTCATCTCCGGGCTGGCCGGCTTGGACTGGCTCGCCACCAGATTGACCGTGGTGGGGTTGGAAGACGATCCGTTCCCGGTGCCGGTTCCTCCACCACTTGACCCCGAACCGCCGGAGTGAGCACCGTTGGAGGACCGAACGCCGGGACCTGCCGCCTGACCGTGGGTCGAGCCCGACGTGGCGCCCGTCAAGCCCTTGGCCAACGACGATCCTCCCTTCAGGTTGTGGAGGGCGTTCAAGAAGGCGTTCATGGCCGCGAGGCCCAGCGCCCCCTCGTGCTGGGCCTGCTGGACCATCTGCTCCTGGAGCGCCACCTCGGCTGCGTCGATGGCCAACACCTGCTGGGGGGTCTGGTAGGGCCCGGTGACCCCATTGGCGCTCCCGACTCCGCCGCTCGTGGTCGACGTCGTGCCACCTGAAGACCCCGAGGACCCGCTGCCCCCGGCCGTCCCGGGGTTGCCCGAAGTGCCCCCTCCTGAACTTCCGCTGGACGATGAGCCGGTGCTCGAGGCCGCCACCACCAGCTGGCCGGTTCCCGAAGAGCCGGCGAAGTCGGCACTCGCTCCATAGCTCGCGGTCACCTGGTACGTCCCGGCGGCGAGGGAGGTGGGTACCGGCACCGAACAGTTGGAGGGTCCGTTGGCCTGTGCGGCGAGGGTGCACGAGGCACTCGTGCCCCCGAGGCTGACCGCGACCGTCCCCGGGGGGCTCCCCGAGAACTGGGGGGCGACGCTCACCGTCACCGTGGACGCCGAGACGTTGACCGAGGTGGTGGTGGCGGCCTGGGAGATGGTGAGGGTGCCCGGAGCGAAGGTGAACGCATAGTCCGATGAGCTCAGCGTCCCGACCGAGCAGGTGATCGGGTAGGCCCCCACCCCGCTCGCCCCGGTGGCCGTGGTGGCGCAGGCGGCCTGTCCGCTGATGCCCGAGGTGGCCAGGGTCTGTCCGGCGACCAGCCCCGAGACCGTGGTGGTCAAGGCGGGCACGCCGCCCCCGTAGACCATGGTCTGACCGTTGGCGGTCACGGTCGCTGCCGCCTCGACGATCGTCTCGGTCACCGGTGCCGACGCCGCTGACGCGCTGAAGTTCGTGTCGCCGTCGTAGATCGCCGTGACCGCCTCGTCGGTGCCCGGAGCCAGTCCGGTCGGACCCGGAGTGCAGGTGCCGGTGCTGCTCCCGCTCGGCAGCTGGATCGTGCAGATGACCGTGGCGCCCCGTTCCACCGTGATGGCGCCGGTGGGGGTGCCGGTGCTGCCGGACTCGGTGTTGGTGACCGAACCGGTGAAGACGATCCCTTGCTCGGCTCCCCAGGTGCCGGTGGGATTCGACGTGCTGAGCGACGCCGACGTGCTGGCGGCGACCACGACTCCCGAGGCCTTGCCTTTCGAAGGAGCGAAGGTTGCGGTGTCAGGGGAGTAGAGCGCGATCACCGTGGCGGTCACCGCCAGGGTGTCGCCGGTGTCGACGCAGATCGCACTCGAGGTGTCGGTGGACCCGACCGGGTTGAGCGCGAGGTTTGTACAGAGCTGCTGGCCGCCGCTGGAAACCGCAACGGTGCCGGTAGGGGCGGCGCTCGAGGTGACGTTGACCACGAACTCTTGTCCGGGCACGCCGTAGGGCTGGGTCGTGGGGACGGCTGAGACGGTGGTCGTCGTGGCCAGTGATCCGGAGGAGGCGCCGCCGGCAGTACCGCCGCCCAGGCCCGCCAGCACGACGCCGAGGCACAGCGCTGCCGCGCCGACGGTCGTCAACGGCCGGACCTGGAACACCTACCCCTCCTTGTGGAACCCCACTAATGCTCGCACGAAACGCTCCCTGCTCGCCACCGCCAGATCCCGGTGAAATCCGAGGGGCCAGAAAAAAGCCGCCGGTCGCCCGGCGGCTTTTTTCTTACTGTCTTGGCTCGGTTCAGTGGATCAACCCGTGTAGGGAATCGTCAGGGAGTCGTTGTCGGTGTACGGGATCCCGAAGTCGACGTCGTAGCCGGTGGCCGTGCCTTCGTTGGTCACGTGGCCGTTGCTGACGTCCGTCGCCGTCGTCGTGTACGAACCGTTACAGGTCTCGCTCGCCCCAGGAGCCAAGGTGTCCTCGGGGCAGGTGGCCCCCGCGGGAATCAGGGTGTCGGTAACGCCCACCGCGTACAGCGAGATCGTCCCCGTGTTGGTGACGAGGTAGTTGTAGCTGAGCACCTGCCCCGAGGCGGTGAAGCTGGACGTCGACGTCTTCGAGAGGCTGATTCCACCCGTCGCGCCGGTGCCGTAGACGTAGACCGTCTGCGCGGCGGTGGGGCCGACCGCGGCGCCGCCGGGATTCTCGGCCGACGCCGTGGCGCTGTTCTGTACCCATGGGGTCCCGGTGGGATCGCTCCCGGTCGGCGGCGTCGTGCCCGCCTGGCCGCTGTCCACGTCGGCCTGAGTCACCGTGTACGTACTCGTGCACACCTCGTTCGACCCCGGGGCCAACGTTGTGCTCGGGCAGTTCACGGTGACCGGAGTCGGCGCGGGGACCGGTATCAGGTTGACGTCGTTCGGGTTGCTGGCGGCGTCGGTCACCGCGATGTCCGAAAGGGTGGTCGTCCCCGTGTTGGTGACCGTGTACTGATAGTCGATCAGGTCACCGGCCGCCGCGAAACTCGGCGTCGTCGACGACTTCGTCATCGTCATGCTGGAAGTTGCCGAGTTGGCCAGCACCGTCACCACCGACGGCGACGAACTCACGATGGTGCCGGACGGCGTGGTTCCCGCCACGGTGGCCGCGTTGGTGACCGACCCGCCGTCGACGTCAGCTTGGGTCACCGTGTAGGTACCGGTGCAGGTCTCACTGGCCCCCTTGGCCAGGGTGCCCGAAGGACAGCTGACCGAGTTCTTGTTGTCGGTGACTGCGATGTTTGTGAGCGTCGTCGCCCCGGTGTTGGTCACCAGGTAGCTGTAGGGGATGGTCTGACCCGCGGCGCCGTATCCGCTCGACGTCGTCGTCTTGGCGAGGGTCAACGAGGAAGTGGGAGGCACCGGAACGAGGGCCCCACCGACAACGGGTTCGTTGAGCTTCGTGCCGCCCATCGACCCGAGGAAGGGCGCTGCACCGAAGTCGAAGATCCCTCCGTCGGAGGCCGCCTCCCAGTAGCCGTCACCCTTCCCGGTGGCCCACATGCCGACCACGGGCTTGTTGAGCTTCATACCGCCCATGGAGCCGAAGTAGTTGGTGTCCCCGAAGGTGAAGATCCCACCGTCGGTGGCCACCTCCCAGTAGCCGCCCCCGTCGGGCGTGGCGGCGACGCCCGCGACGGGCTTGTTGAGCGCTTTGCCGCCCATCGAACCATGGAACTGCGCGTCCCCGAAGGCGAAGATCCCACCGTCGGAGGCCACCTCCCAGTAGCCGCCCCCGTCGGGCGCGACGGCGATGCCCACGACGGGCTCGTTGAGCGGTTTGCCGCTCATGGAGCCATAGAACTGAGCGTCCCCGAAGGCGAAGATCCCACCGTCGGAGGCCACCTCCCAGTAGCCGCCCCCGTCGGGCGTGGCGGCGATGCCGACGATGGGCTCGTTCAGCGGTTTGCCGCCCATGGAGCCATAGAATTGCGCGTCCCCGAAGGCGAAGATCCCACCGTCGGAGGCCACCTCCCAGTAGCCGCCCCCGTTCGGCGTGGCGGCCATGCCCACGACGGGCTTGTTGAGCGGTTTGCCGCCCATGGAGCCATAGAAGTTGGCCGTGCCGAATTGGAAGATCCCACCGTCGGAGGCCACCTCCCAATAGCCGACGTCGGTAATCCCCACGTTGCCCGTGGCCGTGAGATCGCTGGAAGGGAAGGCCGGGTTCGTGTTGTTACCCGGGAAGGAGGTCCCCCAGTTGTTGGGTTCGTAGATGGTGACGGCGGCCGAGCTCGAGGTCACCGTGCTCGGAATCGCGACGCTCCCGCTCAGTTGGGCCGGGAAGAGTTGGCCCGACCCGGGGGTGTCCGCGGTTCCGGCGTTACAGGAGGTCGCGGTTCCGCCGTAGAAGCAGTACACGGCCGGACTGACTTGCACCGAGGACGAACTGGCCTGCTTCCCGTTTACCAGGACGTTCGACGCCGGGATGGTGTACGGACCGGCGATGAGCCCGTTGTTCGGGTAGCCGCCGGCCCACCAGCCGCCGGCCCACCATGAGGTGGCCGAACCGGCGTCAGTGACGGTGGCCGAGTGGCCGGCCGCGACAAGCGGGGGATTGAAGGAGACGGTGGGCGGGACCTGAGGCTTGGCCTGCCCGCTGAAGTCAAGGAGGGCCAATCCGGCGAAATCTGCCTGTGAGGCGGTGGCGCCGGGGGCCGTCGTCGCGGTGACATCGTCGACCGCGATGACGCAGGTCACCAGCCCCGCGTTGATCTGGGCCTGCGTGGGCGGACACTGGGCATTGGGGTCGGCGGCAAAGCTGGTGCCGGCGAGGGATCCACCGCCCGAGAAGGTCCCTGCCCCCGTGGTTCCCAGCGTCATGCTGGTGGTGTAGACGCCGCCCCCGCTGGCTGAGCCGAGGGAGGCCGAGTCAAGGTCGGCTTCGCTTCCGAGCAGCGAGAGGCTGAAGGGCTGGGTCACGACGGCCAAGGGACTTGCCTGCACGGTCGCCATGGTCTCATTCGCCGGCAGCCCGGTGCAGTTGACGCTGACCGAACTCGACGACGACAACCCGGTGAGGAGGAAGGGCTGGCTCTCGTTGCCCACCCCGGATTGGCCGTTGGCCGAGAAGGTGCACGACGGGTCGGTCGAGGCTGCCGCTCCGGGCACCGTCGAGGTCACCCCGACGCCGACCAACATGGACCCGGCGCCGATTCCTACCACCGCTCCCAGTCCGACGAGCTTTCGCCAGAGGCGACGGCCCCCCGAATTGCCGGCTCCTGAACTCATTTTCGGCAACATCGTTCCCCTTTGTGGTGGTTGTGCCCCCCCAGGCGAATTCGCCAATGCGCACGGGATTGTAGATGCCTGAACCTCGCTGTCAACACGGGCAGTGGGACGGTTCGAGTGAGAAAGGCTAAGACTCGCAAATGTGTGCGACGTGGCGACGTGGGGGAATGTGCCACTTGTCGACGTTGCGGCTGTAGCGCATAGACGCCCCCGACTCGGGTCTACCGCCGCGGGTCGGTCCGGCCAGACGACTACCCCTGGGCGAGAGGGCCGCCTGACATGGGAGCCAATGTAAGCGACGTGAACTCGCGTGCAGCCGACGTTGCGAGCCCTCATCCGACCCGTATGTGATGGGCTTCTCATCGCGATAGGCCCAGAACCCCTTTTCTGGGTGAAGGTGCCTGACCAGGAATATCCCTGTCAGGCCCTCTACGTATTATCCCACTGCCGTGATACCACCCCTACGTATCATGGTTAGTATGAACCGGCTCAGTACCGAGCGCCGAGAGCAGGTCATCTCCTGTCTGGTGGAGGGCATGAGCATCCGGGCCACGGTGGGGGTGACCGGGGTGGCGAAGAACACGATCTCCAAGTTGCTGATCGACCTGGGCGTGGCATGCAGCCAGTACCAGGATCGCACCCTTCGAAGCCTGCCCTCCAACGTGATCGAGTGCGACGAGATTTGGAGTTTCTGCTACTCCAAGGCCAAGAACGTCCCCGTCAAGCACGAGAGCGAGGTCGGTTTCGGTGACGTATGGACCTGGACGGCAATCGATGCCGATACGAAGCTCGTCCCGTCATGGTTCGTAGGCCGACGCGACAACTGCGACTGCTACGCCTTCCTGTCGGACCTGCGCTCCCGACTCGCCCCAGGACGGGTCCAGTTGACCACTGACGGGCTGGCCTCCTTCCTGTCCACCATTGAGCCTCTGTTCGGGGCCGATCGGGTCGACTACGCCCAGCTGATCAAGATGTTCGCGAGCGGTGACTACGACCACCGCTACTCTCCCCCCGGGTGCACAGGGATTGAGCACCGCGTCATCACGGGCGACCCCGACCCGGCTCGGACCTCGATCTCGTACATGGAGCGCAACAACTTGACCATGCGTATGGGGATGCGTCGGTTCACCGGGCTCACCAACGCCTTCTCAAAGAAGGTGGAGAACCACGCCGCGGCGATCTCGCTCCACTTCATGTCTTACAACTTCGCCGGGTCGCACCGGACGCTCAGCAAGCAGGCCAAGCGTCGGGGAGCCAAGATCACCCCCGCCATGGCCGCGGGCGTCTCGGATCATGTCTGGTCGGTCTCGGAGATCGCCGCCCTGCTGGACCCGCCCAAGAGCCGGAACTCAAACTGACCCACCACCCACCACCAACACGGCCTCTCACCCAGTCGCAGGTTCGTTGGCGGGTCGATCGACCGAGCCGGGAACTTCAACCGCCATTTCCGCCGCCGATCGACCGGTGCCGTGGTGGTGTGCCGGTTGGTGATGCGGGCTCCTGGGTGCCGGACCGTTGTCGGTCCGTTGCCGGTTCGTTGTCGGACCGTTGACACTTACTGGGCCAACGCTTACCGTACGAATGACGACCGCAGGGATTTCTGGCTGTCTGCGGTATAGCGGCGTCGACGCCGGAGTCGTTGAGAGGTGACAGGGACCGCAAGGTCCCTGGGGGAGGCCAATATCTCATGAGGCGCCGGTTCCGTGGTTTCGCGTTGGAGTCCCCTCGATCCATCAGCGTGGCCGGTCGGTGGAGTAAGGCCCTCCTCGCGGCGGCGCTCGCACTCGGGACCCTCGGGACGACGCTGGCCTTGGTCGACGTGGCGCCGGCCGCTGCTGCCGGTACCCCGACCATCACGTCGATCTCTCCGACCTCGGGTTCCTTGGCCGGCGGCAGCGCCAACAAGATCACGATCACCGGCACGAACTTCGAAACCAAAGCGGACGACACCGTCGACTTCGGTCCCGGAAATCCCGGCACGGTCGACACGGAGGCCAGTGGGACTTCCATGGTGGTCTATCCGCCCGCGGCCACACAGTTCGGGTCGGTGCAGCTGACCGTCACCACCACCGTCTCGGGGGGCACGTCCAACGCCGTGACCTACACCTACGCCGCGGCGCCGACGGTCACCGCGCTCTACAGCGCCAACGGCTCAACAAGCGGCGGCACCACCATCATCATCACGGGCAACAACTTCGTCGGGCCGGGCGCGGTGAGCGCGGTCAAATTCAACACCACGGCCGCCACCAGCTACACGGTCAATTCCAATACGAACATCTCGGCCGTGGTGCCGAACATGCCCGACACCGACATGGCGGGCAAGACCTATTACGTCACGGTGACAACCGATAGCGGCACCTCGGCGGAGGGGCCGGGGAGTGCGTGGTACTGGTTCGGCGCCGGGACCTGCACGATGTCGGGCCCCGGGGTGCAGAACAGCGGCGCCCCCCCCGGAGCGAGCGCCTACATCTTGGACGCCAGCGAGGCGGTGGGTGGGTCGACGGGGACGACGGTCTCGGGCAGCACGACCTTCAGTGACCCCAACGCCTCGTTCACCTCCAGCGAGGTGGGCCAGACC
>Ga0181538_10005175_pt1 | contig 11813 bp, 6 predicted proteins | sample PEATcosm2014_Bin_40_FD_119773 | JGI IMG/M metagenome (GOLD analysis project Ga0181538, IMG submission 119773) | Peatland microbial communities from MTU Mesocosm Facility, Houghton, MI, USA - PEATcosm2014_Bin23_30_metaG | ecosystem: Environmental > Terrestrial > Soil > Wetlands > Peat | place...
GAGGTCCTGAGTGCGCTGAGTCAAATCGCCAGTACATTTAGGACCCGAGTCGGCGAATCGCTGGCCACGGTCGAGAAGCACGCGACTCCACTCCCCGAGGCAACCACGCCGTCACTCGAAGCCTTGCGAGCCTATAGCGAGGCCTGGACAGTTCTCTCCTCCAGTGGGGCTGCCGCCGCCCTGCCGCTTTTCAAGCGCGCCACTGAGATCGATCCCAAATTCGCCATGGCACATGCGCTTCTGGGGCGGATGTACGCCGATATTGACGAGTCTGATCTCTCGGCGGGCAGCACCAGCAAAGCCTATCAGTTGCGGGATCGCGCCAGCGACCGGGAGAGGTCCTGGATCACTGCTGCTTACGACACGCAGGTGACCGGAAACCTGGAAAGGGCGCAACAGACCTGTGAGTTGTGGGCGCAAACTTACCCTCGAGACATGTTCCCCCGCTCATTCTTGGCGGGGATTATTTACCCTGTTCTCGGCAAATACGACAAGTCGTTCGAAGAAGTCAGGAAAGTAATCGAGCTCGATCCGGACTTTGGCATCGGGTACCACATTCTTGCTGCCAGATATCTCAACCTTGACCGCCTGAACGATGCCGAGGAAACTCTTCAGCAAGCCGACAGACGTCATCTGCAAGTCCCTGAGTTATTGGCCGCGCGATACGATATCGCCTTCTTAAAGGGCGACAGGGCAGCGATGGAGCTGGTAGCGGCTCGGGGGCAGGGCGAATCCAAAACGGAAGCCTGGATCTCCGACAAGGAGGCCCTTGGCCTGGCATACTCAGGTCACCTGCAACAGGCAGGGGGCACATTGCGGCGGGCGGTGGATTTGGCTCAGCAAGCGGGCCAGCGGGAAAGGGCGGCACTGTGGGAGACTGGAGTAGCAGTCTGGGACGCCTTTTTCGGCAATGGATCTCAGTCGAGGCGTAACGCGACGGCAGCGCTCGAGCTTTCCAAGGATAGGGAGGTGGAATATGGCGCTGCTTTTGCCCTGGCCCTTGCGGGGGATTTTCCCCGGTCTCAAACACTTGCGAATGACTTGGAAAGGCGGTTCCCTGAGGATACGTCAGTCCGATCCAGTTATTTGCCGGTGCTTCGCGCACTACTCGCGCTCAACCATGGCGAGCCCGCTAAGGCTATCGAACTGCTGCAAATCGCCGTCCCCTATGAACTAGGCCAGCCGCGCAGCAGCATCCATGGTTCCTTCGGCGCCTTGTATCCCATCTATTTGCGTGGCGAAGCTTATCTGACCGCTCAACGAGGCGCCGAGGCGGCTGCGGAATTCCAGAAAATTCTCGATCACCGCGGAATCGTGGTCAGCGATCCCGTAGGCGCAGTGGCTCGCCTGCAACTCGGCAGGGCGTTCGCATTATCGGGAGACAACACCAAGGCCAAGGCTGCGTACCAGGATTTCCTCACCCTGTGGAAAGAAGCCGACCCCGAGATTCCGATCTTCAAGCAAGCCAAAGCGGAGTACGCGAGGCTGCAGTAACTACACAGACGAGCCCGATAACTGCGGACATTTGTTCGGCGAAAAAGTGAGGTGGTCTTTCCTCTCCCAATTGCAGTTTGGCCGTTGACGGCCGTCGGAAAGTATGCTGAGTGGTTACTCGACTGAATTCGGAATGATAAACGCCCTTCCCGCCAGCAATCATGCAGAGCCCCCAGATACGAGGTTCGGGGCCCCGAAGCGGTCTTCGAGGGTATCAGAGGTTGCACTTCATGGATTTCCTCGCCAAATTCCCTCAATTCGTGGCCCCCTCTTTTCCCTTGCTTACCGAGAGGAGCTGTTGTATTCTGACCTCGGTAACCGAGGAGGAAGATGAGCAAACCAGCGGATTTGGTCCAGGGCACCCTGGACCTGTTGATTCTGAAGATTCTCGCCCTTGAGCCACTCAACGGCTATTCCGTCAGCCAGCGACTGAAGCAGGTCTCGGGAGACGTCCTGCATGTTAGCGACGGCTCGCTTTATCCGGCCTTACACAAGCTTGAACAGGAGGGGTGGATCGCGGCCGAGTGGAGAGCCAGCGAGAAGAATCGCCGCGCGAAGTACTATTCCCTGACCCGGCTCGGCCGCAAGCAATTGGAGACAGAGGCAGGTAACTGGCGCCGGCTCTCAGCGGCGATTTCGAACGTTGTCAAATTGAAGGAAGCCTGAGCAGAGCGAGGGTCGCGGGGGAACAGCATGCGTCTGGAACACTGGATTTACACCGTGCCGCTACGCCTCCGTTCGCTCTTCCGCCGCCGACGGGCGGATCAAGATTTGGAAGAAGAATTCCGCGACCACCTGGAGCGCAGAGCCGCCGACTATGTCGCCCAAGGCATGCCGCCGGAAGAGGCCCGATACGCCGCGCGACGTGAATTCGGCGGAATCGAGCAAGTCAAAGAGGAGTGCCGCGACATGCGACGAGTTAACTACATCGAGAATTTTCTTCAGGATGTCGGCTACGGCCTCCGCCAGTTGCGCCGAAATCCCGGCTTTACGGCGCTGGCTGTTCTCACAATCGCCGTCGGCATCGGGACCAATACGACATTCTTCAGTATCATCGATGGCTTGTTGCTTCGTCCCCCAGCCAATATTGTAGCGCCGGTGAGGCTGGTAGCCCTTTACCAAACGGTGGCCAAAGGAGGGGTGGGTGGCTACATGCCGGTGTGGTCTTATCCTGACTACTTGTACTACCGAAACCGCAACGCGGTTTTTTCCGAATTAGCAGCCTACTCACCTACGCCCGTAAGCATCGGCGTAGAAGGGTCGAACGAGCAAACGGTCGGCGACATCGTATCCGGCAACTATTTTATGGCGTTGGGCACAAAGGCCTTTCTCGGCCGCATGTTCGCGCCTGAGCAGGATGACACCGCAGCATCTCCACTGGTTGCCATCGCGAGCTACGAGTTCTGGCGAAGCCGCTTGGGAAGTGACCCGAGTGTGGTGGGTCAACCCGTAACGATTAATGGACACCTCTTCACTTTAATTGGTGTGGCTCCCAGAGGGACGACGGATGTTGGTTTGCAGATGGCTCCGGCCGTGTGGGTGCCTATGGCCGCCCAATCTGCCATGAACTGGCCGGAAAGTGGAGCGCTAGAGAGCCGCGGAACCGGTTGGCTCACCGTACTGGGCCGTCTGAAACAGGGTGTGACGGCACAGCAGGCCCTCTCGCAGTTGAGTTCTTTCGCGCTGCAACTCGATCGGGATTATCCGGCTGTGGAGCAGGGGCGCGGTGTTTCGGTCGAACCTGGCACGACGCTGCCTCCCTTCTTCCGCGGGAGCGTCACCGGATTCGTCGTGCTTTTGCAGGTGCTGGGAGCGCTGCTGTTGGTTATTCCGTGCTCGAACGTCGGCGGCCTGATGTTGGCGCGATCTTGGCCGCGCCGGAACGAAATCACGATTCGACTGGCGATAGGAGCGAGCCGTGGCCGAATCATTCGGCAACTGCTCACGGAGAGTACGCTAATGGGATTGCTCAGCGGTGCGGCGGGTTTACTGCTGGCATTCTGGGGAGCGGAATTCTTAACGCACCTCAAACCTCCAGTGGGGCTGCCGATTGCCCTCAACGTTCAGCCCGATCTGCGCGTGCTTGGGTTTACGTTAGTCGTGGTGGTCGTGACGGTGTTGCTGCTGGGCACCGCACCCGCAATTCGCCTTTCGCGCACGAGTCTTGCGCCGCAGCTCGGGCATCGGAGCGATTCGGGAGGTGGCCGGCGCTCCAAGGGCCAACGTCTACTTCTTGTCGTGCAGGTGAGCGTCTCGTTCCTGTTGCTGGCGGGAGCAGGTTTGTGCCTGCGCAGCCTGCGCAATGCTGAGCACATTGACCCAGGGTTTGAGATCCAGAACGTTCTCACCTTTTCTGTTTCTCCCTCCCTGAACCGGTACACAAGCGCGAGGCAGGCAATGTTTTACCGGGAGCTCGGGGCGCGCCTGAAGTCCTTAGAGGGCGTGCGGTCCGTAAGTATGGCTGCATCATTACCTCTAAGCTATGGTGAAATTCAAACCATGGTCGGAACAGAGGGAAGCACAGGTGCTTCAACCCAGCCATTCCTTGTAAGCGAGAACCTGGTTGCGTCTGGGTATTTTGAAACGATTGGAATCCCCATTCTTCGAGGTCGAGGATTTGTTGATGCTGATAGTAACCAGAACAGGGTCATAATTGTTAATGAAACTCTGGCCCGCAGATTCTTCCCGGCGCAAGACCCCATCGGCAAGCAATTGGCACTTGGCGATGTTCAACACCCCCACTTGGTGCAAATCGTAGGGATAGCCCGCGACAGTAGGTATCACACTTTGGGGGAATCTCCCCAGCCGTTCCTGTATGAGCCATTGGCGACGGGCTTTGAAGGACCAGCGGGCACAACGGTTCTGGTGCGAACATCAGCGGCACCCCGCACCTTAATTATGGCAGTCCGCAAGGAACTCAGAGCGCTCGATAAGAACCTGCCTGTAACGAAAATGGAAACGATGGGAGAACACATTCGATCAGCGCTCTGGCTGGCGCGCACGACCGCAACGCTTTTCGGCATCGTGGGGACAATTGGGATGCTCCTAGCGATGATAGGCCTGTACGGCACCGTAGCTTATTTGGTCGTTCGCCGGACAAACGAAATTGGTATCCGCATGGCGCTGGGTGCTCAACGGAGGGAGGTGCTGAAAATGGTGGTAAGGGAAGGGCTTTTGCTCACTTTCGTCGGTATGGGTATTGGGCTCGCGGTTGCTCTTGCCCTCACGCGATTCCTCAGCAGCCTGCTCTATGGACTGAGCGCAACCGATCCGCTCACGTTTGCGACGGTCTCCATCCTGCTCGCAGCCGTTTCTTTGGCGGCGTGTTATATCCCGGCCCGCCGGGCCACCAAGGTCGATCCGACGGTCGCGTTGAGATACGAATAGCGCCTCAAGCAAGTGACTGGCAACCCTCACCTCACACGACCTCTCCTCGACGTGCGAGGAACTTGCGAAACCCCACCCCCCCAGCCGGATATTCCGCAAATCCAATTAGTAGACATTTCTGATGATCGTTCCCGAGTGGTCACACTCGGAAATTGAGCTTTGCGGTCACAAGGCTTCAGCCCAGCCCGTTACCAGACTAAACCGCTTGTCAGCTATCAGACTTACCGACAACTATCTGAGTGGGACTTCCACCCACTGGTGATCCGCGCCGTTGGGGCGCACTACACATACCCGGTTCGTTCCTTGCAAATTAAAGAATTCTTTCTCACCCGACGCGCCAAGCAGGCTGTGTGAATATTCTCGGCCAAGAACCACCGCTCACGACGCGTTGATCTGTCGGTGGAGTTGCGCCGAACGTTACTGAAGTTGCAAGACACCCAGGCGCAGCCAGCGTCAGAGCCAGAGAAGCCGGAGTCTCTGCAAGTTGTTGAAATGATTGGTAGCGGGGGGGCGGATCGAACGCCCGACCTAGGGATTATGAGAGGCTCTAGCCCCTCTGATTCTAAAGCAAATCAACAAGTTACTTCGGCAGATTCCGAACAACTCCGGCAAAATCCGCAACCCAGGCGCAACCAAAATCCGCCTTCAGGTAGCATCCCAGACACCGACGATGGTAAAGGCGGTGAAGAATGAATTTACCTTCACCGCAAATGCGCTCGAGCCCGTCTCAGCTCTCCCGACCTGACCATCTCTGGGGCCGCGCTCGGCTCCCGCCTCTCCAGACCGCGCACTCTACGTTGTACAGTCAAAGTTTCGTGCCCGTCGAGTCAATCCTCCCACGGATTGGTATCACTAAGCAAACTGTCAAAAAACTCGAGGCCATCCACCTGGTCCGAGAGCAGCGGGAAAATGGTAGGCAAGAAATCGCTTACCACGCCCGCCCATTCGTGCTCTGCGGACTCCCCTTGCGCCGCCCACCGGCCGGGGAGTTGGTTCATCGTCGTCAGAACGGCAAGTTCTTTCTGGAGGTCGTCGCCCATCCACGTTTTGGTTTGCCCTTCGGCCAGGATCGCCTGATTCCGATCTGGGTCGCGACGTTGGCCGTCAAGCAGAAGAGCCGTACCGTTCACTTTCAAAGAGCCGCCCAGTTACTCGAGTTCCTACAACTTCCCAAAGACGGCATTCACTACCGCCGCCTCATCCAAGGTTTCGAGCGCATCTTTGCGGCCAGCATCTTCTTCGGCACCGATAAAGATCGGCCTGGTAGCCAATGCTTCGACGTCGCCAGGTTCCATTTTTTTGATCGCATGGAGCTCTGGTTCAACCGTGCGGAGCCGCAGGACTCCCCAGGTCCTGATCAGGCCGATAACGTCGTTACACTGAGCGACAGCTTCTATGAGGAGGTCAATCAGCACCCGATTCCAGTGGAGCGCCAAGTTGTAGCCGGCCTCGCCAACGCGCCGGGGTTGCTCGACTTCTACGTCTGGATCGTCTGGAAAAGTTGGACGGTGAAAGCAGGCCCCGCTCGAATACCCCTCTTCGGTCCTCAGGGCTTGCAGGGCCAACTGGGTGCCGCGACCTATTCCCGGAACAAGCGATTCCGGCAGACCCTTCGCGATTGGCTTCAGAGAATCAAGCTTTTTTGGCCTGAGTGTCCTGCAGCACCATCCCCTGATGGGAAATTCCTCATTGTCCACTCTTCGAGTCAATCTCCAGCTATTCATCAAGCGTCCGCTTAACGCGCTGAACAAAAAAGTGTTACCCATTTTCCCAGAAAAGACTGCTCATAATTAGGTTGCCCCCACATCTATATCCCGTACGTGCCGATGAAGTTCGTTGCTTGTGTTTTGACCCCACATGCGTATATTGAACGTCAGGAAGAGCGTCAGGACGAAATTATCCGGCTCCTACGCCAGCAGAACGAATTTCTCAGGAAGAAGGCGGGCCTTTAACACTCTAAGTGGCCTCAATTTGGCTCTGGACTTGTGACGTAAAGTGCATTGTCGAGCCTGGAGGCACAGTGTGCCGCCCACATCAACCGCTATGATTGACTATGAATCATTCCTAACGGGTCGCTTTGACGCGGCACTTCAGCTAGCCTCGGCGCTTCACCATTCCCAGTGCCGAAAGGGAACGAGCATCCCGTATTTCTCGCACCTGATGGCCGTTTCAGCCCTCGTGCTGGAAGCTAGTGGCGATGAGAATATGGCAATCGCGGCGCTCCTCCACGACGCTGTGGAGGATCAAGGTGGAGAACCCACGGCAAGGACGATTCGGCGGCTGTTCGGCGACCAAGTCGCTGACCTCGTGGCGGAATGCTCCGAAACAATAGCGCAGCCAAAACCGCCGTGGCTGGAGCGCAAGCAAGGTTACCTTGCACACCTGAAAACCGTTTCCGAAGCGGCACTCCTCATCTCGCTTGCGGACAAGCTTCACAACGCCCGCTCAATTCTGGCCGATTACCGCGTGCATGGCGACGATATTTGGAAGAGATTCAACGCGAGCAAGGCAGATGAGCTTTGGTATTTTCGCGAGCTCGTGAAGGCATTCCAGGAACGGGGATCCAATCAGCTCGTGGAGGAATTCAGCCGCACTGTGGGCGAACTGGAGCGTCTGGCTGCTGAACATCGGACCTGAGAAACTGGAAATCCGGGAGCTGGCCTTTCTTGGGCGTTTACCAAGCTCACGGGTGCGGGGGGCCATCCATAGCGGAAGGCAACAGATTAGCGTATGCTGCATTGACCCGTAAACGGAGCGGGGAGAAAGTGAGACGAACCTTAGTAATCGGAAGCCGGCTGGCTTTGCAGGAGGCGCGCTTCAAAGCGGCGCTTGCCCAGGACTGCGGACTGCAAATCCTGACCGCGCCCCAGTTGGCGGCTCGACTTGCCGGAGGATTTCTCGAACCGATCACCAGAGATGCCCTCCAGGATCTGGCCAAGGAAGCACTTGCGGCTGGCGGTTTTCAGGCGATCGGCCCTATTGCAGGCCTACCGGGAATGGTTCGCGCTGCCACTTCCACCCTCAGGAAGGTCTGGGACGCCGATCTTGACCTGGGGCGGTGGATCGACCGCAATCCTCAGGTCGCTGACATCGCCCTTCTCGAGAAACGGGTTGTGTCCGGCCTCCCCGCCGGAATGCGCCTACCGCGGGATCTCGTGTGCGATGCGCGGAAGAGAATCCGCAGCGCGTCAGCCGTCCTGGGACCCGTCACCGTCGAGAACGTGTATGACGTGGCGCCTTGTTGGCGGCAATTAATACTCGATCTCGCAAACGTCGTGCAGGTCGAGTGGCATGTCGCCTCCACTGATGCGGACGCTCTCTCCTGGCTGGCGAACTCAAAGGTCCGAGTTGTCCTCCGTGCTCCCCTTAAGCCCACTTTAGAAGCATTGAGCTGCGCCAACCCGAAACACGAAACTCTGGAGGCCTTGCGCTGGGCGCGTGAACTCATTTCGACTGGGCGAGCGCGCCCGGGCGAGATTGCCATTGCGGCCGCAACCGTGGATGAGTGGGATGACCACATCCGTGCCATCGTCAACGATAGCCAACTTCCCGTCCACTTCGTTCACGGCTGCGCGGCTCTATCGACTTTCACTGGCCAGCAAGCCGCAGCGCTGGCCATGGTCCTGCTTCACGGTCTGAGCCGTGACGGGGTAATCCGCCTCGTGCAGCTCAGCCGCAAGTCCTCCCAGGCGCTGGAAGCTTTGCCCGACGATTGGAAAGCCTCGCTGCGGGACAGCTCTGCCCTCGTCAACTTGACCCAATGGCAACGCGCCCTGGATCAATCCGCCAACAACCGAAAGCCGGGCGATACCGACCCAAGGTCTATCCTACTGCCCTTGATCGAATTATTGGGCCGGGGCGAATCAGCCGCGGCGGAAGCAGGGAACAAGTTTCTCCAAGGACAAGCCCTGGCGCTGTGGGAGCAGGCCCTTCGCGACGGGCCTCCTGCTGCCCTGGAAACGACTCTCGAAGGGCTGCGGGCCGACGACAAAGAAGAGCCGTCGGTGAGCATTTTTTGGGGGCCAGCCCACGCGCTGCTGACGGCGCCCCGAAAGTACGTGCGCCTGCTGGGCCTGACCAGCCGGCACTGGCCCCGCCGGGCGGCCGACGATCCGCTGCTGCCGGACTACATGATTCCGGCCCGGCTGCTCCAACCAACCCCAACTCCAGTCCAGGACAGGAACAACTTTCACGGCATCCTGGCATCCACATCCGCAAAGGTCGTGCTGAGCCGCAGCCGCCGGGATGGGGAGGGCCGACTGCTGGGCGCAAGCCCGCTGCTCCCCACCGGCATGGGTGAACGGAGCCTGCGCAGGATGCATATTCCCCCGCACGCCGTCAGCGAGTCTGATCGGCTGCTTGCGAGACCCGTGGAGTTCGGTGCGACGGCTCTCGGCAAATCAGGCCTCGCTTGTTGGCGTGACTGGCAGGAATTCAAGATCACTGCCCACGACGGTAGGATTGCCCCTCGCCACTCGGTCGTTGAGCTCATACTGGGCAGGCCGCACTCGGCAAGCTCCCTGAAGAAGCTTCTAACTGATCCCATTGGCTTTTTGTGGAGCTATGCGTTCAGATGGGAAGAGCCGGAAGAGGCAGTGGAGCCGATCACACTGGACCGGCTGAATTTCGGCAACTTGGTTCACCAGATCCTGGCACTGGCAGCAAGAAATCTGGAAGCAGAGGGAGGGTTCTGCCGTGCCTCCTCTAAATCATTGGAGAAGGCGGTCGCGGCGGCGGCGAAGGAAGCTGCCGCCTCGTGGGAATTGGAGATGCCGATTCCGCCACGGCTAATCTGGAGGGGAACGCTCCAGAGCGCAAGCCAAGTGGCGTTGACGGCACTCCGAGTACAGGAAGAGCCGTTACCGGAGCAGAGAACGTGGGTTGAGGTCCAGTTCGGGTGCACCTGGGGGGAGGCGGGGGCCGGGAAAGATCCATGGGATCCGGTTTCCCCCGTCACCGTTGCCGAGCTGGGGATCCGGATCAACGGAAGGATAGACCGGCTGGACCTGGGTGGGGACGGCAAGCGTGCCAGGGTCACGGACTACAAGACCGGCAAGGTGCCCCGCAACGTCGAGACCCTGACAATCGATGGCGGATCAGAGCTGCAGCGCAGCCTGTACCTTCTTGCCGTCCGCAGCCTGTTGACGAAGGTCAAGACCATCGAGTCCCGCCTGCTCTATCCCGGCTCCGGCATCGGAATCTATCCCCTGCCCGATCCTGACAATACGCTCAAAACTCTCTCAGGCTACTTGCGCTTGGCGATGGAGAACGTGCTCAAGGGACTGACAATTCCAGGGGATGGATCGGAGAGCGATTACAACGACCTGCTTTTCGCGCTGCCCGCCAACGCCAAGGGGATCTACTTTGCACGCAAGGCAGCAGACCGGAACCGGCTCCACGGGAAGCTCGTCGAGTTGTGGGAGATCGCATGACCACCAGACTTGCGGATGAAGCAAACCGCAGCCGCGCCCTCACGGACCTTGGCTCGACGCTTCTCGTAGAGGCGGGAGCCGGAACGGGGAAGACCGCATTGCTGGCGGGCAGGATTGCGATGCTCCTGGCAAGCGGAGCAGAGCCGAAGACCATCGCCGCGATCACCTTCACGGAGATGGCGGCAAGTCAGTTGTCGGTCCGGATCGACGATTACGTCAGAAGACTTTTGTCCGGCGATACTCCTCCAGAGATGGAGGTGGCACTCCCCAAAGGACTTTCGGAAAAACAACGAGCGACACTGGAGAGGGCACGGCAAAACCTTGACGAGCTGACCTGCACCACTATTCACGGCTTCTGCTTGCGGCTCATCAATCCTTACCCGGTAGAGTCCGGCCTTGATCCGGGGGCTACGCCGATGGATGAGTCATCGGCGAAATTGAGTTATAAGACCGTCTTCGAGGAATGGCTTCGCGAACGGCTGAACGTCGAGGATGGCTCGGGCGACCCCCTGGCCGAGTGCATCCTGCTTGACCCCGAGGAGGGAGTCAAATACATCCGCAGCCTGGCGGAGTTCTTCGAGGGGCACCGCACCGCGAAGGCACTGCCGTTCGAGGTTACCGCTTCGTCCCGCCAGGCGTTCCTGAAAGGCGTGGAAGATTTCCGCACATGGCTCCAGCGCCAAAAGGCAAAGGAGCCCGAGACCGCGGACATCATAGACGCATTGGTTTCCCTGTCCGAACAATATCGCGGGAGAGGGCAAATGTCCTTCGGGCAACTCTGGCGCGGCGCCCACCCCGACAATGAGATCATCTTCACCAGGGCTGGGACGTTTCGAAGCTATGCGAAGAAGGGCAAATGGAGGACCGCTGCCAAGGAGGCGGGAAGAGCGGCATCAGAAGGCGACCTTCTCTGTCAGGAAGCTCTCGCTCGTTACTACTCCGTCAGTGAATCGTTTGACCGCCTCCTCGGGGAGATTGCCCAGGAATTGGTCGCGAGGCTCTCCCAGCCGTTCGAGTCACTCAAACAGAGGTACGAGAAGGAAAAGCGGGACGCCGCTCTTCTGGATTTTGACGACCTCCTCTACAAGGCGCGTGACCTGCTGAGGAACCGCCCCGACGTGCGGAAGGCCCTGGCGGAGCGATATAAGCACGTCCTGGTGGACGAGTACCAGGATACCGACCCGCTGCAGGCGGAAATCCTCTTCCGGCTCTGCGGGGAGGGCGAGGGAAAGCTGCCTTGGGAGAAGTGTCGCCTGCGCCCCGGCCAGCTCTTCATCGTCGGAGACCCCAAGCAGTCAATCTTCCGCTTCCGTTTCGCCGACATCAACACTTACCTGCGGGCGCGAGAAGCGATTGAGCGGCAGTTCCCCGGCAATCGGCTGGAAATCGTGGCCAATTTCCGTTCCGTGCCTGCCATACTTGATCACGTGAACACCTGCTTCAAGGGGCCGTTATCAGCCGCCGGCCAGGCGGGGTTCGCGGCTCTATCAGCCGTCATTA
>Ga0181538_10005177_pt1 | contig 11811 bp, 14 predicted proteins | sample PEATcosm2014_Bin_40_FD_119773 | JGI IMG/M metagenome (GOLD analysis project Ga0181538, IMG submission 119773) | Peatland microbial communities from MTU Mesocosm Facility, Houghton, MI, USA - PEATcosm2014_Bin23_30_metaG | ecosystem: Environmental > Terrestrial > Soil > Wetlands > Peat | place...
ATCGAAAAGGCCCATCCGGATGTGTTTAACATCTTCCTGCAAATCCTTGATGAAGGGCGCCTGACCGATAGCCAAGGCCGCACCGTATCATTCAAAAACTGCATCATTATCATGAGTTCCAATATTGGCTCTGATATCATTCTTGGCGCCAAAGAGATTACCGATACGGTAAAAAATGAAGTGGAAAAGATTCTGCATAAAAGCTTCCGCCCTGAATTTTTAAATCGTATCGATGCTATCGTATTCTTCAAACGCCTTAACCAACAGGATATTGAACAAATCGCCCGCATTAATCTCAAAGATCTTGAAAAGCGCATGGTAGAACACGGCATTACGCTCAGCATCGATGATGCGGTGATCATAAAGCTGGCAGAGGAAGGGTACTCCGAAGAATTTGGCGCGCGTCCGCTCAAACGTACCATTCATAACCTCATTACCGTGCCCATCTCCCAGCACATGCTCAAGCATCCGGAAGAAAAGAAGCTTCATATCGGCGTTAAAAATGACGCGATTGTTATTGGATAATACAAAAGGGCCGCAGATCATGCGGCCCTTTTAGTTTCGAGATTAAAGAATATTTAATGCGCAGTCGCTGGCGCCTGTGGTGCAGGTTGCGCTGCTGATTGAGCAGGAGCTACACCCGCTTTTGCTTGTACACCAAAATCCATGGCCCACTGATTCGCTACCTTTACCAATTCTGATATCGGTGCACCAATACGTTTTACCTTAATAGTTGTGCCGTTGATGTTACCCTTTCTATAGGCATCGGCTAACAACGCCGCCCATCGATGGTGACCATCCAACACATATCCATCTGACGAGATGTAAAGATAGCTGCCGGTAATATCTTTGTACGCATCGCTGGTAGGATCTTGCAGCGCTAAATAAATGCCCGCTACTTTAGCTCCCACCAGTTCATTTTGAGTTGCCTTGAGCGATGCAACCGGCACATTTTCTTCTTTCACGGTATATTTTTTACTATTAACTAAGTATTCACCAAATTGCTCTTTTGCATCAACTTCCCCATTCTTATCACGCGGAAGCTTATCGGCTGGAGATCCTGGAGTCGGTTTTCCTCCCAATTGTGGCATATCAATGCGCTTGATGCCTTTATTATCGTGGCAGATGGTGCCTAGATTGCAAAGATTATAGTCTGGAGCCTTTTCCCCTTTTTGAACTGCGTCATCCGCAATAATACTCAGGAGTAAGAGCGCGCCTGGCAGATCAGCGCCCTTTTTTTCTTGCTCGAACCGTGCCTGAAGCTTATCTTCAAGCCCTTTATATAATGTTGCAGGATCAGCAACCGGTTTTGTCTGGCCATCGGCCATCATCCGCATATAGATACCCGCGCACGTAAGCGCAAGCACGTACCCTACAAATTCCCTCTTCATACATCCCCCATAAAAGGTATTTAGATATGTTCCCCTGCCCTTAAGAATAAGGGAATGGATGGGGAAAATGCAAGGGATGATGGGTTTTATGTAGGCAAAGAAGGCGCCAAGCCTATTTGTTTTTATGTTTTTTCTTCATAAGCGCCGTCAGTTTTTCCTCCGCCTCAAATCTTGTTCCGATCTCATCGATAAGTCCAAGTTTTAGCGCTTCAGATGAGATAAACGTTTTACCATCTGCCCATTCATCGGCACGCCCAATGGCAAGGCCTCTATCAGAGGCAACTGAGGCAAGAAATGTTTGATATGTTTTTTCAATATCTTCTTGCAGATAGCTTTTCTCGTGCTCAGACCAGTCTTGTTTGTACCGACCTGCTATGGCCTTATATTTACCAGCCGTTATCACATATGGAGTAATCTTTGCTTTATAGGCCCCGGATTCAATCTGCGTGTCGGACCAACGTTGAATCTCCCAATACACCCCAATGCCGCCTATATCAGATGCACTATGCGCAATGATGTAATCAGTGGCACTCGCAACCCAATAACCTCCCGAGCAGGCGCTCCCGGTAATCAGCGCAACAACAGGCTTTATTTTTCGTATCCTGACTATCATATCATGCAAATAAGAATAGACGTCTGCCGATCCCCCGTTGTTATCGATAAGAAGCAGTATCCCAGAGCATCGCTCATCTCTAGCCATCTGCCATAACTGGGATCCGAAGTCTTTAAGATTCGTGTTTGAATCGAGTGGAATATAGTAATAGACTAATGGCGCTTCTGCAGATGAAAACCATGAGGCATGGCTCGTGCTAAAGTTGCCCATGAGCCCCATGATGAGCGCCGCTAATACGGTATTTTTAAAATGACGTTCCATAGAAATCCTTAAATTCCCCCTAATAATGTTCCTGTGATTAATATTATTTTACTGGCAACCCTAACCCTTTTAGGGGGGTTTATTTTTATAGCACTTACTTCAGAAAGCAAACTTTAATATGGAAAGTTATACTTCGATGTTTAAAGATTTCGCTTCTTCCACCAAGCATCTGATTTGAACTCTTCGGGGTATTTTTCATAATCATCTGGGTCATCAAATCCATATTCTTTTTCGAGTATGTCATAGTATTCATCGTGCAATACAGGAGGAAGTTCTTTGCCGCATGCTGGGCAAAAAGAAATTGATCGATCACATCCTGGAATTCTTAGATAGTATCTTCTTATAACGAAATCATATTTGATGGGAATCGAAGGATCATGAATATAATCAACCATTTTTTCACAGCAATGCCCTTTTTCATATTCCTTATCGTATAAATCGCAACAAAATGCTCTGTTATATCTTGCAAACCCTATCATTGTAATACCTTATACCACTCTAATTTGCTGGATACACGTTAATGTGATGTCCTTTTTGATATTCTTGAAAGTCCGCTTTTTGTGATTCATTTAAAATCTGCTCCACCCCATTCATCTTTACTTTGTATCGTCTAAAAAGTGCCACGAGCTGATATAATTCTTCATTTGATATACTATCGATGGTCAACAAGATAGAGTCTCGATGTCCCTTTATATTCTTTATGCTCTTTATTTTGCCTAACCATTCAAAAAACGCATCCTCATCGTACGTCGAGAAGAATTTGACTCTTTTACATTCGATGATTGTTCCAATGCTTTGCATAAACTTTAAAACCTTCTGTCTTAATTATTTTTACTTACATTGATCAACATTGCCAAAATCAACTCTTGCCTTCTTTTGAACCAAAAACTTTCTTGTGCCAGAAAGCTTTTTTATCATCGTAAAACCAGGCTTTATTTTCTGGAGTCAGAAAACGAGCCAACTGCTTCATATCAACGTTGTAACGATAAAATAGGCCGATTAAATCTTGTAAGTCTTCATCGGTCGGTGGGGTTTTCTTCAGATGGAGATAAAGGTCATATCGGATTGCATCAATCCGCTCTATGCATTTAATTTTTTCGAGCCACCAAAAAAACACCTCTTCATCATTCATCGAATAATATACTACTTTTGTACAAGTCAAATTATTAGGCAGCTGGCTCACATTTCCCCCTACATTTTTTGATTAGCTCATTGAATAAGTGTTGATTCTTCTTACTACCAAATCGCTCTTTTAGTTGTTCTGGTTTATCTAAATTATATCGCTTGAATATGCCAATCAGATTTTTTAGATCTTCGATCCCAATCGGGGTGGAGTATAGATTTGCATATAATACATTCTTCTTGAAGCGATATGATTCTAGATGGCGAACAGTTTGCACCCAATCAAGAAACATTTCCTTGTCTTCTGGAGAACAAAAATTAAGCGGACCAAAAACAAGCCCATTTTTAATAATAGGGCCTTCCTCCCCAAAAATTTCCTTATACCTCTGAACTCGTCTTTTCATTAACCATCGCCTATTAGATGGCCTTACGAGCTTTTGCAATTGCCTCAAGTCAACTTTGTAGCGGTGGAATAAAGCAATCAAATCAAACAGCTCAAGTTGATTCAAATCTCCATTAAATAAGTCAATAATAACTTCTTGATCTGTTTCAATTACATCATGTACATACTCAAGCCTTTTAATCCACTCAAAAAAAGCCAACCTATCCTTTTGGCAATAGAATTTTATATCTTTAAAAACCAATTTGTTCATCATATTGTTCTCATCCACTTTCAACATACTCGACCTCCAGGAAGAACATTGCCAACGTGCCTGCCCTTTCGATCTATAAGATCCCAATGCGGTCCGCGATGCGCCAGACCTGCTAGGGCTCCTGCTGCACATATATTTTGGACAATCCCTATAATACCCACCGTTTCTTTGACAACCACTGTTATCGCGATTACATCTGCTACTTGTCTCTTCTGCACATTATTATTGAAAATTCCCGCATTCTGCTTTTGATTGTTAAGCGCCGCGCGCATAGCAGACATGCTCTGATGAGCACGCATGCCATGCATCATAAATGGGTTTGCAAGAATTGGTTGGACAAGAAGGCATAAAGCCAAGGATTTGATAAGAAGTCTTTTCATGGGTAATCCCCTTCAGGTTGGTGCCGCAGCCTCGTGGCAATTTGATGAACGCCATCACCTTGCCGTTTATAAGCAGATTAATCAATTAACTACCCCCTAAACTCAGCATACCCCATATTAAAAACCCTATCAATAAGCCTTTATAACAATCTTCTTACTCTCATCGAACATAAAACCATTGTATTTCAACAAGAATCTTTTATATGGTTGCTGGGTGTCATGCAAGCCCCTGGTTGACGGCATGCGCAATACCGATAGACTACCACACAATTGAATAACTCTTTTTAAGGAGGTGGTTATGAAAATAATCCGCCATTCTCACAAAACGATTGTCTATTCACTTTCTCTTCTTTTATATGCCCAGCAGACTTCATGTATGCAGCAGTCCGTACTTAAGGTTGATACCAGGCCCCAGTTAGATATCACGCAAAAAATCAAAGCCTTATCGGGCCCCAATGCTCGCATCGATGCCATGCAAAAAATGCTTGGTTCTGTTATTAAAAGCAATGAATTACAAGAACCCTCCCAATCACAAAACGCTGATATCTTTGACGCCATTCTCATTAACAATCTCACCCTAGAACAAACCCAACAAAAACTCATAGACCTCCACAAATTGACCTTGAATGAAAATGCTCAACGATTTCGATTAATTAAAAGCCGCGATCAACGAAAACGAGAAAGAGATATCGAAACCTTGATTCCAGTGGTTGCTGGCTTTGTCTTAAAAAAACAAATGTTTGAAGCAAACCTCAACGTTATTACTGGCGGCGGTAGGCAAAATCTTCCTGAAGATCCCAATGATCTTGATGCAAAAGATACCATTATGGCTCTGCAACTAACGCTCGGCGATAATTCTACCGCAACATTTCTTGGAAAATCGATAGAACAACACAAGCAAGCCCTTCAAAAAACACACGATCGTTTACTTCAAATAGAAGACACTTGCTGCTGCACTACTCCCGCTCAAGATGATGAAGTTTTAAATATTAAAATAGATTTACGCGCGCTTGCTACCCCACTTGTTTGCTTTGCTCAAAAACAAGAAATTTTATCGCAATTACGAGCTACGGCAGCGGCATCACAATCCGCACCGGCAGTAGCAGTTGCGCCTCCCCAACAACCTCAATTTCACGGTGGCCAACCACTCTACGGCACATTGCATCCGCAACACAGTTCGCCACCGACTTACATTGAAAAACCACACTCGCTCAGCAAAGTTGCTGATCCATTTATTCCGGGCTCGGGAGTGGGAAGTATTAATAATGATGATCTCACAAAGTAGGAGCGGCTGCAGAAATGCTACCGCTTAAAACAAGAGAGGCGAACTATATTACTCCATGGTTCGCCTCTTTGTTATTGCGCCCATACCGGATAATCTCTATACTATCAATGCTAAAAAATCATCGAAAGGGCGCGCATGAACATCATCAAACTATTCACGATTCTAACATTCTCTACGTCTCCACTTATGGGCATGGATAAATCTTCCAATGACATGATTGCCAAAAAAGACATTCCCGCATATCAAGCTCGTAAGCTTGTAAAGGACATTCAAGCCGTCCAGCAAAGCGATAATCCCGCCGAACTCGCCCGTTTGCAAGTGGCTGCAGCAAAATCTTCCGGGTGGAATGCGCCCTATCTTCACACTACGTTGATGGGCAAACTTGCAGTATTTAACCATTACTTAGATGCTGGGGCTTCTACTGATGAAGATCAAAGTGAAAAATGCCCAATTGATGTTGCATTATGTGTGGAATATAAAGATGGGATCGAAGCATTAGTCAAGCACCCAAATGGAGACACGAACTACAAATGGACAATATTTCAAAATTGTTCTCCCGAGATCGTATTGTATTTCGCCGCACAAATGCATAAATATCATAAAAATAATACCAAGAAATTGGTTGATCTCAGTTATGACGTGCTCCTACACTCCCCTGAGAAGGCACGGCAACTTGCGCAACAAAATTTGCTCTTTATACCGCCACACAATGAATGGGATTCAGGCAAAGATTACTATCGCAGTTCGCTTCCCCAAAGCATTCTCACACTCTACGCAAACAATGGGGCCAATCTTCCTCAGGAACTTTATGAACGAGCTAAACGCTGCTCGCTGCGCTCTTTGACTTCAGCCTCACATTTAATTGAATCTGAAAAACAATCTCTCTTGGATCTTTTACAGAATAATCACCGCATAACTTTTGTTGCCAATGATAATGATGATGAGGCTCTTGCTTGGAATAGTTATGCTCAACTCCTGGTCACTATGACCAAAAAGGACGCCGATTCCTTTTCTAAAGCGCTCAAAGAGTTAGAAGAAAATAAAGTCTCCCTACCTGATCGCGCGTTTACAACGGCAATTCTGAACAAACTTTTATCTCCCTCCCCACGCGAGCGATGCGCGTTCCGTTGGTGCTTAGATCATGAGGCGGATCCCTCATGCACAGCTCCGCAAGCCCCCAAGCATGAATTATGGACTGGTTCTCCCTCACCCTATGAACATCCTCTTGCGCGAATTGCTCAGGGATATCAACCTGCATCTGCAGACCAGCTATTCACATTATTTGATCAATATATAGATCCCTTAACAAGCGATGAATGGTGCGTAATCTTATCGAAAATCGGCAATAGCGACCGCAAACTAGAAGCTACTCGGAAATTGTTAGAACATTATCAAGAGCAGATCCTGAGCGATTCCAATAATGCTGACTTAGTCTGCGATTGGGCGGAAGCGCAGCCGGGAGTAGCAGATTCTCGCGCAATTATTGATATTGCTTGGCGTTACACTTCTGCCGATCGTTACAAAGCACGCAAGTTACAAGAGTCTCTTACAACAGGCTTTCTGCAATCCATCGCTAGCGCAGCTCAATCACGCGAATTGGCTGCGGTGAGCCACGATAAGAAGCTTCAGTAATAGAAATTGCAACCAAGACCCTTACTATAAAGGGCATGTGATATCACATGCCCTTTATTCTTGCGCGTAACTCCCATAATTTATACATTAGTACCAACGTCAATAATATTAAACGTTAGTTAAAAGGGGTTAACATGAAAATATCAAAACTTTTTCTCTTAATACCATGCATCATTACTTTATCGTTGCATGCGATCTACGAAGATCAATCGCAAGAGCCAGCGGTCGAAGAAGATATAATTAGCAAGTACACAGGGTACTGTATAAAAATATTTCGCTGGCGTCTTGAATATAAAAATAGTCCTAGTGAACATATTGAAAAACTAATACCGACGAACATATGCCTTATTTGCAAGGGTAATATGCGCGATCCTGTAGCGCATACCCGCAATAATCATATGCTTCCCCACACTAATCATGAGCTTTTTCTCTGTAAATTTGATGCCTATGAATAAAAGAATCTATTTCATAGCAAACTGCTAGATAGCATGCGCGCATATCGTAAGTCATAAAGAGTAGAAGCGATAGCAGTGATGCAGTCACGTAAAGCAAGAGAGGCGAACTATATTACTCCATGGTTCGCCTTTTTGTTTATATATCGCTTTCGCTCACATCAAAAATAAGATATCATTTCCAATCGTGTAAACGGTACTTCCTCCACAACTTCAAGGGAAATGAATGAAAAGCATCAAACTATTCACGATTCTCACATTCACTGCAATCGCAGCACCACTCTGTGCGATGTCAGAACAAAGATGGCAAAAAAATTGGCTCCGATATCCTGATTCGTGTATAACCTTGGTTCATGAAACCATTAAAGATAACGCAGAAGAAATTATAAAAAGGGATTTAATATCAATCCCGGAATATCGAGCATCTGAATACAGAGGTGCCTATTCTACGCAATTACTGGATCTTTATAAAACGCATAATCCAACCTCAAAACATTATGCGAATGCCAAAAAATGGGTTCTTGCTGACGCCGTCACGCCCCCCATGACTCTATCTCGTGCACATCAATTACTCACCAATCATCCCATCACATCCTTTAATAAGGATAATCCTTCTGATAGAGAGCTCCTCTGGAATATCGCCGCTGCTGCCATAGTAATGAAACATGATGAGCTCAAGAAACAAGCCAATACATTAATGACGGAAAACCAAATACCGCTGCCTGACAGCAACTTTATGACCTATCTTCTTTCTTACGCCATAATTACGCGCAGCGAGAAGCCATCGCTCGATACATGCGTAGATATGGGCGCTCAGGTTGAAGGAATAAAAAAAGATAGCCCCTTTACTCCCTGGCTCGTTGGCGACCGAAAAGAAAGAGAGCGATCGGAAGTGCTGTTCTTCAGTGATCTTGGCAAAGTCGATTATTCATCGCCACTCGATTGCGCCATACGAAGAGCAGATAAGGATGCTCTTAGCTGGCTCAAGGCCAAACAGCCCAAACTTTTCACCGATCAAGTGTGGCTTTATTACCTGAATAGATATGCTCAACAATTTTCTGATACTCCTGCTGATCGGACTAAGAAAGAAGAAAGCATCATGGCGATATTAGACGCAAATCCCCAACTTCAGGTTGATGCAGAAACAGCTAATAATATCTATAATCAGTGCTCTGGTAGCTACAGGGGTACCGCTATACAACAGCGGGTATACCCAAACACTTCATGGCACTATTCTGTAGTCCCCCTCCTTGAATTCTTATTTTTGAGCCCCAGACAAAGCGCTCGCCCTGCAAGAATTTTGACTGATGAACTCGACACACCAATTGCTAGCGCAACTTCCCGTCCAACAACGGGTGAAAACGCAGTGTGATAGAAAAGATATAACAAAAAATTAGTACCCAATATTAATAGAAGGAAAATCATGAAAATAATCAAATCACTTTCACTACTCTTACTCCTTGCAGCGCCACACGTAGGCGCGATGCAATTCACCGTCGCGAGCATCACCCAAGACATAAACGAAGTAGAAGAAAGCCAAAACCCTGCCGAAACCGCACGCATCAAGAAGATAATCGCTGACCAGCATGACATGCCCGTCTATTATCTCCATGCGGCAATCGCTGCACGCAAACTCAAGGCAGCAGAAGCATTTATTGATACCAAGATCTCTGTAGCGAAAGATAAAAAAGGTAACTATCCTCTTGATTATGCGCTCGAAGATAATTTCACTGCGGGCGTTACCTTACTCCTTAAAAACAACATCAATGCTCTGAATCCAACAACGCTCACCTCATGCTCCCTTGATACCCTCAACTCTTTCTACAAAGAAAAAAAACAAACAACTCCTCCCGAATCCGCACCTACTGAATGGATGCGCATAAATACAGCCGTGATAAACAGTGAGTGCTCCAAACGCATCCAACCATTAATCGATAACGATCTTGTATACGTGCCACAGGCGCGGGCTGGCAATAATTATTATACCGAAGACAGCGTTAGCAAGTGTCACACAGACGCTCTCAAAACGCTCATTTTGCTTTCATCACAATCGAAAGTTTCCATACCTGAGCCATTACGCCAAAAAGCACAACATCATATAATCAACTTTTATGCCCACCACTATGCACACAACGATAGCAACAGCAACGCATCGCAACTGAAAAATCTTCTTTCAAACTATAAGATGCCTATTGAAAACAAAGATATGATGTTTGGCGCTTATCGTAAATCGCTCTATAGATTAAATTTGCATGAGACGCGTGATGATTCTGATACCATATTGAACACGCTCAAAAAAGAGAGCCCTGTTGATCTTGCCGCTGAATGGGATAGCGCTTTGAAACTGTTAGATGCAAAGCAAACAGACGCAAACAAGCAATCAGAGAATCTCAACCACTTTAAAGATAGAGCCTACGTGATTTTCAAACTCAACCCTGATATGGTTGTCGATCAAAAAACGGCTAATAAAATTCATGATGCTTTAAAAGATTCCTACGGCTCAACGTCAGATGCCATACTCGGCCATGTTTACGATTTCACTTCTGATGATCGCAATCCATGGCGCAAATACGATCCATTCTATTATGTGCGCCAACATGCACGCCAACAGAACGCATCAAATGGCGCCTATGTAGCAGTCCCAACTTCAGAAGTCGGAGCCCAACTGCATGAAATCGCTCAACAAGAAAAAGAAAAGAAAAGCAGCCTTTATCCGAGCCTTGATGATAAACAATAATATCCAGTCATAATCAAGAACAGATACTAAAAGGAAAAATCATGAAAATAATGAAATCACTTTCGCTCACATTGCTCTTTACGGCATCATATGCATGCGCGATGGAGCGCCACCCAAAAACATCTCCCGTGTCCCCTGCCGCTATCATTAATGATGTCCAAGACATGGATAAGAATGGCACTGGCGAGAAAGCACGTTTAATGGTCGCCGTTAATGCAATGCACGATCGAGATTCACTCTATCTGCATACCGCCGTTGTTGCTCGCGCCAATAATGCTTTGAAATTATTTCTTGACGCTGGCGCACCTATAAGGACTGATCAACATGGAAAAACTCCCATGGATCATGCATTCGAGCAAAAGAATTATGACGCCGCCGGCATTTTGGCTCAATATCCAAATGCCCAAACGTACAGTCTCAAGACTATTATTGATAGGAATGATCACGAAAGCTTGCAGCAGATTATTAACAATAAGTGGCTCCATATTCCCGATGCATCTGATCTCGCATTTGAGGTAAAAACTGGCAATTGTACGTCTCCGGAACTTGACCTCTCTGTAAAAGAATTAGATCAAACACTTTCTCTCGCCTCAGCATCAGTAATAACAATGCCAGAGGCCCTCTATCAAACATTATGCGTACGCGTTTGTAACTATAATCGAATTGCATTCCTCTTCTGCAATGCCGATGAACGAGACTATGTTGCGAGGCAATTGGCTCTTATAAATTTTGTTACCAAACACGCGGCATTTCTTAAAGCCAATAGCGATTACGCTTGGCGCACCTATGCAGTCGCACTCGCTAAAGAGGCTCCAAGTGATGACGGAGTGCTCAAAGCCCTGCAGAAAAATGTACCTATCAATCCTCTAAACGAATGGCGATCTATACAGTTGCCGCAATCTAAAAATCCTGAAAATCCCGTAAACTTGTTGGCTAAAATTTATACCATATTGAAACTGCAGCCTCAAATCTCCCTCGATGAGCAAACCGCGAATACAATCGATGATATCGCCAATACATCAAATTACCCCATAAGATATTCCCTACGAAATCTCCTCTATGATTATACTTCAGCCGATCGCCATATATTCCGCCCGGTAAATCCATTCTATTGGTATCGCCAATGTACAAAGGGCAAGCCTGTTGATGATGATGCTACTTCAAGCGCAAGTACAAGTTCTACGCAATCTGGCCAAGCCGATCCGGCCAATGATGATAAAAAAGATAAGTAACTAATCTTGATCTCAATAAGCCTGGTGGGCATTTCCTCAGAGATGACTGCCAG
>Ga0181538_10005179_pt1 | contig 11810 bp, 12 predicted proteins | sample PEATcosm2014_Bin_40_FD_119773 | JGI IMG/M metagenome (GOLD analysis project Ga0181538, IMG submission 119773) | Peatland microbial communities from MTU Mesocosm Facility, Houghton, MI, USA - PEATcosm2014_Bin23_30_metaG | ecosystem: Environmental > Terrestrial > Soil > Wetlands > Peat | place...
CCAACGGATCCACCGCACAATCCGTGTGGTATACGGTTTACCTTTGGCGCTGGCATGTCCTTCTCGATGGAGCCGGTTTGCGATCTCCGCATCGGGTAAGCCATGCGCCAACTCCCGGACTCTGTCGACCAGTGCGGCAGGATACCGCACGCGATCGGCGATGCTGAGTGGGACTGGCACCGTGAGGTGGGTCGAGGCCTCGCCCTGCCAGCGGAGGTGAACCAAGAGCTGTTTGGGAGGAGAGGGTTTCTCGACCGTAATATCCTTAAGGAGCAGCCGCAACATCCGCTTGCGGTCCTTGGCCTGCGTGGTCGGGGCATGCCACACCCGCGGCAAATCTTGGGCCAACGCCAGGACTTTCGCTTTCTGCTCAGGTGTGGCCACACGGGCTTCTTGACGCCGAAACTCTGCGACTTGCTTTTTGAGATCTTCTAACTGCAGCAGGCCATCGGGGTGCTTGCGCGTAGCGTAGTTGTCCACGACCAGGTGCAAGTCCCGTTGGCGCGGCGTCTGCTGGTCAAGGCGTTTCAGAAAGCGGATAAATTCTTGGTGCCGATGTTGGGGCATGCAGTCGCCGATGACCGTGCCATCCAGGGTGCTCAGCGCCGCGAACAAGGTGGTGGTGCCGTGGCGCGTGTAGTCGTGGGTCAAGGTCCCGCAACGACCCGGTTTCAAGGGCAAGCCCGGCTGGGTTCGGTCCAGTGCCTGAATCTGGCTCTTCTCATCGACGCAGAAGACCAGCGCTTTGTCGGGGGGATTCAGGTAGAGACCGACCACATCGCTGAGCTTTTGAACGAACTGCGGATCCCGACTCACCTTAAACGTCGAGACCCGGTGGGGCTGCAAACCGTGCTGCTTCCAAATGCGGCGAACCGTCGCGCTTCGCTGACACCTTGGGCCTCGGCCATCAGGCGCGTGCTCCAGTGGGTGGCGTTGGGAGGTTGGCGTTGAAGCGTGGCTTCGACGATCGCGGCCCGCTTGGCGTCACTAATCGGAGGGAGACGGCCGGGGCGGGAAGCATCCTTCTCTAAGGCAGAGGTACGCAGTGCCAAAAAGCGCTCGCGCCAGAGTTGCACGGTAGGCCGCGAGACGCGCAGGCGAAAGGCAATCTCTTGGCTCTCCACCCCCTCTGCAGCCAACAACACGATCTGGGCGCGCTGCACGAGGCGCTGAGGCTGAGTTCGGATTCGGGACCAAGTCTGCAAAGTCACATGCTCCGGGTCGGAAAGAATGATCGCGGTGGCTCTTCGGCTCATGAAGGCGTGATATCCACAAGCCACCAATAAGTAAGGCTATTTATGACGCACTACACTAGCTGTTCTCGAGCGTCGTGACTCGCCCAGCGAACAATATGAGCCCATAATGCTTCATAATACGCTATTGTAATTCATGAATGTGATTTGCTATAACCCGATATGGTGTATATAATTCATGCTCTACGGAGAAACTGTGCCAGATCAACTGTACGCCAACGGGGGCACAGCGAGAATTCGTGCATCCTCGGAGCGGCTGCACCTGAAAGGGAATTGCCGGCTGATTGCCATCAGGCTCGCGCTGATTCGCGCGACCTAGCTTCAAATTCGGTTCGGACGCTAAGCGATGAAATAGGCATCCGGTTTCATCGGTCGAGGACTAGGAGAGACGCCAGAGCGAAAGAACAAACGATCGTTCGGTCTGGTAGGTTCCGGTCTTAAGTCGTCGGCGAGCCAATACAGTAGGCAAAGAGCCCGGCACGCTGTTCGCACATTCATGGATAGGAATGAGCCCTTGCTTCGCAGCGACTGGTCGATTTATCGCGGAGGCGCCATATCCTTCGCAAATGCGGAGGCTTGCGCCCTCGAAAAGCCCTTCGTCGATCAAGTCGGCGGCAATGCAATCTTTCTTAGCAACGACAATCGCAGGATTGCCATCCGTCGCACGCACATCGCCGAAGTGGGCGCGAATGGCGTTGCCTTTGTCGGTGACACGAAGGCAGTAAGGAGTGCACTGTTTGAATACAAAGAGAGACAGTCGCTCAAGGATCTCGACCTTATCACCGGCCCTCGAAACGGCAGTTTTCCGAAAGACTGCGTCGTGGAGGACTCGCTGATTGAACGGGCCGGACGCTGGGAGAAACAGACCCCGCCAATTGAAATCTCCGTGTCCCAAGACATCACTATTCGCCACAATTCGATCTACGACGTTCCGAGGGCGGGGATTAACGTCTCCGACGGCACATGGGGTGGCCACATAATTGAGTACAACGATGTTTTCGACACTGTCAAGGAGACCGCAGACCACGGCTCGTTCAATTCCTGGGGTCGCGATCGTTATTGGGGATTAACGGACATCGATGCAAACTCCATTACTTCCGGACCGAGTCGCAAGTTACCGCCCCTAAATTCGGTGAAGCCGACTATACTGCGCTACAATCGGTTCCGTTGCGATAACGGATGGGACATCGACCTCAATGACGGTTCTAGCAACTTTCTGATCTATATCAACCTAACGTTACACGGCGGAATCAAGCTCCGCGAAGGCTTCTTTCGAAACGTTGAGAACAACGTGATTGTTTCCAATTCACTGAATGCTCATGCTTGGTGCAAAGGCGCGAGGACGTTTTCCGCCACAATATCGTCTTCGAACAATACCAGACGTTCGGGATGGTAATTCATCCCTGCGGAGCTGACTTCGATTTCAACCTGCTGCATGTTCCGGGCTTGGAAGGAGTGAAACCCGCGCTGAGCCTGAAAGAGCAGGACGGTCGCGACACACACTCGATCGAAGCGGACGCGTTGTTCGTAGACGCCGCATCCGGCGACTATTGAGTCAAAGAGAATTCGCCGGTACTGCGTCTGGGATTCCAGAACTTCCCGATGGATCAGTTCGGAGTGCAGTGGCCAAAACTCAAGCAGATTGCGCGCACACCGGAACTTCTTCGCCTCGGCGAGGCGCCTGCCCCGGAGAACAAATCCGGAAGGGATCCCCCGTCAACCGCTTCGCTGGGCGCAACCGTCAAGAACGTGGTTGGATTGGGGGAAATTTCCGGTACAGGATTGCCGGGAGAGATTGGGGTCCTGGTGCTCCAAGTGCCTCAATGTAGCCGAGTCGCGGCGAACGGGCTTCGGCAGTTTGACGTGATCCTCGAAGTCGACGGGAAAAAGACAGACTCGCTTAGAGATCTGCATCGATGGGCTCACGAATTACCCGTTTGGGCCCGTTGCAGTCCTACGGTCTGGAGGGGATAGAAAAGGAAGACTCTGAAGGTCGGTCCTCCTTTGCGACAAGCATCGCTCACAGCGCTAATGGAGCCGAATCGCAGACGTTCGGAGAGACGGCATCGCCCAATCTTCGTGAAGATCGAACCGCAGCAATCCGGGAATCACTGAAAAAGGGGAAAGGAAATGATGAATCGCAGAAGCTTTGTGGGTGCTCTTGGGGCATCAATCGCCGCGTCAGCGTGGACGCGTACGGCTGTGGCGAAGGCGGTCACATCACCTGTATCGAGCGAGGCCTCCAGCGACTCCCGTCGCCGGTATCAGCCTGATTGGACGAGTCTGAAACAACATGCCTGCCCGAAGTGGTTTGAAGACGCCAAGCTCGGGATCTTCGTTCACTACGGCTTGTATTCCGTACCGGCTTGGGCTCCAACCACCAAGCTCACAGAAAGAGGAGAGATTGATTGGGGCAAGTTCAAGCCGGACCTGTCGGACTGGTTCCTGAATGACCCCTATGCAGAATGGTATATGAACACCTTGAGAATCAAAGGTTCGCCAACATGGAAGCATCACGTCGAAACCTATGGGGCGAACTTCGACTACCTCGATTTCATTCCGATCTTCAATCGGGAGGTGAAGAAGTGGGATCCCGATCAATGGGCAGAGTTGTTTAAAGAGTTCGGCGCACGGTACATTGTTCCTACAACTAGGCACCACGACGGGTTCAGGTTATGGCCAAGCAAAGTTCGCAACCCTCACCGAAAGCCTGATCAGCAAGGCACGCAGCGGGACGTTATCGGAGAATTGGCCGCCGCAGTTCGAAGACAGGGCATACACATGGGCATTTACTTCTCGGGAGGATTGGACTGGAGCTTCACGGAAACGCCCATTCTCACGCTACAGAGCCTGAATGACCATATCCCGCAAAGCCAAGAATATGGTCGATACGTTTATGCGCTACTCGAGGAGTTGATTCAGCGATATCAGCCGGATGACATTTGGAACGATATTGCCTATCCAAGAACAGGGAATGTGCTCCAACTTTTGGCCGATTATTACAACCTTGTTCCGGACGCTGCAATCGACGACCGCTTTAAACTGGCTAACGAACGACCTGAAGAACATACGAGTTCCACCTCGTTTGGGCACGCGGATTACACATCGCCTGAAGGAGTTTGGCCAGACAAGATTGTCGATAAGAAGTGGGAGTCCTGCCATGCCGTGGGCACTTCTTTCGGCTACAACCAGAATGAAGGGCCGGACGACATGCTTTCCGCGGGCAAACTGGTGGGGATGTTAGTAGAGATCGTCAGCAGGAACGGGAATCTGCTTCTGGATCTCGGCCCCACGGCAGATGGATCAATCCCCAAACTGCAGCTGAGTAGAGTGAGGGAACTCGGCAAATGGCTTCGGACAAATGGGGACGCGATTTATGAAACGCGCCCCTGGGTTAGGGCCGAGGGCAAAGCGAGTGATGGTGTTCCGATTCGCTTCACCCGGAAACGCGATGCCCTCTATGCAATTTTGCTGGATAAGCCCAAGGCGCGCGAGTTGACTGTTGAATCGCTGCGACTGAAAGAGGGCTCTCAAGTGCAGATCCTCGGAGTCGGCGGGAATCTAAGCTGGACTGCCAGCGGGGAGAACCTGAAATTGACGTTGCCCAGCGAAATACCGGGGGACTACGCATACACCTTGAAGATAACCCCGCTGCCCGCATGAAGATTGCGTACCGGACAAGAATTGCGCAAGGGAGCAGGGGATGCATGTGTTGAGGCGATGGCCGCCGCCTTCTCGATTGATCTTCGTTCAAGGTTAGGCAACGCAATCCTAAAGAATCAGGCTGAACCGCCGCTCAATTTTCAGCATAACTGGGGACATCCTGGCGAAAATGCAAATTGCGGCAGCAGAGAGGGTTCTCATGAATCGGCAATTTGACAAGAAATTGGGCTGGCTACTAGTGTTGGCGGGCCTTGCAGGCGCGCGGACATCCATCGCAAGCGCAGCTGCGCAGACAACGCTGTACGTAACCCCGACGGGCGGTACGGAGACGTGTACGCAATCCGCGCCCTGCTCGATTGAAGGGGCGCAGGCACAGGTTCGGACTCTGACGGGCACGCAAAACGGGGACATCGTGGTGCAGTTTGCGGGCGGCCTCTATCGCCGTACGACACCAATCGCATTTGGCCCGCTGGATTCCGGCGGCAATGGCCATCAAGTGATCTATGAGGCCGCGCCCGGTACCCAGGTGACCGTGAGCGGCGCGATCCAGTTGACAGGATGGACGCAGGTAAGCAGGAGCGCCACACCGAATCTGTGGTCGGCCCACGTCCCGGCGGGCTATCAGTCGCAGGATTTATACGTGAACGGCGTGCGGGCTGATTTGACGCGCGGCCCACGAATCCCCGCTTCCGGCTATTCGCTCTCGCTGACAGATCTAACTTTGTCAAACTCGCAATATGCGGCGTGGGGAAATCAATCGCAGATTCAGGTGTTCTTCGATGGTTGGGATCAGAGGACTGGAAGTTGCCCTCTGACCACGATCACCGCCGCCGGCTCAAGTTCGATCCTGACGGGCGCGCAACCATGTTGGGCCAATGCGCTCGATCCCATGTCGATTCGCGGGACAGTGTCGAGCTTACAATTCCCCTACACGGGTTGGGAGGGCCTGTCTAAAGACTATGCACCCGCCGGGATCTGGATCGTGAATGCGAAGGAACTGCTTGGAACACCAGGTCAGTTCTATCTCGATCCTTCGACCCAGTCCATGTACTACACCCCGCGGACCGGGGAGAACATGACTACGGCCGACGTGGAAATGCCCGTCGCGAATCAATTGGTGACCATGGCGGGAACCCCAGGCAGCATCTTGGAGACAGATGCAACCAGCGCAACCACAACATTCTCCGGCACTTGGTCGCTGACGTCTTCGAACGAGTATGGGGATTTTGGCGATACGATGGCTTCCACATCGACGGCCGGAGACTCGGCGGGCTTCACCTTCACTGGTGCCGGCATCGATGTGCTCAGCGAGCTCAATAGCGATCAAGGCATTATCGCTGTGTATCTGGATGGAAACCCCGTTGCCGATGAGCAAATCGACACCTCGACGACGGGCGTGCGATTGGCTCAGCAAGTCGTCTACACCAAGTCAGGACTGCCCCCGGGTACGCACAGCGTAAAGTTGGTGAATACGGACGGCAAGGTGATGCGCGTGGACGCATTTGCCGTGGTTCCGTCGGCGATCACGCCGGTGCGGAACGTCACCATTAGCGGAATTACATTTGAATACTCTACTTTTGCCGATCCCACTACACCGCTGGGCTTTCCCGACAATCAAAATGCCACGACCTTCACATTGCCGCCGATTAACCAGGGACTGACTCGCGTTACCCATGCGCCCGGAGCGATCAACATCCAGCGCTCCAACAACGTTTCTTTTGTGAACAACAAGGTTCTACACGTCGGCACCACAGGCATTGACCTCGCGCTCGGGACCCAGAATTCGACGCTGTCGGGGAATCTGATTGCCGACGCCGCAATCTGCGGAATCAATCTCGGCGACTACGATGATTTCTGGATCGCCGACCCTCTGCGGATGACCTCCGGAAACGTCGTCCAGAATAACGTAATCTCGGCGGTGGGTGCACGCTACGCGGATACGGCTGGGATCGCCGCCGGTTTCATGCGTAACACCACTGTGACGCACAACGAGATCGCCTATTCGCCCTATTTGGGAGTTTCCTACGGCTGGGGGTATGAATGGACCTTCAGCGGCTCGGGTAGCCCCACCCGGCACGGAACCAACTACACTCGAGGCAACACCATCTCGTACAACTACATTCACGACACCAACACCGTCATCACGGACGGCGCAGAAATATATCTCGAGACCAATGAAGGCACGGCGACGGCGCAGACCAGTATTACTCATAACTACCTCAATGCTCCCGCCTCGGCCCTTTCCGCCGGTGCATTCTACTTTGACGGGGGTGCGGCCAACATCCACGTCAGTGACAACGTGGCTGACCAGTTTTCAAACGACGATCTCAACCTCGACGTCAATTCCTACGCCAATGATTCGTTCACCTCTAACTACGCGACATTCCTTTCTAATCCGGTAAAGAACGGAATTGTTTACGCCAGTAACTCTCTGGTGACCAACGGCAACTGGCCAGTGGCGGCAAGGACAATCACCGCCGACGCCGGCGTCCAATCGACTTTCGCCAGCCTCGCTCCGCCTGCCGCAGTGATCGGGGGCGACCAGGAATACACCGGCCTACGCACGCCCGTGTCCATCAGCTACAACGGCAGTGGATGGGGCCATCTGAGGAACCTGAGAGATGGGCCGCTCGGCGCCGATATCTCTTACACGTCGGCGAAGGCAGACTCCGTCACTTTCAGCTTTACCGGAACCGGACTGACGGTGTTCTGCCAGGACGCATCCGATCGAGGTGTCATGAGCGTCACCTTGGACGGACAGGCCTACCCTAATGCCAATGCCTACTCAGCCCTGCCCATACCTCGGGCGAGGCTCTTCGAAGTGCACAACCTAAATTACGGAACGCACACACTCGTGCTCACCAATACCGACGGCAAGAAAGACACGATCGATGGTTATCTGCTCGACGGCTACGTCAATGATAACTCGCCCGATCTTCTCTACACCGGTTCATGGACTCATTCACCCTCGCGCAGTTACGCGAACGATAACCAAAAGGACGTGCACTACACCTCGACTAACGGTAATTCCGTCAGCTTGACTTTTTATGGCACCGGCATTGCTGTCATTACTGAGATGTGCCGCGAAGAAGGTCTAATGAGCATCGCAATTGACGGCGTCCAAGAGGGCAATTATAACGGTTACACTTCCGGAGCCAGACTCTCCGCGCAGGTACTTTATTCCACTACACAGCTCCCGCTTGGTCTGCATACTATTACACTCACCAAGGTCAGCGGTACCTACATGCTGCTGGACAGTCTGGCGGTCTACGGCGCCGTCCCCGGACCTGACATGACCTGCGATGTGAACGATCATTGTACGACTCTCGGTAATATCGTCAACTGAAGGTGCTAACAGCAATAATGAAGCATAATGAGGGGAGCGTTACGGGAACCCCGCCGCCCGCCGCATTCTATGACCTGCGCCCCTCGTGCGGTGGTTTAAGCGGCTCTCGAGGCTGGAGTTTTCAAGCTGACGCGCGTGAAGGACGGGGCGTGAGCGGTGGATTTGCGGGCGGGTGACCAAGCGATTCTGCTGGGTGCCGCGCGCATGATAAAACCATGTCAGTCTCGACGGTCCTGTACTTGGTTGGCAAGAATACTTTCCCCTGTCACCCAGCCAGACTCATCACCGGCGAGAAACCGCGCGATATAGGCGAAATCATGCGGTTTGTCGGCGCGCCCAACGGTGGCGGGCGACGCGAACCCCTGATCCAAATTAGAACCGAAGAATCCAGCCGACCGGCTTCCTTCGGTATCAACCAGCCCAGGGTTGATGCAATTGACGCGGATGTTGCGAGGGGCTAGTTCCTGGGCGAGCACACGTAAGTGATGCCCTCGACGGCATGTTTGGATGCGGTGTCGAAAAGTGTGCGAGGTGGGTCCGTCCGGGCTGCAATGGAACGGTTCGCCCGCTTCCAGCCAATGATCGTAATCATTGCGTTGCAAGATGACCGGCATTCGATCGTGAATTGGTTCCATCGGCGTGTTCGGATCTGTGGTAATGATCGTAAGCGTGCTGAGTTCCCCTCTGGCTGAGTGGTCCTGGAAGAGCTGAAGATCGGCTCATGGTTAAGGACACTGGGTCGAGAGGTCGTAATCGGCGGCGATAGCCGGAGGCCGAGAAATGACGTATTGTTGAACTGACTCTGGGGTCGATTGCCAAGCCAACTCGTCCCGGGCCGCAGCCGATAGGCTTTCGATAGATCCAAGATGCCATTTTTGCCTTCCTCCCAACGTTCGAGGCCAAAGTAGGTGTGAGGAAAACTGTTGTCAACGGGATTGTATTGGGGTGGAAAGTAGGTATCCGTCCGGTGAACCCACCTTCCGCTGTTGAAGCTCCCGCCTGATAATCTCCTGACAGTTGATCTGAAAGACCGACATGCGGCTTTCCGGGTGCGCATGTATGAATTCGGAGGCGGAGGTGTCAGATGAGCAGCAGGAGGAAGGGCGACGAGGAGAAGGCACGTTATTGGCAGCGGACGATCAGCGAGGCGGCGCGGAGCGGGATATCGATTCGACAGTTTTGTCGGCAGCGCCGGTTGAAAGAGAGCCAGTTCTACTGGTGGCAGCACAAGCTCCGGGCCGGTCGGCGAGCTGGAACGACGCCGCATAACAGCGCCAACGGCAGGCCCGCCAGCTTTGCTCTGGTGAGCGACGAAGCCGCAGCGAGGGACGCGGGTATCGAGTTGGTGCTCGGCGACGGACGGAAGTTGCACATCCGCCAGGGCGTGGATGAGGACACCCTGCGCTCGGTCCTGGCGGCCTTGGAGCATCCGCGATGCTGAGTTTTCCGGCGGCGATCAAGGTATACCTGTGCACGGTGCCTTGCGATATGCGTCGTTCTTTCGACGGGTTGTCGATGCTGGCTGAGCATGTGATCGGGTGCAATCCTTACGCTGGCCACCTGCTGGTGTTCTCGAACCGGCGAACGGACCGCGTGAAGATTTTGTATTGGGATCGCGACGGCTGGGCGATCTGGTACAAGCGTTTAGAGGCCGGAACATTCGAATTTCCCTTTGCCGAGACGGGCCGAAAGGAGATCGCGGCTTGGGAGCTGGCGGTGCTGCTGGAAGGGATTGATTTAACCAAGGGCAGGCGGCGGAAGCGTTATAGCCTGCCGGCCGTAAGGGAGGAAGAACGCGAAAAGGAAGAAACTGAGACGAGCATCCCTTGAAGATTTCTGTGGAAAAACGCATTTTAGCTCTTGACAGCGACCGATAGCTTTATTATAGCTATCGGCATGATGAATCTCGCTCAAGTTCAGCGGCGCCTCGTCCACCTCCAACAGCAACTACTTTCGCTCGGCCCTGTGCACCCCGGCAGCATCAGCGAGCAGTACAACGTGTGTGGTCAGCCGGGCTGCCACTGCAAGGATCCCAAGAAACCGCAGAAGCACGGGCCGTACTACCAATTGAGCTTTACCTGGCGCGGAAAGAGCAGTACGCGTTTCCTGCGGCCCGAACAGGTCGAGCCCATGCGTCAGAAGGTGGCCAACTACAAGCGACTGCGGGAGCTGATGAACGAGTGGGTGAGTCTGGGAGTGGAACTGGAAAAGGCCGAGCGCGCGGAGGAGAAACACGCGAGTGGACATTGATCCCAACCAACTCCCGAATGATCCGGTAGCCCTACGGCAGATCGTGGTGGGGCTGCTCGGGGAAGCGGCGGAGCGGGAACGGAAGCTGCAGCAACTGCAGCATTGGATTGAGCAACTCCTGCGGGCGCGCTATGGGCCGCGGCGCGAGCGGGTGAACGAGAACCAGCTTTTTCTGTTTGCGGTCGCCCTGGTCAGTGCCGGTCGAGAGGCTCCCGCCGAGCCCGCAACCTCGGCGGCGCCAGAAGAAGCTCCAGCCGGGAGGGGAAAACGGAAGGGCCATGGCCGGGGGGTGCTGCCGAAGTCTCTGCAGCGTCAACGGGTGGTCCACGATCTGGGTGAGGACTCCCGGCTGTGTCCGCAGTGCCAGAGCGATTTGAAGCGGATCGGAGAAGAGGTCAGCGAACGGCTGGAGTATGTGCCCGCCTCGCTGGTGGTGATCGAGGAAGCGTGTCAGAAATACGCCTGCCCCAAGGGATGCACCGTGATAACGGCGGCGAAGCCCATGGCGCCGATCGAGAAAGGGTTGGCGGGGCCGGGGTTGCTGGCGCAGGTGGCGGTGAGCAAGTATGGGGATCACTTGCCCCTGCACCGCCAGGCGGACATCTTTCGCCGCCAGGGGGTGGAGATATCACGCCAGACGATGTGCGACTGGATGCGCGGCTGCGCCGATCTCGCCCGCCCCCTCTATGTCCTGATGAAGCAGCGCGTGCTGGGTTCGAAAGCGGTGCAGACCGATGACACGCCGGTACCCGTGCTGGACCCGGCGTTGCCCCGCACGCGCACGGGCCGAATCTGGACGTATGTCGGGGATGACGACCATCCCTTCACCGTGTACGACTACACCCCCAACCGCAGTCGCGACGGACCGGAGGAGTTCCTGAAGGCGTTCCGGGGATATCTCCAGGCCGACGCCTATTCCGGGTACGATCATTTCTATAAGGAGCCCGAGCGCGGGATCGTGGAGGTGGCGTGCTGGGCGCACGCGAGGCGGCGGTTTTACGAAGCGCAGTCCTCGGACTTGATGCGCTCCACGGTGCTGCTCGCCTACATCCGCTTGCTTTATGACGTCGAGCGCGAAGCCCGCGAACAAAAACTAAAGGCCGAAGCACGCCGCGCCCTGCGGCAGGAAAAATCAAAGCCGATCCTGGAGGACATCCGCGCCTATCTGGAACGAGAGCAGCCGCAAGGTATCCGACCGGTGAACCCATCTTCCGCGGTTGAAGTTCCTGCCTGATACTTCCCCGACAAATGATTTCCAGGACATGCGTGCAGGGCGCATGTGGTAGCCAAACGCGGAG
>Ga0181538_10005182_pt1 | contig 11806 bp, 10 predicted proteins | sample PEATcosm2014_Bin_40_FD_119773 | JGI IMG/M metagenome (GOLD analysis project Ga0181538, IMG submission 119773) | Peatland microbial communities from MTU Mesocosm Facility, Houghton, MI, USA - PEATcosm2014_Bin23_30_metaG | ecosystem: Environmental > Terrestrial > Soil > Wetlands > Peat | place...
GTGTTGGAGTTCCTGAAAAAGAAGCAGGCTTCGTTCAAGAACCTCATCTTCGCCTCTACCGACCGCGAGAAATTGATCAACGCCTTTGACCCCGACTGGCAGGGGCCGGTGCCCTACACCGTGCTCATTGCGCCGGATGGGAAGGTCGTCTATCGGGAAACTGGGAGTATCGACCCTCTGGTGCTCAAACGGGCCATTGTGAGGGCGTTGAACGAGAAGAAGCCGTGGTAGGGCTTTGACTCGCGGCCTCCGCTTTCTGAGCTTGGCAGCCTGACACAGAGAAAGCGGCTCCGGTTGTTCACCGCGCCGCTAATTCCCGCCAGTGACCTTGTAACCGGCCCGGCGCAGGTATTGCGCCAAAGCCTTCTCCATTTGGACTGGGGCCTCGCAATGCATCGGGTTCAGGTGTGCATACCGTATCCACGTAAGTCTATTCGCCGCTGTGGTGCATTTCTCCTAGTGCTGTTAAGCTTCCCTGGATGATCAACGTGCGCGAACTCAGCCAGCGTCCAGAGACGAAAGGAGGGCGTAGGGGCCTTGACCTAATGCGCTTAAAGGTCAGATCAGAATTTCATTTGCGCCTGTGCTTGGCGGTTGCCCTCTGCGCTCTCAGCACTTTCTGCGGGCAGGCTCAGCAGCCTGCGCCCAAGATGACGTTCTTGGATAATGGCGAAGTCCGTATCGGCATGGACTTGGCCTTGGGAGGCGCGGTGACATACATCTCCAGCAAGGACCATCCCGGCAACATTATCAACAGCGCGGACCTGGGCCGACAAATCCAGATGTCTCATTACTCCGGCCCGTGGCCCTTCGAAGTCGGTAACAAGAAGCCGAATCCGGCGTGGGCTGGCTTGGGCTGGAATCCGATTCAAACCGGGGACTGCTACAATCATCCCTCGGAAGTCATCGAGCACCGGAACGACGGAAAGCAACTCTACATCAAATGTATTCCCAAGCAGTGGCCGCTGGACAACGTCCCCGGTGATTGCCTCTTTGAAACCTGGACGAGCCTCGAAGGTCCGGTCATTCACATGCGCTACCGCTGCACCAATCGGCGCTCAGACACGACGGCCTACCGCCCTTGTCCGCAGGAACTGCCAGCCGTTTATACGATCTCCAAGCTCTGGCGCTTGATGGCCTACACCGGCGACAAGCCCTTTACGCAGGACGCGCTGACGCAGGTCACGAACGACTGGCGGAAGCCTTGGCCGTGGACTCGATTTGTGGCGACGGAACGCTGGGCTGCCCTGGTGGACGGCGGCGGTTGGGGCCTGGGCGTATTCAAGAACGACGGCGGCGAGTTTCACGGCGGGGTTTATGGCGATGACCGATCCGACGACCCCAAGCATGGTTCGACAGCGTATGTCGCCCCGATCCATGTCGAAAACTTCGACCACAACATCGTTTACGAACACAGCACGGCGTTCGTAGTCGGCACCCTTGCCGAGATACGCAAACGCTGCAACGCGATGGCCACGAAGACGCTGCCCGTTTGGCGCTTTGTCAACGACCGGCAGCATTGGACGATGCGTAATGCCAGCGACCAGGGGTTCCCAATGAATGGCGAATGGCGAGTCAAGTTCGGTGCGAGCACACCGCGCCTGGAAAGCGCTGTTCAGTGCTGGCGAGCCGAAAGCGCTCCGTCTGCCGATCTGGAGGTCGCCTACGACGGACCGGCCACGACCGCTCGGATCTTCTGGAAGCGACTCGACGACGGCAAATACGACACCGAGAAGAGCCTCAGCCTGGACCTGATTTCCGATGGCAAGTTCCACAAGTATCGCCTCGAGCTTGCATCGTCGCTCGAATACCGGGATCTCATAATTGGCTTGGCCATCGAACCCGTCACCCAACCGCGTCCGGGAGAGGGGATGGCCATTAAGTCGGTTATCCTCTCAGCAACGAGGAAGTAATCTGCCGTGGCAAAAACACTTTTTGAAGCGCTTGGATACGTGCTCGGCCAGAAAGCCGCGCAGGCCAAGAACGTCTTTGACCTCGTGGGCGGAACGGAGGAAGACTCCTTGCGGGCCGAAATACGTCTGGGCCGTGAGCTAGCGGCGGCGGTGCTGGAACGAGTTCCCCTGGTCGTGGAGAATGAGGCCACCAGACTTGCGGCCGAAATTGGGCGCTGGCTGGCGGGTTACGTGAAGGAGAAGAAGCTCCCCTTCATGGTCCGGGTCACGGCGGAGCGGGAGCCGAATGCGCTTGCCCTGCCGGGCGGGCCTGTTTTCGTGAGTTGGCCGTTGTTGGAAATGTGCCAGGGGCAGCGGGACGAAATCGCCTTCGTGCTCGGCCATGAGATGGCGCATATCGTGCGGCGGCACACCCTGGATCGGAGCGTCAAAGACGCCGCGCTTTCTCTTCTGCTGCGCCAATCCTCCGGCAGGCACGCCGCCAGCGCATGGCTGGGCCAGGCGGGGCGGCAAATGCTGGGCCGTGCCTTCTCCAGGGAGGACGAGTTGGAGGCGGATGTCTTCGCCGTGGCTCTGGTCGGGACCGCTGGCGGCGACGCACTGGCAGGGGAGCGCCTGCTGGAGAAACTCGCTCAATGGACCTCCGGGCAAAGCGTAGGCATCGCGGGAGATTACTTCGCCACCCACCCGCCGCTCATGGAGCGAGTCGCCCATCTGCGTGCGAGGAGGCGGGGTTGATCTTGAGACGCTTGATGCGCTTGGATATGCCTTGCCGCTCTGAGGCCCTGCTTCGTTAGTGACTTGGAAAAGGTCAATCCGCCGCTCAAAGACAACCCCGCGGTGGTTTCTAGCAAAGACACCCGCCGATGCGACGTTACTGACCAAAGCACAACGCTGCACATGGAGCGAGATCGTGGATGAAACCGGATCCGACGGCTCCCCTCCGTATTACCATTGCATTGAGACGGTAAGGTCGTTGCCGGTTGCTTCACGCTTGAACTCAACCCGCCAGATGCAGGACCTTTTTCACCGTTCTCAACATCTCTTCGGCAGTATAGGGCTTGGGCAGCATCGCGGCGGGTTGCAACCAAGGCTGTCGGATGAATTCCTCCTTTGGCAAGGTTCCGGTGGCCATGACGACCGGCAGAGCCATCCGGGCGGCGCGCGCCTTACGGACCAGCTCAACGCCGGTTAGCTTGGGTATGTCGTGCGCGGTGATCAGGAGATCATAGCTGCCGGTACTGAGTGCCTGCCAGGCGACAGAGCCGTCAGCGGCGCCATCCACCTCGTAGCCAGAGCGCGACAGCATCTGGGTGTTGAGCCGCCGGAGGGAAATGTTGTCCTCTACCACAAGAATGCGACAGAGTGGATCTGTGCGGGCTTTCAGGGGGGCGTTCGCCCGCTCTCCGGTTTGCGAGTTTCCATTTCCTTTCATAAGGCGGTAGCTTACGCAAAAGAACCCCTTGCGCGCTATCGGGGATTCCCCCGATGGTCCGGAGTGTGGACACAAGCAGAGCCTGGACCTATTTGCTCAAATCCAGATAGTACAATTCCTTCGCTTCGACCTTCATGCCGGGGTTGTGCCCTTGGATCGCAAAATGGCCGTTCTTGTATTCGGCATCATCATATTTCATCACTGGCTTGTCGTTGATCCAGAATTGGATGTGCGTGCCCACAATGCGGATGCGATAACTAAACCATTCGCCGTCTTTGGTGAGCAGTTCGTTTGCTCTTCCGGTCGGCTTGCCCGGCTTCCACAGCCATCCGGTATAGCCATCGCCGCGGTTGCAAATCTGGGCCTCGTAGCCGCGAGGGAAGCCATTCACGTCGTCCGCTGGCGGGTTGGCGCGAAAACAAAACCCGCTGTTAGGCGTCGCTCCCTGGCTGGTGACGCGGAACAGGCCCTTAGCCTCAAAGTCCGAACAAGTGGCGTCCGTGTAGATGTGCCCCATTCCGCCAATGCCCACCAGAACTCCATCCTGGACCGACCAGGTCGCTTTGCCGCGAACTGTCCAACCACTCAGATCTTTGCCGTTAAACAAGGAGATCCATTTCGCTTCTGCGCCGCTGCCAGACGGACAGCCGAATATCACCGCACCGACCAATACCGCAAAGGTCCGCTTGATCATAATCGCTTCTTTCGGGGTTTTACGAGCGGTCAGGAAATTAAAAGCAATAATTGGGGTGCGGCGGCGGCAAGGGCGGGTCACCAAGAGCGCCGTCAATTTGAATCGAGGCGTGTTAATCCATCGTGCGACTCAACAAAATGGAGTGCCGCGCGCAGAAGCATGTAAACTTGAACCTGACGATAGAGCCGCTGCGGTTGCCCCGACGCAGAGACATCGAAGTAGAGCTGAGACGTATTGGTCAAGGTCACCGTGTCTAACATGACCCAGGCGTCGCTCGGGCCATACCGGTTGATGGAATCCGGCCGCACTGAGCCAACAATGCTGCCCGTCAACGTAATCGCAGGAATTTATGGCGGGGTGTGCGACCAACAGCCCAGACCTCTGGACCTTCAACTTGGTGGTTAAGACCAATCGGCCGACTGGCTTTTACGCGATCAACAGCCAAATGGCCGGATACTACGGGTCCACCATGTGGTCCCAGCAGGAGTCGTTTTATGTCCGGTTTGTGGCTGCCGCGCCGCCGGTGCCGGTTCTCCAGACTCCACAGCGGTCGGGTAATTCGTTCTCCGTGCAGGTCGCTACTACCAGCGGCTTCACCCCTATTACTTGGAGTACACGACCAATTTGACTGCGCCCACGTGGAATGCCGCTTCTCAAACCTCAGGCAACGGCACGATCAAGACCTTGACCGATACCACGGCGACCGACTCGTGGCGTTTTTACCATGCGCATGTGCAGTAGCCGGTACGCCAGCCCCTGCCCGGCTTTTTGATCCGGCTGTCGTCGTACTGTGCAACTATGATCCGTCCGCGTTATTGGATGGGGTGCAAAGGGAGAGCTGGATCTGGTTCGAATCTCAAAGCTGGCCGCGATGCCCAAGTGACGGGATTTCTCCAGAAATCCGCATTTGCTTTCCAGAAACAAAGGCTGGTGGAGTTACGCTAAACAGGGCAAGATTGCCACTGTGGAGCGATCTTGAAAGCCGTTGGCGATAGCGATTATGGACCATGAATGACGACACAGCCATTTGGGAGAAGCGTTCTCAAAATGGGGTTCCTGCTCGGCCACATCGGATTGCAGGGTTAGATTGGCCCTCGTGCCGAGCATTCACGCTGATTGAATTGCTGGTGGTCATTGCCATCATTGCCATTTTGGCTGCCCTGCTCTTGCCGGCGCTCTCGAAGGCCAAGGCGCGAGCCAGACAGGCCGCGTGCATGAGCAACCTGCGCCAAATCGGGATCGCCACAACTCTGTATCTGGCGGACTTCAAGCAGTATCCCGGCACCTACTCCAAAGTCCATAACTGCTACGTCTGGCCAACTCGGCTCCTGAGCCTGATGGCCAACAACCGAGGCGCATTTTTCTGCCCCGCCGCCCCGCGAGACAGCGCCTGGGACACAAACGTCAACAAGACCCTCGGAGGAATGGGGGAGGACAACGTCTATAGCCCATTCACGATCACACCCAATTCCCGTTTTTCTGTGGGCTACAACGACTGGGGATTGTATCTCAAGCACAAGCCTCAGCTCGGGCTGGGCGGTGACGTTGACGGTCCGATGAACATGGGTTTGGTGAAGGATACTGATGTGGCCCGACCGACCGAGATGATAATGCTGGCCGATGTCCGAGCTCAGGAGGACACGGCGTTGCTCGACTGCGACGCGAATATCGACCCCACGGATGACAGCCCCGGCCACAGCCAATGGCCGTCCAATAGGCACAGTTACCGGGTTGACATTCTGTTCGCGGATTGCCATTGCGAGACCGCGAAACGACCGCCAATGGTCAGTCCTAAGAGCACGATGTGGCGCCGCCGCTGGAACCTTGATAATCGCGCTCATGACGGCACGGACGGCGACTTGGTGCCAGGTTGGGTCGGAGATCCCATCGCCGCCGCCCGGTTGGACCAATAGACATGCGCCACCATCCCCAACCTTCGGCTGCCCACCAGCCACGTTTGAAGTAGAAGACAGCGCGCAAAGGATTTCGAGGAGCTTCCCCCGGGCTCTTTCTTAGCTGTCGGTGTCGAGATTGGAGAAATCTGAGGATTGCTGAGCAGGGAATCCAATACTGTCAGCGGTCAGCATGCCTTATCGCGTCGTTCGGCCTGCCTTCCCTGTTTTCAAGCCCTTGAACCTCTTTCTCTTCGCGGAACGGTAGGCTGCTTGGCGCTTGAGAATTCTGGTCCGGTTCGCTGCGCAGTAGGCTGGTGGCTTGGTGACCAGCGGCCCGTATCGGTATATCCTCCATTGCCATACCAGACAAGAGGGGCAAGGCCAGCGTCCAGGTAACTCCCGGTTTTAACCGGCTCAGGTCTGGCCTTGACGACTTGGACTTGCCCGAATATAGGGCTTCAACGGCAATTGCCTAACGCTTTCCGGCGGTGGCAATGAGCGGCTCGATGTCGAAGCCCAGGGGCTTGCCTACAGCGATCTTCTCCCGGGCGCTCACGATCGCCGCCTCAAGACCGGGCGGCGTCTGGTCTTTCCACCAGTTCATCCGTTCGCTGTAGCACCATACATATTCGTCCGTCGTATAGAGCGCCCAGTAGGTGTTGTGCTCAAACCACTTTGCCCGCTCCTCCGGCGTCATGCGGTAGCTGAGGTACTTCTCGGTGTTGGGCTGCCGCAGGGCGAAGTTCTGATCCACGTAAAGCGCCTGCCCGGCCTGGACCTGCCGATCGTACTTCTCACGAAGGTCGGCTGGCACCAAGCCACGTGCACGCTGGCGGATGGCATGGTACGCGCGGAAGTACTGCTCCCGTGAGGTGTAATAGTAAGCGTTCTCATTGCCGTCGATGAACCGGGCTTTGAGGCTGGCGCCTTCCAGCATGCCGACGAAGAAATCCGGCATGAGCCCCCAACCCTCTCGCGCCAACCGCTCCGTTCGCTCGACCTCGGACAGGGTCGCGAAGCGGTCAAAGAGGCTGACATGGAAGAAGGTCAGGATCGTGGCGCCAGGCATCGGCTTTTCAAACGCCCGCATGAGTTGGGCGCCGCGCTGTCGCACCTTGGCTCGGTATTCAGTATAGTCGTGGGAGTTGGTCCTGGCTTGCTTGGTGTACTCCCACAGTCTGAAATCGTAAGGTTCCGGGTCAAAACAGATGCCCCGAACGCGTCCGGCCTGCGCAATACTCACCAGCAGTTTGGCGTTGGCTTCGATGGCGTCCCACTGGGTATCGTTGAACCAGTCGAAGCCGGCTGGCGGCGAGCCCCAGACGAGCACAAAGTTGTCGTGAAAGCGCGTGAAGTGCAGGCTTCGGAGAATGCGCTCGTCCTCCGCGAAAGTGGCCAGATCCAGCCGGTTCGTCACGAATGCATTGTGGCCCGCGCTCAGCCGGAAGATGAGCCCGTCGAAGGGTCGCTTTTCCATGGCCGCAAGTTCGTCGCGCATTTGGGTGGGCGTTGGCACGTCCCAACCGTATTCGATGAGTTTCTTGCCCGGCGCCGCACCCAAGCAGCACAATCCTGCCAAGCCGATCCAACAACTGAAGAAGGCCGATCGCATGTGCGGAAGTATGACCGTGCATCAACTAAAGATCACGTTTTTTGCATAGCTGACGCCGGGTAGGGTCAGAGCAATGACGATGTGCTGCCTGCCGGAAGCGAGCACGATGCAGGTAAACGCTCCACGGGTCCAGACCGCGAAGAAGATGCACTCGGACAGGAGCATTTCCGTGCCAGACATTTGCAAGACGCTCCGCATCTCCAGGGCAACGCTGTATCGGTATTTGGCTATGAAGTGACCCGCAGTTGATGCCCGTAGTGAAGGTGCCGGATCAGGCGGCTGTCATCCCCGAGACGGCGGCATACGACCGATCTTGTTAGGCGTTTGCACCAGACATTACAGCTACTGCCCATAGAGTAGTCGGTCGGTACCGGTGAGCGACCGAACGTCCGGCTCGTTTTGCGCCAGCTTCGTCAGGATGAGGTTGGCTTCCCGTTTTGCGGCTGCGAGGGTGGCTCGCCGGACCTGCTTCCGCTTTCCCTCAAGGTAGTACGAGATGACGTAGTTGACGTAGCGCCCCTTGTCTCGCGCATCGGTCATAATGACACGGTTGTTGTGGAAGGCCAGTTCGAGCCGGAATCTCGACTTGGGCTTTTCTGGCCGCTTCTCCGACGGCACTTGAATGGTCGTTTTCATGCCATTGAAGAACAGGTTTTTCCGGAGGGAGCCGGGCTGGCTGTGACGAAAATGTGACGAAGCGGCTGGAGCGGTACGGAAAAGCACCGTAAGTGCTTGGTACGAAGGGGTTGAGTATGGCGGGAGCGGCGGGGCTCGAACCCGGCAGAACCGTTTCGGGTCTTTTCGGCTGAACAGCATTTCAACCGCTTAAACACTGGTGATTTTTCGGTTGGACATCTCAGCATCCCTTAGTCGACAGATCGTTTTTGCGAAGCAAAACGAGACAATTGTGTACCCAAATGTACCCAAATTGCTCGTATGAAACGCTCAGTCTGGGGCAGCTTACGTCAGCCTAGTCTCCTTTACACCAGAATCAGAACGTAAGTTCCCTTGGCCTCGGGCAAAGCCATCGCCATCACCCGAACGTGCTCCCGTTCCAGCCCCAGTTGCTTGCTTCAACCTCGGTGAAGTTCAGGTAAACACGGTCTTCCTGGACCCCAAGCGAATCGTTCAGCAGCCTGCAGACCTGCTGAGAAAGCTCCCGATTCCTGGTGGCAGCACTGTAGGAAGAGGGCGGTAGGCGGCTGGACGCACGATTGCCTTCTCCAGCTTTCACTCGACCTGGCGCGCCGCTGCATCTCTCACTTCTTTGCTGTAAATCGCGGGTCGTCGAACACAAAGGGTGGACGCTCGCCAAAAAAGACCTTGTAGATGTCGGAATTGGTTTTCAGCATTTCCTCCAGCATCGTTTTCCAGGGGCGGTCGGCGACGGAGATGAGGCCTGTGTTGGCGGCTTCGCCATTGTATTTCTCAAAAAAACGGCCCGTCGTCGCTTGGTCCACCAGCGTGAACCATTCGATGCCCACCACATAGCCCAGGGCGGCGGCGTGCTCCACGTAGTGGCGATAGGCCAGCCCCCGGGCCCGCTGGCTGGAAAGGTCTTTGCCCCCGCCGGTCAGGCCGCTGTCGGGGGGCGAACTGAAGTAGAATTCGCTGAAGAACATCGGCCGGTCGCCCATCCAGCCGCGGATGCGCCCGAGCAACTCGGCGTCGAATCCGTAAGCGTAGTAGTTGAAGGAGACCAGGTCCATGTATTTGCCGCTGAGCTGACAGACGGTTTCGTTGTTGATCGTGCCGGGTTGGAACCGGTTGCCGATGAGCAAGTGGTTCTTGTCGTATTTGTGAAAGGTCTCCCTCACCAGCCGAAAGTAGGCCTCGAGGAACATGCCGGTGAACTGCTGCATGTCTTTCTTGGCGGAGGCGGTCTTCACGGACAGGGCGCGCGTGGCGACCTCGGCGAAGGATCCCTGCGGCGTCTCCCAGGCGCGGTTGTAGGCTTCGATGGTCTTGTATTTCTCCTCCAGCATGGTGGCGAGCCGGCGCTTGCATGGATGGGAGCTATCGAGCGCGGCGACGGCGCCGGGGATTTCCTCCCAGAGCGGCTCGTTAGCCAGGAAATAGCCAATCACCAGCGGGTCAGCGGCGGCTGGCGGGAGTCTTTCCGCAAAGAGCTTGTCGCAATGCTCGCGCAACTCATCGGAAAACGGATCGAAAATGCCGTGCGCGCCGGGCACGTCGGGAAAGCCTTCCCAGGTCGAGAGCGGCAGGTGGGCGACATACGGAAAGTTCTTCAGGCGTCGAACGCCCGCCTCGCCCCCGATAAAGGCGCCGATGGAATTGAACCCCCATTTGCGGACCCGCTCGATCATGCGCGCGGTGTAGGCAGCCGGGTCGTAGGGCGTGCCGGTTTTCCGGATAGTGTTGACCAGGTGGAAGGAAAGAGCCTGCGAGTTCCAATATGCATCAGGATGATAGGCGCTAGCAAACTCGCCCTCGCGCGCGGGCAGCCACTCGTATACCCGCTCACGGCCGGCGATGTAAGTGTAGTCGTCACAGGGACCAAAGCCGCAGATGCCAAGGTGGAAGAAGGCGTTGACATAGCTGAAATCAATGAGCATGTCTGCGCGCAGCGACTTGACGCCCGCAGGCACGTCGATCGGCGTGAAGGTCAGCGTCCCCTCGACCGGCTGCCAGACCACCTCGATGCGGGTGGGGCCGTCGAACTGGAGTGTCGCGGTATCGCCGGAGACCTTCTTCCCGATCGGCTTGCGCACGTCGTCCCACCTCGCGCCCACCAGCACCGGATAGTTGAGGGTGAATTGACCGGCGCTGCCCGCCTCGACCAAAAGTCCCTCTTGCGTTAGATGCAAGGAACTCTTGGGTTCAAAGGTAATGGGTCCCTCGGCGCTCAGCAGTGAGACCCGGGTCAACAGCAACGCGATAAACAAGACGCACTTCATAGGGCCACAGGGTAGAGACGTGAGCAGGCCTCGTCATCCGTTTTTCGCCCGGGAGAAGAGCACGCGCCGGTTTTCGCCAGAGCGAAGGCGGCCACTGATCTGATTCAAAATCCAGCCTGCTACCCCTGGCGCTTGCCCCTGGGACTCAAGAAGTTCCGTCGCGCGTAATGTCGAGCTCGGCATTATGGAAAGTACGGCAGCCAGAATAAAAATCAGAAAGGGGTCAAGCCAGGGGGCTGGCTCTCTTTTTAGCGGTTGGCTGCCCTCGGCTCGACAGGTCGTTTTGATCCGGAAGACGTAGTTGGTCACGCTCGGTTTGGTGACAATGGCATGCCGTAACGGGCTGCGTCGTAGATTTTTAACGACCGTGCATGTGCCCGGTTTCGTAGTGGCTCATTATCAGGCGTTGCTCCACCTGAACGTCGTCGAACCGCTCCCGGACTTGCTGTTGAAACCAACGAAACGACGGCCGACGCTTCGATTGAAACAGGTGACTCGATCGGCTGCGGTAATAATCTGAGGAGCCAAACTGGGGAATCGGCACGCGAAAATGCGGCGCCTGTTCCAGCAATTCAGCCCAGTGATGCTCGAACTTGTGTGTTGCCGTCGTCTACCAGACCTCGACCGGTTCAGCCATCGGCACGCAGTAACGTTACTCAGCGGCGGAAAATGTGATGGGTCCATCCTCGACTTTGTCCACCCCCCCCCGATGAAGCCGGCTCACCAGATTGGGCGATCCTGCTATGAAAACAATGATGACTGAACCGGAGGTCTGGACCGTATCGAATCGGGGCGTGCACTTTGCTTACAGAATGGCTTGAGTCAACACTGTTCGGGCACTTGAACCAAGGGTCGCCCGAGGCGAGCTGCGGCCATTACGCAACCCTAACGATGCGGATTCTTAACGGAGTCTTACGTTCCATTACTCCCTAAACCCCCGGTACGCTTCGGGCACTTTCTCGGTCTCGCCCAGCATCTCAAGTGCTTGGTCCACGAGTTTCTCCAACTCGTCGAGCTTTCCGGCGTTCGCGAGCGGCGGGGTGCCTTCCATGAGCTTGCCCACCGCCGAGGGGTCCTTGCCGCTGCTCAACCAACGCTCAATCCCTGCGCGGACCCGCTTCATCTTCGCCTGAATGCGCAGCTGCGGGTGATCCACGGGCTTCTCCACCAGCGGTTGTCCCGTCAGGAACTTCCGATAGGCCGCAATCGCTTCCCCACTGAAGGCGCTGTCCCAAAGGCGCTGGGGGAGATCCGTGCCGGTAGCGCCCATATTCACGCCCACGAGAACGCAGCCATGGTTGTAGTGCCAGGCGAGGTAGGTTTCCCAATCCACGACGGA
>Ga0181538_10005183_pt1 | contig 11804 bp, 13 predicted proteins | sample PEATcosm2014_Bin_40_FD_119773 | JGI IMG/M metagenome (GOLD analysis project Ga0181538, IMG submission 119773) | Peatland microbial communities from MTU Mesocosm Facility, Houghton, MI, USA - PEATcosm2014_Bin23_30_metaG | ecosystem: Environmental > Terrestrial > Soil > Wetlands > Peat | place...
AACGATTTGAGGATGGCGGCCTGGCGGCCTTGGGCTGCGGCAGCGGATACCCCAAAGGGCGCTGGCGCTTGCCGGCCGCACACACTGGCTTGATTGACCAACTCAAGGCCCAGGGCCATTCCAATCGGGAAATCGCCCGCCGCGTCGGCGTCAGCGAGATGGCGATCCGCAAAGTGTTGCGTGGTCTGGGCGGGTTTATCACGGGCGCCACGCCTTGTCCGGGTGGAACTGGCCAACTACAAGCGGCTCCGAGAATTAACCGAAAAATGGGTGGGTTTATCCCTCCGTCTGGCGAAAGAAAAACGCAAACCGACCGCGTGTGTGGGCGGCGGCGCGAAAGTGGTGGAAAAGTGGCGGTTTGAAATTCCGGTCGCGGCGGCGTGAAAATCCATACGACGGGTTGGGCTTCAGGGTTCGAGTTGATCCTTCATTCTGTAGCTGGCGCCTTCAATCACGACGCTTTCGGCGTGATGCAGCAGCCGGTCAAGGACGGCGGAGGCGATGGTGCTGTCGTTGTTGAAGATGGAGGGCCATTGTTTGAAGGGTTTGTTGGTGGTCAAGACGATGGCACCCCGTTCGTAGCGCTGGCTGATCACTTGAAAGAGTAAGTCGGCGCCGTGCTGGTCGATGGGAAGGTATCCGATCTCGTCCAATACCAATAGTTCCGGGGCCAAATAGCGCTTGAGCTGGCGTTTGAGCAGGCCGCGCTTTTGGGCGGCGGACAGATCGTTGATGACGCTGATGGCATCGGCAAAGAGGACCGAATAGCCTTCTTGACAAGCGGCATAGCCCAAGGCGGTGGCCAGATGGGTTTTTCCCAAGCCGACGTTGCCCAGCAGGACGACGTTGGCTTTTTGCGCGACGAACTCCAGGCGGAAGAGATTCTGGACCTGCAGGCGGTTGATTTTCTTGGGCCAGTCCCAGCGGAACTGTTCCAGGGTTTTGATGATCGGGAAGCGGGCGGCCTTGACGCGCCGGGCAATGACGCGCTGGCGGCGCTCGGTGTATTCGCCTTCGATAAGCCGGCGCAGGTATTCGACGTGATCCCATTGTTGTTGGGCGCTTTGTTGGGCCATTTCCATGTGGTGTTGTTGCAGGAAAGGCAGCTTAAGGTAGTCCAGATGTTGGGAGAGCAAGGAAGCCGGGAGTTTCATAATTTGGATTTGGGTTCATAGGGGGTGAGGTCGGCGGGCGGCAGGTCCAGGTCCAGAAGGTCCCGGCGGCGCGTCAGGTGCAACGCGCCGGGCGCGGCCTCGGGTCGTTCGCGTTGTTCGAGGATGTTGGCGATGTATTCGCAGCCGTAAGCCTCGAAGGCCAGCGCATCCTGCAGGGCGCGCTCCACCTTGGCTGGGCCGTAAATTTCGCTCAAGGCGACGATCTTCTGAATATGATGCTGGGTGTTGAGACGTTTGTCCTCCAGTTTGCGGGCATAGGTCTCGGCTTGGGGGCTGAGGGCCAGGAAGGCCAGCAGGAGGGTTTGATCGCGGGCCTGTTTGCGTTGCGAGAGCAGTTCCTTGGTATGGTCGGGGTTGCTGATCTTCTGGTGGCGGTCGTAGCTGCGCGGATGGGTGGCGATGAGTTTTTCATGGTGAAAGAGCAGCACCTGTTCGGGATAGAGCTTGAGGGTGAGCTTTTGCGAGGCGTAGAGGTGGGGGACCGAATAGCGATTGGTGTCCAAGATCACATGGCAACACCCGTTGGCGCCAATGGGCCGCACAACCGCGCCATCGTAGGGCATGACCGGCAGCGGCTGGAGGCGAGGCTTCTCCTCGGCGAACAAGTCGATCGGTTTGCGGTGGGTTTCCCCGTGCAGGCGGACGTTGGCCACGGTGTCCCGCCAGTGACCGGCGGCAGGATTGACGGCGGCAAAAGACGGGAGGTCCAGGCCGTTGAGGAAGTTCTTTTTGACATAGCCCACGCCGTTCTCGACCCGCCCTTTTTCATTGGCTTTGCGCACGTTGCAGGCGACCGGTTGAAAACCGTAATGCGCCGCCAGGTCCAGGTAGCGGGGATGAAAAAGAGCCTTCTGCCCGGAAGGATGACGCAGCACCCCGACTTTCAGGTTGTCGATGACGACCTTGGCGGTCACCCCCTGAAAGAACTCAAAGGCGTGGCGATGGCAGGAAAGGAACTGTTCCATCCCTTCGGCCAGGGTGAACTCGACATACATCATCCGGCTGTAACACAACACCATGACAAAGAAGCTCAAGCGCCGGCGGGTCGAACCGACTGCCACCGAACCGAAGCTGCCCCAGTCCGCCTGAGCGCATTCCCCCGGGGCAAACGCCAGCGTCAGATAGGCCGGCTTGCGCACGGGCCGCACCTGCCGGACGAAGTCCTTGAGGATGGTGTAGCCCCCGGCATAGCCCTGCGGGCGCAGTTGCTGCAAGAGTTGCTGGGCAGTGTAAGGATGGCGTTCCAGCAAGGCGGCGATTTGCCCCCGGAACGAATCCAGTTTGCTGGGACGGCGGGTGCCCTGGCGGGGTTGGTAAGTGGGCTGGTCGATCCACCGCTCGACGGTCTTGAGATCCAGATGGAGTTCGGCGGCGATCTGGGAGGCTTTCAATCCCTGCTGGTCGTGCCACTGGCGCAACCGGCAGAACGTTTCGTAGTCGATCACTTGGTTCCTCCTTCCAAAGCCCGGCGCAGCACCTCGCCCACCGTTTGTGCCTGTCCGGTGCGCGACGCCTTTAGGCCGGCGGAGGCCTTGGGATCTTCCGGCAACGCCAGCACCTGATAAAGCGGTTGGCGATAGGCGATCAGATCGGCTTGCACCAATTGCTGGCGGGCGGCGGAGAGCGCCACCGCCTCCATTTTCAGATACCGGCCGATGGCGGGATCGGAATAATAACTCAACCCTTGGGCGTCGGCGACAGTGACCAGGAACAAATACAGGGTCCAGGCGCTGTGGTCGGCGCGAGCCAGATAATTGTGGCGGACCAGACGATGGTCCACCCAACTGAAACCGGGGGGAATATGGCGCAGCCGTTGAGGCTGCAACAGATGCTTGCTGATCATAACATCATTAGGTTCAGGCAGTCGTTTGGGTCGTTTCCGGGCGCACACCGCCCAGAATGTTCCGTCCTCGAAGTAACAGTTGGCGGGTGGTGGCGGCGATGTCCTCTTGTAACGTACTGCCCGTGACCATCGAGATTAGCCCCACAAACACAGGCTCTTGCGTCAGGCAATCATCTTGTAACGTACGCGGCCGTCCTCTCGGTACGTTACAAGATGACTGATCGGGGTTAGAGGCTTGATTATCAACGACTTGAGGGGCCTTTGGCGCAGCCTTCTTTCTCTTCCAATAACCCGGATGGCTCTTCCGCCACGCCTGCACCCGGCGCACCGCCTCCTCCCCGCGGAAGTAATCGCCGTTGCCATTTTGGCTCAACCACCGCTGTTGGCTGGCCGCCTTGCTGGCTTGTCGGCAGCCGGGCTTGGAACAATACCGCTGACGATCCTCCGTCCGCGGATCAGGATCAAACAACTCGTTGCAGCAGCGGCATTTGCGGCGGTTTGGCGAAGGTCTCATCGTGCGCCGAAACTGCGAAGAACCCGGCGGCGAAGAAAACGAAAAAAAAGACCCGGAAGAAAATCCAACCCGAAGAAGGAAGAAGAGTTTTAGGGCGAAGTGGGCGAAGAAAACGTCACGGAAGAAAACGGAATTTCAAACCGCCACTTTTCCCCCACTTTCATTCCGCCGCTGACAGCGTGATACATCGGAGAATGTTTCACTCGCCATTACTACAAATAATGTTGAAAAAGCCGAGGAAATCACCGAGACCCACTTTTATCTCGTCCACCCGCCGACACAAATGCATTGACATAATGTATGGGTTGTGACAGGATGTCCAATATGGCACGACCAATCAGACCCTTAATGATTACTTCTGACCAACGGCGAGAACTTCGCGGCATCATCAGCCGGTTCACAGTTGCCTACCGCGAAAACCGCCTGGCTTGGATCATCCTTAACCGCGCCGATGGCTTGAGTCAGCTCCAGACGGCCGCCAAGGTCGGGGTTGCTCGGCCCGTGGTGATCAAGTGGGAACAGCGTTTCCGCAAGGCTGGCATGGCTGGCTTGGCCGATAGCAAAGGTCGTGGGCGCAAGCCTTGGATTGATCCACAAATTCGTGAGAAGATCGTGGTGCGGGCGACCCAACTGCCCGCCAACCGTTCCCGGTGGTCGGTGCGGACGATGGCCCAGTCGGCGGGCGTTTCCAAGGCAACCGTGCAACGGGTCTGGAGCGCCAATGACATTAAGCCGCATGTGGTTCGCACCTTCAAACTGTCCAACGACAAACATTTCGAGACCAAATTCTGGGACCTGATCGGTCTGTATTTGAACCCGCCGGACCGAGCGCTGGTGTTGTGCTGCGACGAGAAAAGCCAGTGTCAGGCTTTGGAGCGCACCCAACCCAGCTTGCCTTTGAAAGGCGGCCATCCTTGCACTCGGACTCGTGATTACAATCGGCATGGCACGACCACCCTGTTTGCAGCCTTATCGTATCTGGATGGCAAAATATTCAGCACGACTGCCTCCAAGCACACTCAGCGGCAATGCCTGAGTTTCCTCAAGCAGCTGGATACCGAAACCCCCGGCGCGGTGACGCCGCACCTGATTGCCGACAACTACAGCACGCACAAACATCACACGGTCAAATCGTGGATGCGGTGGCGCGACCAAGCGCATAGCGTGGCAGGATTAACTGAAAAGGAATCAGAGCAAATTGCGCTGGACATACCGGAATTCGTTGAACCTTTTACATATGTTCACCAAGATGATCCGGGACATTGTAGTGACTTGCAATCCGACAATGGGGCAATTGGAGTCAATCGCCTTGCTCAAATGTGTTGCTCCAAAAGCCAAAGGGTAAATCTGCCGTGTTCGCAAGCCGACGCAATTATTTCGGATTACGGTTTTGCTGGAAAGAAGTTCTGCTACTATTCTGAATTTGCGGGCCTTTTCCCAAAATATCTGTCTTCCCCGTTCCCACGGAAGAAGTTCTACGGAGACACACAAAGAAGTTACTTGTTCAAAGATGAGTTTATTTTAGGTCGCAACGGAGTAGGGGGGCGATACCCTTTCTTGGACAAGTGTGTAGTTCAGGAGTTCCTTTCGTTAAGCGCGGAGTTAAAAAGCAAGGCCTATAGGTCTCTCATAGCCCACTTCCTCCAGAAGTGGAATTACCCATATGAACCACTTATAAACCGAGGATATTCACCTGACTTGCCGCAAAATCATACTTTGGTAGGGATGAGCAATGTTTCACATAAGTGCTGAGGATACAAGCGTTTGAGGCTGATGTCGTCAATACGTAATAATTGAGTTGCTTCGAAGCCATTTTATGAGCGCTTTGAGAGAATGAAAACTCCCAACTGTTTGAGTCCTTGGAGATTGCATGCATGACATTGAAGGTGAATCATCAAACGGTGGAAGTTGACCAACTACGAAGAGAGTCGGTAAATCGCCATCTGTCCTTACGGCGGGAGAAGGACATCATGGTGATATATACGGCAATCACAGGTAAATATGACTTGTTAAAGGAGCTTCCGGAACTGGCTGGGCAAGGTGTGCGGTGTTTAGCGTTTCTTGATCTGCAACGACCTTCACAAACATGGAGCGTGAGACAATTACGGGCTATATGCGACAACAACCGTTTAAATGCAAAGGCTTATAAGGTCCTTTCACACATAAGTGTGCCAGATGCTGCTTGTTCACTCTGGATTGATGGATCAATTGACATTTGTACGAGAACTTCCGTTTTGAATCTAGCCGAGTCCTTCCTTTCCGGCGCTGACATCGCTGTTTTCGCACATGCGGAACGCTATTGCCTCTATCAAGAAGCCGCCCATTGCATCCATCGTCACAAAGATGACCCGGAAGTGATTCGCCGACAGGTTTCGCGCTACACACAGGAAGGCGTCCCGGCGAACTATGGACTGGCAGAGTGCAGCATTTTGTTGAGACGGCACACTAAACAAGTAAGAGAATTCAATGAACTGTGGTGGAACGAGATCCTGGCAGGGTCAGTAAGAGATCAGATCAGCTTTCCTTACGTTGCTTGGAAAACAGGAATAAAAGTGAATTATATCCCCGGTGCAGTTTGGGATGGCTCATTGTTCCGGCGCCGGAAGCATTTGAACGTTTCGTTAGCAGAATTTGTGGGTGAATTCCTCCGATTCGGGCAGGCGACCTAACGAAAAAGATAGCATTGACAGGAGCGGGAGCGGGGGGGGAGGGAGGGGGCGGAGCGTCAATGCTATCGTCGGTTGGACGGTAAACGCCAAGAATGATACCGAAGGGACGAGCCGCGATTGACTCCGCTCCACTGTAACTGCTGCGTTTTACGGCGGTCCGCGTGGAGTGGGTTCCCAGCGATTGGGCAGCACATTGTCGATCGACAATTCAAAATCACCAGCGACTTGACTCAGGGATTTTGATACCGAGTCTCGACCGTTGCCCAAATTGAATGTTACTAAATACTGGAGAGTGAAAGGTTCTCGGAGAAAATCAAGCAGCCAGTTTGCGTTTTTCTTTAGCCAACTTGAGGGCTAATCCCACCCATTCATCGGTCAGTTTGCGGAAGCGCTTGTAGTTGGCCAGTTCGACTTGGATTTCTTTGACGTGATCGCGGGAGACGAACCGGGAGGTGGAACGTCCGCGATAGACATAGCTCACCTTGTGGTAGGGGCCGTGCCGGCGCGGGTTCTTGGGGTTTTTGCAACGGCAACCGGGTTTGCCGCAGATGTTGTATTGGCGGGAAAGACTGCCGGGATGGAAATCCCCCAATGCCAGAAGCGCCCCTTTAATTGTGGCGATATGCCGTTGGATTTGTTGGAGGCGGAATGTTGTTGTCATGTCCGATACCTTATATAAGGTATCGGATATGTCAACCCCTTTTTCTTCCCTCAGGCGCTCCGGCCTGCTCTGGCGGGCTTTTTGGCGCGCCCTCCAACCGCTCCGCCCGGCCTGCTCCCGTTCCGCCACCTTCCTCTTGCTGATTGTCGTCCTGGCCGGGTTGTGTCTGCGTCCGGACTTGGCGGGCGTCACCAGCCTGGTCCGGGGCCTGGGCTTGTCGGACGCCAGTTACTACTGCTTGCTGCACTTCTTTCATTCCCCGGCCTTGGATGTGGCGGCCTTGAGCCAACTGTGGCAAAGGACCTTGCAGCGGTTGCTGCGACGGCGCTGGGTGCGGGTCAACGGACGGCGGGTGGCGCTGGTCGATGGGATCAAGCGGCCCAAGGAGGGCCGGAAGATGCCGGGGGTCAAAAGCCTGCATCAGGAGTCCCGTTGCAATGCCAAGGCTTCTTTCATTATGGGCCACTCGCTACAGGCGGTCGCGCTATTGGCTCACGCGGCGGGAGTTTATCTGGCGGTGCCGGTGGCCGCCCGCATTCACGAAGGCGTGGTTTGGAGCAATCGTGACCGGCGCACCTTGTTGGACAAACTGGGCACGTTGCTCTTGGGTTTGGCATGGGAGGAGCCATTGACGGTCGTGGCCGACGCTTATTACGCTGCCGGCAAGTTCGCCCGCGCTCTGCTCGCATACGGCCATCATCTGGTCACCCGCGTTCGCTCCAACGGCGTGGCCTATCTTCCGCCCCCGGCGCCCAAAGGCCCACAGCGCGGACGGCCCGCTCTTTACGGAATGAAAACCAGGCTCCGGGATTGGTTCTGCGGCAAAAAGAAGTTCATCAAGGCGCCCAGCCCCGTCTATGGCGAAACCGGGGTCGTGCTGCGCTATTACACCTTTGACCTGATCTGGCGGCCTTTGGGCCAGCTGGTTCGCTTTGTCTGGGTGATCCATCCCACCCGCGGCCGGTTGGTTTTGCTTTCCACCGATCTGACCCTGGAAGGACTGGAGATTATTCGTCTTTATGGTTGGCGTTTCAAAATCGAAGTCAGCTTCAAGCAGGCCATCCACACCGTCGGCGCTTACGCCTACCACTTCTGGATGCAGGACATGGACCCGATCCGACGCGGCGACGGCGCGCAACATCCGCACCGTCAGTCAAACGATTACCGCCAACACCTTCGCCGCAAACTGGCTGCTTACGAGCGCCACATCCAGTTGGGCTTGATCGCCCAGGGCTTGCTGCAATATCTGGCCATGACGTTCCGCCGGGTCGTTTGGTTCAACTTTCACTCCTATATTCGTATCCGTTCACCCCAAAAGCCGCCTTCCGAATGGGTCGTGACCCACGCCCTGCGCCAGAGCTGGCCGCATTTTCTCGCGGATTCGCCCGAAAGCAATACCCTCAAGAAATTCCTTGCCTCCAAAATCAGCCCCGACCGCTGCGGCTACGCCGATCTTCTCGGATTGGAAATGGCCGCATGAACGTACCACTGTCCAGTTGAGTATTATGCAATCAAAACCGCACTTTTCTGTCAGAATTTGGCACTACATTTTCACTTCCGGGCGATGGCTTCCCTCGAAAGACACCCCGATTTTCGGCTGTCACTGTAGAAGATGGGCTTGGAAAAACCGCGTCAAGACCGACTGGCCGGGCACACGCTTGATCCCCAGCATCTCCGGCACCATCGGATCGCGCCGCAGATAGGCGACGTGAGTTAATTTCTTGGCTCCGCACAACAATCCTTGGATAAATCCCAGCGCCTTGCACAAGGGCTGCAGATGATTGTTGGATTTGGGCAGCGGGTGCGGCAAACATTTTTCCAGCAATGGAATCCATCCGCTTCCGTGCAAAAAGGACCAAAAAGTGGCCGTCCCGGCATGGGGGCTGAGCTTCTGATCGGTGAACTCGATTTGAATGGACTTCGTGCCGCTTTTGAATTGAATCCTTGGCGCCACCGTTTGGTGAGTCGGGTGTGTGCCCGCTGATTGATCGTTTTTGTGGTTCATCTGGAAAGTTTGTACCTAACTCGTTGGTTCACCGTGGGCAGCGGCTTGGAATGGCCCGGCCCAGAGCGGCTTGGCTTTTAGAGAAGTTAGAGGGTTGGTTACGGCACTTTTCCTCAATGCGCCGCTCTGGGCCGGGCCATTCCAAGCCGCTGGTGGGGCATTCCGCCAGGAGTCATTCCGCCTTCGCCATAACCCTCCACGACGCACGCTGGTATCTTTTTGCAGTGCCGGTGATTGCTATGAAAAGTACAAACTTCTCGGATGAACCGTTTTTGTTCATAAAAAGAACCAATCCACAAACGGTGGCGCTAGTCCAACTGCATTGTTACGGCTTAGGCGAGAGTTCTGGGAGCTTTTCCGAAGTCAAACATTTTTGAAGAAAAGCCCGAAAAAATGCAGCAGACCACCTATCCGTTGAAAATCCATGCCATCATCCGCTCACAGGGACAGCAGCCCCGGCTCTACGTGAGCTTTCCCCTGGCCTTGGCAGCAGCCATCGGCCTCAACCCCGGCGATCAAGACGAAAACCACTTTCCCGGTCTCCCGCCTGCGCGTGCATTACGCAATTTGGGCGACATCTTGAAGCAAAAAAAGCAAACACTTTAGTTGACCTCTATGTCAGGAGTTCTGGAGTCTTTGACGATCCACCCGGACAGGCTAACAAAAGCAATGCGTTCTCGATCCTACCCCCATGAGCCGCGAATATCCTTCACTGGATGGTAAAGCGTATTCTCCTTGGTACCCGGCTCGCGAAAGATAGGTCGAAACCTCACTGTGCCACTGGAGAGGGATCCGGATTTGTTGGGTGGGCCGTCGAGATAAAATTTGTCCTGCATTAAAGGGGGAACGAACGCTCCCGATCCACCGAAATCGGCGATCTGAAAGTCCGCGTGAAACAGGAGAGTCGGGATCAAAACCTGGTCATGTCCACGCCAGCCTTCTCGGTGCATTCTGTCAATGTGATACAAAGCGGTTGCGGAAATGCGGTAAATCGGATTGAAGGACCGGAGGCGGTCGGAAAGAGCTATTTTCTGTCTTGGATGTTCCATTCTCCACCAAGCCCATCCTGGCTCATCAGCATATTTGCGAAGATGGCATGTGATGAAATCCGCGGAGACGTTAGCAAAGTGCCCAAAGAACTGCCGCCAGCTTCCAGAGAATCTGACGTCGTATTCGAGTAACCAGCAATATTCGTAGCCTCGGTTATCCAAAAAGAATCGCAATACTGGGAAGTGGGCGTTGCCTGGAACTATGGAATCTACGAAACGAGCATATTTCATCCGTGCCACGCTTTCATTGGTGAATGAGTAAACGTAGGGACCTGGAACCAAGGAGGGTGTTTTGTCGGTGGTTGCGTGAAATAATATCCAGCAGTCAGCAAGGCCTTCAAGAGAATGCCTGATATTGTGGTACTCCGCGAGGCTGGGCTCGTCGATATGGTGGCACAGAAACAACACTGCAATCTTCATTTTTGTACTCGCGTTAACAGTCATTCTGGCGACCACCAGGTATTTGCATTTGACTGGCAGTGATGACGAAGGATCGGAAGCCATGACTATCGGCGTCCTTGCTTCTTATCATGTTCTTTATACCCATTGAGAATAAGCTCACGCGATGTTGGCGTCAAGTGGTCAACGACAATCCTGATCCTCGCGTAATTTTGGGCATTTGGGAAAAAGTGGGTAAGCGGATGGAAAGCGCATTTTTTGTTGTCGCCTTTTATCTTTGACATTTGCATATATATTTTCTATAGTTAAACGATATTCTGACGCATGCCTCTGTTGCGCAAGACGCCCTTCGTCTTGGATCCCCGCCCGTTGGCCGAGGCCAACCAGCGCGCACGCTGGGTTGCTGTCGGTCTCCCGCGCCTTCTGGTGCTTGGGCCTGCCTGGGATGATCGAGGCCAACCTGCCTCTGCGCAAACGGCGGCACGGATTTTCCGAAGTCCGGATCATCGAGTCGTCGCTTTGGAGGTTCCGAACGGGCGATCCAGACGCGCCCTTAACTCGGTCAGCGTCGCGTCCGGTTGGACCGCCACCAGCTTTTGCACCCAGGCCTGGCGTCCGGAGTTGAGCAGCGTTTTGCGCCCACACAGATGGGTTTGCGGCTGGAGGGTCCCGCGCGCTCGGAACTGCTGCCGGACCCAGCGCACGGCCGCCAGGCAAAAGCCGAAATAGGCCGCAATCTCGCAGGTACTTTTGCCCTGTTAGTTGCTGAATGCGCTCGCGCGCGAAAACGGGTATCGCTCGCATGGCCCAAGCTTACCAGACGTCCGGCTACAGTAAAACTATATCATTTATGGAAATGCTCTAACCGAAATTTCATGGTTTGGGGGTGTGCAGCAGCGTAAGTCGTTGATTTGCAAGGCTGCGATTCAAAAGGTCTCCACTACATTTTTGAGTTCGTCTCGGGGGCTTTGGGAGGAGTTATTACTTGCGCCCGGCGGATGCGCGGCGGCGGCTGGGGAGGCAACTGCCAATCCAGTTTCTCCAAGACCAGGCGATGTTCGGCTTCCGGTTGGGTGTAGCGCGGCATCACCAGTTCCCTGCCATCGGCCAGCGGCACATGAATGTCCAGCATCAGAATGCCGGAAAGGGTTTCCAACACCGCCCGGCTGGTCAGTCCCGGCGCGTGGGCTTGCAGCCGTTTGCGCAAGGTCACGTTCAGACAGTAGGCCAGGAAGCACACCAGAATGTGGGCCTCGATCCGCAACTCGACGTGGTGGCGGATGGGACGCAGTTGCAGGTCGCTTTTGAGCGTCCGGAACGCTGCCTCGATTTCTGTCAACTGCATATAGCGCTCCCACAGCGGCGCGGCCTGATCGCCGGCCGCGAAGCCGCGCAGCAGATAATGGCCGTCGCGCTCCTGGGCGTCGCGGAGCTTGTCTTTCAACAACTCAAACCGGAAGGTGTCGCGGTTGACAGGCTGGCGCGCCTT
>Ga0181538_10005185_pt1 | contig 11804 bp, 8 predicted proteins | sample PEATcosm2014_Bin_40_FD_119773 | JGI IMG/M metagenome (GOLD analysis project Ga0181538, IMG submission 119773) | Peatland microbial communities from MTU Mesocosm Facility, Houghton, MI, USA - PEATcosm2014_Bin23_30_metaG | ecosystem: Environmental > Terrestrial > Soil > Wetlands > Peat | place...
AAGGCCGAGCGCATCCACATCCTCGCGCCCGTGCCCGGCAAAAGCTCCGTCGGCGTCGAGGTGCCGAACCCGGTCAAGACCAAGGTCATCGTCCGCGACTTGTTTGAGTCCGACGAGTGGCGCAATTCCAAGGCGAAAATTCCCATCGCGCTGGGCAAGGACGTTTACGGCCATCCGATTGTGGCGGATTTGTCCGAAATGCCGCACATACTCATCGCCGGCAGCACCGGCTCCGGCAAATCGGTGTGCATCAATTGCATCATCACGTCGCTGCTCTACAAATTTTCTCCCGATCAACTCCGGTTCGTGATGATTGATCCCAAGGTTGTCGAGTTGCAGCAATACAACGCCCTGCCGCACCTGGTCGTGCCGGTCGTGACCGACCCGAAGAAGGTCATCCTCGCGCTGCGCTGGGTCGTCAACGAGATGGAAAAGCGCTACCAGATTTTCGCGCGCTGCGGTGTGCGCAACATCAATTCCTTCAATTCCCGTCCCAAAAACAAGCCGCTGCAGGAGACCGAACCCGAATTGCCGCTCACCGCCAAACGGGAAAAGGTCGAGCCGGGCGCGGAAGGATTCGCCGTGGAAGTGGACGAGGACATCATCGTGCCGCGCGAAGAAGACATCGTCATTCCCGAAAAGCTCAGCTACATCGTCGTCATCATTGACGAGCTGGCGGACCTGATGCTGGTCGCGCCGGCCGACGTGGAAATGGCCATCGCGCGCATCACGCAAATGGCGCGCGCGGCGGGCATCCATTGCATTGTCGCCACCCAGCGGCCGAGCGTGGACGTCATCACCGGCGTCATCAAGGCGAACATCACCGCGCGCATCGCGTTCCAATGCGCTTCGCGCGTGGACTCGCGGACGATTCTCGACGCGATGGGCGCGGACAAATTGCTCGGCAAGGGCGACATGCTGTACCTGCCGCCCGGCTCGGCGAAGCTGATTCGCGCGCAGGGTGCGCTCATCACCGACCAGGAAATCAACAGCATCGTGGATTTCATCGCCAAACAGGGCAAACCGAACTACGACCCGGAAATCCACAAGCAACTTTCCCAGCCCGCCGCCAGTTTCGGGAACGAAACCGGCATAGACGAGGACGAGGACCTCATCCAGCAGTGCATCGAGGTCATTCGCAGCGAGCAAAAGGCGAGCGTATCGCTCATGCAACGGCGTTTGCGCCTCGGCTACACCCGCGCCGCGCGCATCATGGACGAACTGGAAAGCCGCGGCATCGTCGGCCCCAGCAAAGGCGCCGAGCCGCGCGACATCTTGATAGATCTGGACGGCGGCGGTGCCGATGGCGGCGGGCAGGAAGCAGTGTGATGGGAGCGTCGGTCTCCGCCCCGGCGTGTTGTTGGGGAAAACATCGAACGCTGAACGCCGAACATCGAACGCCGAATGAACCGTGGCCGTACGTGGCAACCAATTCGAGGTTCAGAGTTCGGCGTTCGATGTTCGATGTTTCTGAAATCAATTCTTCCAAACCCAATCGCCTTTTTCCAGGTCTTCCGAACCATCCGGTTTTAAAACAACCTGCCCGCCATCATTCTTTTCATTCCAGCCGACGGAATAAAGGAGAAATTTGCCGTCTCCGATGCGGCGATAATGTAACGGCTGGCTTGCCGAGCCGGAACTTTGCGAAGGCTGGCTGCCGATGATGTCGTGCGGCAGCTTTTCGATGAATTGCGGCGCCAACGCTTCCAGCGATTCGGGATAATCGCCGTGCGATAAACGGTAGCATTCCAAGGCGCAGACAATCTGCGCTTCATTCGCCAGAGTTTGGTTATGCACTGTCGTTTGCATCGCCTTGGTAAAGTTAGGAATAAAAATCGTGGCAAAAAAACTGTAAGGTGAAAGGTGACTTAACTTTGTTTCAATCTCATGATGCGAACTGTCCATGATATGCGGCACAACCAAATCTGTTACAGGTTCAAAGCTGTCAATCACCTTTTGATCCAGCATGGCAACGGTGACAAGGTTTTGATAAATCCATCCACGTAGCCAATAAGGGAATTTCGGATTTTTTTTGTTGTTGAGGACGTAGATTTCAATAATTCGGCATGAGCCAACTTGTTCTTCATGGAGGGCTTCTGCCACAAATGGAGGCAAATTGATTTCATTAAGTTGTTTTTGAAGTGCGACAAGTTGCGACTCATTCCAGGCTTTCAATCGCATTCCGTCGGCAACAGTTTCCACATAAAGCCCGGTGACCGCTACATTGATCATCGCTGCCACCAACGTTATCGGTTTGCCAGTTGGCGCGCCTTCCAGCAAGCGGCACAAGTCATGGAGCAAGGTCACTTCGCTCAAAGCTTTTTCCGGCTGGCCAAGCAGCAAATAACATTGGGCGCGTTGCGCGAGCGTTTGAGCGGCAAGCCGGACATTGACAAAATTTGGAATCGGCATGTTGACGGGATCTGAATAATCGCCGTCCATCCGCGCATAAGGACGCTTCAACGCTTCACGGATCAGGTCAAAATCAGGCTGAAATTGATCGCTCCACGCCAGATAATCGGCGGCGGAAGCCGAGTCCACGATCACGTGGAAGGAATTGGTCCTGGCGGGTTCGACCCAGATCCGCGGTGAACCGAGTCGGGCGGAAGCCTGGGGGAAAAGTTCCGTAAAAAATTCGATCATTTCCGTGTCTGGCGGCGTATTTTCCGAATGGCAAACAATTCGCAACGTCCGGATTTGGTTTAGCGGCCGGATGAGAAGTGCGGATCCTTGGGAGCCAATGGCATTCGCACCCATCGCATTTTCAAGCGATTCTGTCAGTTGCTTGCGGACGTCGGAAGATGCGTAGATTGGGAATGCTCCCGGCCCCTTCCTGGTAATGCGTGCGACGCCGGTCTTCGGATCGTCAATCAACTGGAAGTTGTATTTGTTAAGCAAAGCAAGAAGCCCTTGCCGGGCAGTGAGATATTCCCAACGGATTGAAACCGATGGCAAAGCGGCCAGTTCAGAAATCACATTTGAATCGAGAACATATGTTATCCCTGCGGCACATGCGAGATTGGTGATGCCAACATCCAAAGGGACGGATTCAAACTGGATTACTGGAATGTTGAAATGGGGGGCGGAAAAGTTGGTTTCAACCACAGAGTCCGGCAAAAAAACCGCTTTTCCCGGGGAATGGTATCGCAGTTCGAAGTCCGCAGCATTCGCAACGGCAATGGTATTGTTTGTGGGCGGGACAAGGGTGATTTCAGCAAGCGTAAAAGCCTTGGCATTTGGAAACTGGCGGGAAAATTCATCTTTGCTGAAACGCGCGGCCAATTCATTTGTGCGGCTGCTGCCCGGCTTGGGTTTGATAAACCATTCTGCCATTTTTGGTGCCTTGAAAAAATTCTGGTCGTCCGGCACGGGCGGCGGGATGTAATCGTCCCAGTCCAAGTCCTCCCCTTTGGCTTCCAACTCTTGCTTGCATTTTTTCCAAGCGCGCTTGCCGCGCCAGTCCTCCTCGGCGTAGAAAAACACGACCAGCAGAACGAACCCGATTAGGAAGACAAGCGCCTTCCACGGGTTGGTTTTTGAGATCAGGGCCACGCCCGTTCATTTACTCTAATTGCCAGGTACCCGTCAAACCTCGTTGAAAAGTTTGATTGACCTTGACGGCGGCGGCGCGGACGGCGGCGGGCAGGAAGCGGTTTGATGGGAGCGCCGGCCTCCGGCACGGCGTGTTGTTGGGGAAACATTCAACAATCAACATTCAACGCCCAACACCCAAGGTGACACCGGGATAACCCGATCATTGAATGTGCGATGTTGAATGTTTCCGGAATCAATTCTGTCGTACCATTTCCGCATGAAACAATTTCTGGTAACGGTGCCCCGCAACCTCATGAGTTGTTTCCGGGGCTGGAGGCTCGTCTGGCATGTGATGCCATCGTTCTCACTTTCATCCTTGTCCTTTCCGGTTTCGACTGGCGCTGGTTCCTCGCCACCCGCAATCCGGCGCTTCGTTTATGGATGTGGCCCGCCGTCGGGATTGGCGGGTTGCTGCCGCTCGCCTTGCCACTGTTCCTGCTTGTCGTCGGCTTCATCATCCAAAGTTCCAGAACCATTCTGGCCGGTTGGGCCGTCAGTCAGGCGGCGCTGCTCGGTTCGCTGGTTTCTTCCGCATACAAGGCGGTTACAGGCCGCGTCCATCCGGCACACAGCGTCGGCGAGGACATCAGTCATGTCTTCCGCTTCGGCTGGATGCGCGGCGGGGTTTTCTGGGGCTGGCCATCGTCGCATGCCACCATCGCCTTCGCCATGGCTGCGACGGTGTTCACGCTCTGTCCGAAACAACGGTGGCTGGGCTGGGTGGCGATCCTCTACGCCTGCTATGTCGGCCTGGGCGTCTCCATGACCATCCATTGGTTCTCCGATTTCGCGGCCGGAGCGATCATTGGCTCGGTCATCGGAGCCGTAGTTGGGAAAAGTTTTTGGAGAACATCGAACATTCAACATCCAAAACCGAACATCCAATGACTGGGCGCTTGCGCGCTTCGAAAACTGGATGTTGGGCGTTGGATGTTTTCCATTTTCACTTCACCGGATACTGCCAGATTCCGTCGGCATAATAGAGCGCCGGTTTCCGTTTGCCATTGCACCTGACGGAATGCGGACGCCCTGTGAACCTGTCGGCAGGGATTTCTAATCCAATTCCCAAACCGCACCTTGGCTCGTCGCATGCATCTGGCGGGCATGTTCCTGAAGCATGCGCCGGAACGCCTCCTCGTCAATACCCTGCAGATAGCCGTAATTCGCGCGCAACCGGTGCCATTCGGCAAAATTCACATACACGTGCGTTACGCCCCGGGCGCGCAAGTCGCGGAACAACTGCCCGGTATCCGCCGGCGGGCGGTCAAGTGAGTCGAGCAGATGCCGGTCAAAGGCTGTGCTCCACAACACCCGGTGGCGCGTGTAATACGTCCGCGCCTCACCGACGTACAACATCGTTGCGGATGCGGGCAGATGCTCGTTCATCCACACAATTGGCTCGAACGTCCCGCCGTTGATGCGCGTAATAAATTCCCGCTGCGACACCTGGCCCAGTGTGTAGTTATATAAACCGACCTGGGCGGGCACGCGAACAGCGTCTTCCATGTCGATGAAACAACGGGCCACCTGCCAGGTCATTCCCACCAGCATCATTGCCCCGACCACCATTCGCGCCGGCCGGGCCATCGCCTCGAGCGCGACCGCGCCCACGACCGCCGCCAGTGTGAAACTCGGAAACAGAAAACGCCACGGCCGGAATGTCAGTAAAAACCAGCCCGCATACGCCAGCACAAACAGGATGCCGGTGCGGCGCGCGTTGCCCCGCGCGTCCTTCAACAACAGAAGCAGCGGGGCGGTCATTAACAGCAAGGGCAGTGCTCCGGTCTCCCAGAACGAACTGAACGAGTACTGCACGATCAACGAGCCCAATTGCCGCCAGCCTTCCCCGCCGAAATGGGCATAGTGTTTCTCGGCGAAAACGGCGGCCTGTCCGGCGCTCCAATATGGACTGTGGAACAGACCGTTGAACATCGGATAAACCGGATTGTCCATCAGCAGCCAGTTCTTTGCCACCCACGGCAACACGGGGACCGCGGCCAGCAGACAGAAAACAGGCAGCACCCGCAAGGGTTTGGCCGTGCCTGCAAGAAAAACGGCCAGCGGCAGCAACACAACCGCCACGGCCGTCCATTTTGTCGCGACCGCCATGCCTGCCGCCAGCGCCGACAGCCACAGCAGGCAGGGGTTGGTCGCCGCCGCATTTCCGCTGCGAACCGCATCCTGCTCCACCCACAAAAGCCCCGCGCCAAACGCCAGCCCGGCGTAAAACGCCGTTGCCAGATCAATGTTGGCCATGACGCTCAAACTTCCCACGAACGGCAGGCAATAAAACAACGCCGCCGCCGTCAGTCCAATCCTCCGGGTCCACCATCGCGTCGCCAATGCATACACCACCCCTGCCGTGCCCAGGCCGAAGCTCCAGTGCAGCAGTTTGGCCGCGCTTCCTGACGAGAGCCTCAACGCCAGCAGATACAGCATCTCGGTCAACTGCGGCAGGTTCGAATAAAAGTTGTGCGGCAGCGCGATGATCCGACCCGCTTTGAGATACTCGGCGGGCGCCCCCAGGTGATATTCCAGGGAATCGTAATCAAACACCGGCGCCATTGCGCCGGGCAAACTCAACAACGCCGCCACTGCCAGGCAGGCCAGCATGAATTTCTCCCAGCCATCCAGCTTTCTCCGGGCGGCCGCCCGGCTCGCAACAAAAAACCGGCGCGGCGCCGGCAGTAGCCAGCACCCCGCCAGCAGCAGCACTAGGGGCAGCCAGGATGTGGAAAAGAAACCGACCACCAGGGCGGCCAGCGATAAAATCCATAACCCCGCCGCGAGCGAGAACAGCGCCGACCACAGGTTTTTTTCGGGAATCAGCCGTTCGATGGCCACTGCCCCCGCCGCAAAGGCGGTGGCGACAATGGCGGTGACACAGCCTGCGTCCGCCAACCCCGCGCGCCAGAATTCACCGAAGTGGGGGCCCACGGCAAACGTGGTCAGGGCACTGTGGATAAGCAACGCAATGGTCTCCGGCACCTGCCAGCCGCCGTAACGGACCAGGAACAGAAGCGCCACGATCGTGACCCAGCCCGCCGCCACCAATTGTGTCAATCGTGGGGCAAACCGCCACGACAGGCCGGAGGGTGGTTTGGCTTGCATCAGCCGAAAGCTTAATCGGAGCGCGCCCGGGCTGCAAGAAACCTGCCGGGCCGCGGTTTAATGGAGCGCCGATCTCTGACCCGGCGGCTTTTTAAGAAACATCGAACATCGAACGCACAACATTCAACATCGAATCATCCTTGTTCGTCTGACTTGGAAATATTCGATGTTCAGCGTTCGATGTTGGATGTTCGATGTTCCTAACTCTACTTCAACGGATACTGCCAGACCCAGTCGCCTTGCTTTGGATCGGATAATGTTCCCGGCTCGCCGCCGTCATCCGTTTCATTCCAGCCGATGGAATAGAGGAGGAATTTTCCGCTTGCCGTGCCGGAGCCTGGCGAAGGCGGGTCCGTGCGGCGATAATGCAACGGCTGGCCGCCGATGATGTCGTGCGGGAGTTTTCCGATGAACTGCGGCACGAGCGCGTCGAGCGTTTCGGGATAATTCCCATACGCCAGACGAAAACGTTCGAGCGCGCAGACAATTTGTGCTTCATTCACCAGCGTTTGATTGTATGCGGTGGTTTGTGCCGCCCGGGTGAAATTGGGGATTCCGATTCTGACCAAAGTTTTAAAAGGCGATGGATGGGCAAAGAACTTGTCAACGTTGCCGGCCGCTTCGGAGAAAACCCGAGGGGAGATCGTGCCGTGCTCCACATCAAAACCCTCCACTGGCCTCGGCTCCAATCTCGCCAGCTTGACCAAACTCTGATACATCCAGCCGCGAGGAGCGAATTCCAAGTAGAGATACAGCGGCTCTTTGAGCAGGCTCCAGGTGGTTGGCGGTTTATAAGAAGGGTCGGAATTGGATACCATGTCGGCCAGTTTTCGCGGCGGATTCGATTCAAAGAGATAGGTGGCCCACGCCAGTTCTTCCCGGAACGATTCCGCCACCCAAGGAGGCAAAGAAATGCCCTTGAGTTGTTCCTGTAACGCGACGAGTTGCGGTTCCTGCCAGACGTGCAAGTGAAAGCCCTCGGCGATGGTGTTCACGTAAAGTCCGGTGATGGCCACGTTGATCATGGACTCGACCAGGGTCTCCGGTTTACCCGTGGGCGGCTTTTCCAGAATCCGGCACAGATCGTGCATCAGGGTCAATTCGCGCAATGCTTTGTCCGGCTGGCCGAGCAGGAACTCGCATTGTGCCCGCTGTGCCAGCGTTTGCGCCAAGGCACGCATCGTGACGAAATTTGGAATCGGAATCGGTTCCGGCCGCGAATAGTCGCCGGGAATGATGGCGTAAGGCCGCTTTAACGCCTCGCGGACTTCATCCAAAGCTGGAACAAACTGGTCGCTCCATTTCAAATAATCCGCCGCTGCCGCAGTAACATGTACGCCGGTTGCCAAGACCTGAAAAGATTTCCGATCGCCGGTTGCTTCAATCCGCAAATGGCCGATGTTCGTGGCCAGATCTTCCGGAACGAGGGATTGTAAATCTGTTACCGACGGCACGGTGTCCGCCTGCAATAGGATTTGCGCTGGTGCCAGGTTGCTCAACTGAAGTTCAGAAAACTTGAAGCCAGCGGCGCCATTGACGGATTGACCGATGGTTGTTCGAATCACCATCTGGACGCGCCCGGGTGTGGCCGGGTCGTTGAGCTTCCAGACGAGGTTGCTTGCGCCAGGTTCAATGCTGCCGGTGGCCTGTGGCAAAATGATTATTTTGGCTACGGTCAATGGTCCGGTTTTGGCGGTGTCCAATATGGGGAATGCGTTGGTGGAATAATCTATGCGAAGCCACGACAATTGCGCCGCCGCGCCGCTTTGCTCTGGAGTCTGGGCTTTGTGAAACCGCAACAAAATGTTGGAACTGGCTGTAAAAAAATTCTGGTCGTCCGGCACGGGCGGCGGAATGAATTTATCCCAATCCAGCACCATGCCTTTGGCTTCGAGTTCGCGTTTACAATTTTCCCATGCGCGTTTGCCGCGCCAGTCCTCCTCGGCGTAAAGAATCGCAATCAACGTGACGAGCATGGCCAGCGCAATCAAAATCCGGCGCATGATTTGCCAACCTCTGCTGTTTTTTGGTGTTTCGTTCATAATCATTTTCATAATGGGTGGAGCGGCAGCTCCGCCCTACCGAACACTTTAATTGGTAGGGCTGCGCTGCTGCGCAGCCTTGGTTATTATGTAATTAACAAATTCCCCAGGCATCCTTCGCTTCTAGGTTGTGGCAAAAAGATTTTCCGTTGTTCCGCGTCGCCCGGGGCCGACGGCCCGATCAATTCCGCCAGCAATTTTTCCTGCTGCCGCCAGGCCATGATCGCTTCCGGCGAGGGCGGTGGCAATTTTCGCGCGGCCAGTTCCGCTTTGTCCCGCTGCGAAACATTGAAGATGAAAAGCGCAACCCACACCGCCGCCAGGATCGCCCACGTCCGGCGGCACGGAAAAATCAGATCGCGCCAGAGCAAACGCAGGACAGGCTTCCAGCCTGTCTCCATTTGAAAAAATATTGAAATTAGAGACAGGCGCGACGCCCGTCTTACTTTGAATTCTGCGTTCAATACGTCATGGCGAATTGTATCAAGTTTCGGCATGGCGGCTTGATGCCGTGCCAGCAAAAGTTCACGCGGGGTTTTCATGATCGGACAGATTTCTTTTCAACGCAGAGAAAGCAAAGAACGCGGAGAATCGCAGAGGTCGAAATTTTGGCTTCAGCAAATGCCCTTGTCTGCTCAACGCATCTCCGCGCGCTCCGCGTCTCTGCGTTAAAGTTTTTGTCTTTCATTTTTGTTTCAGTAATCCCCTCAGCGCCTTTTTTGCGTAGTGCAACCGCGATTTCACCGTGCCGATGGGCGTGCCAGTGATGCTGGCAATTTCTTCGAGCGAAAAACCCTCGACAAAATGCAGCAGCAGCACCGAACGTTGCGGAAGCGGCAATTGATTCAGCAAATTCATAAACTCAACCTCCTGTTCGCGCCGGATGAGCAAGTCGTCCGGGCCGCCTTCAAATTCGTCCGGCGCGGCGGCGATTTCATCACGCAACATTTCGTCCCGATTTTGTTTTCGCCAGCGTTGGATGCATTTCTGGTGCGCGATGCCGAAGAGCCAGCTCCCCAATTTGCCGTCGTCGCGCAGCTCGCCGATGTGCCGGACAGCGGCAATGAATGTCTCCTGCACGAGGTCGAGGCTTGTCTGTTCGTCATGCACCAGTTCAAAAACATAGACATACAAGGGCAGTTGGTAGCGCCGAAAGAGAATGTCCCAAGCCTCCGGTTCCCCGGCTTTGGCTTGTGGCACGGGCAGTTGTTCGCGTTCAGCCACTACCAGCATTTACACAGAGAAGAATGCAAGACGCGAGAAAAGGTTCAATCAGCCCCAAAGTACATGAACATGGCGAAAACTGGCCTGTTTCGTGCTATTTGCATTGCTAAATTGCTTAAAACCCTTGAATAATATGACTATGTCAACGGTCGCTGAACAACTTTGTGCCGCACGCGAAGCCAAGAAACTCACGATCCAACAGGTTGCGGATGCCACGAAAATCCGCACCGACCATATCCGCGCGCTGGAGGAGGGGAATTTCAACGTGTTTTCCGCGCCGATTTACATCCGCGGCTCGGTGAAAAATTACGCCATGCTGCTCAAGCTCGACGTGCCGCAAATCATGGCCGCGCTCACCGCCGAGCTGGGGCGGACGGAAAAATTCAGCGAGCCGCCGCCGTTGACGGAAGCGTCGAACACGCCGCTCGACCGGCTGATGTTTCTGCTCTCGAAACTGAATTGGAAATTCGGAATGGCCGGAGCCGCCGTTTTGGGAGTGATTTTGATCGTTTCCTTCGCCAGTCTTGCCTGGCGGCAGCATAAACGCAACGACCCGCTGGCGGGTTTGCAACCGGCGGTTTATCAATCGGCGAATTCCGGCCAGACACTGCCCCTGGCGTCACACCGTTGAATTTCTTTTCGGAGGGGCGAGCTCTGCGAGTCCCAAACTTAATCGTTCCAGGTATCAGCGACCCGTATAACTCGCCCCCCCGGTTTTGAAAATTCAGGCGTCGCTCAAATAAATCTCGCGGTTCCGCCACAGGTAGATCACACCCGATATCGCCGTCAGCGCGACCGTCACCCACAGCGCGATCTCCGCGAACCTGGCCACCCAGGGCTGAAAAATGTTTTGCAGCGACGGGCTCCACTCATCGGCAGCATCGGTGATGAGCAGCGCGATGATGGTGACAATCTGGAAAACGGTCTTGAGTTTGCCAAGGTTGTCCGCGGCCAGAACGATTTTTTTTGACGCCGCCAGCAACCGCATGCCGGTAATGGCCAGTTCGCGCGCGACGATGATGATGACCATCCACGCCGCGACCTTGACCGGCGCGCCGGGATTCAGGTGTGTGCTTTCCACGAACGCGATGAACGCCGAGCAGACCAGCACCTTGTCCGCCAGCGGGTCCATCAGGATGCCGAAGTTGGTGACCAGATTGCGCCGGCGCGAGATGCTCCCGTCCAGATAATCGGTGAAACTCGCCACGCAGAAAAAAATCAGGGCTAGCGTGTCGTTGTACCGAAGGGGCGAGAACAGCGCCCACAGGAAGAGCGCCGTCAGTGCAAACCGTGACACCGTCAGCTTGTTCGGCAGGTTCATTTTCAGGAGTGCGGACAGCTTGTCCACGCGTCTCGGAATGAAACATCGAACATCCAACATCGAACATCCAACATCCAATTTCCCGAAATGCGCGAACAACAAATCATTGGATGTTCGGCGTTGGATGTCGGTTGTTGGATGTTTTCCATTTCAGCGATCTATCAGGCTCCGAACTTGTCGAACATCCTCGCGTTGGCCTGCATGAGGCGGATGAGATATTTCGCCGCAAACACGCCGAGCGAGCCGCTGTTCGCGCCGGTTTCCGTGAAGCGTTGCAGCTTGTCTGAACCGCTGATCGCCGAGTGCAGCAGCACCGGTTGCGGATGCCACGAATGGCCCTTGATCGCGCACGGCGTCGAATGGTCGCCGGTGATGGCGAGCACGTCCGGCTTTTTCCTCAGCAATATCGGCAGCGCGGCGTCAAAATCCTCGATCGCCTTCATCTTCGCCATGAAGTTGCCGTCCTCGCCGTATTTGTCCGTGTATTTGTAATGGATGAAGAAAAAGTCGAA
>Ga0181538_10005191_pt1 | contig 11801 bp, 8 predicted proteins | sample PEATcosm2014_Bin_40_FD_119773 | JGI IMG/M metagenome (GOLD analysis project Ga0181538, IMG submission 119773) | Peatland microbial communities from MTU Mesocosm Facility, Houghton, MI, USA - PEATcosm2014_Bin23_30_metaG | ecosystem: Environmental > Terrestrial > Soil > Wetlands > Peat | place...
CCCCGGGCCAGCACAGCGAACCGGGCCACCGGCCCGGTGAGTGGCCGGTGCGTCGGCGAAGTACCACCGCGCGGGCGCGAAGCGCGGCGGGGGGCTCCGGGGGGTCGTCCCCCCGGGCCAGCACAGCGAACCGGGCCACCGGCCCGGTGAGTGGCCGGTGTGTCGGCGAGTACCACCGCGCGGGCGCGAAGCGCGGCGGGGGGCTCCGGGGGGGCGTGCCACTCCAAATGGCAAACAGCCAACCCGAGCCGACGCCTGGTGATCGAGTGGACCACCGAACTGTGATTCGAGCCCCCAACGGGGGAACAGCAGTGACACCGAGTTTTCCGGGTTTGCTCCCCCTGGGGAGACAACGAAATCCCTACCCAGCCCGCCGCTCCGGCCGTTGGCTCGTCATCGAATGGACGGCTCAACTGTGACCACACACCAGGCTAACGCTGCGCTGGTGACCGGCCACCCCAGCTGAGGAAGGCAGGCGCTGAGGAAGGAATACCCGCCCAGGCCGAGGACGGGATGGCCGCGATCGCTGCTGAAGATTCTGTCATCTGCGGCGACACCGAAGGTATCGATCTGCTGGCGGAGGATGGCGAGCGTTGTGATTTGGTCTGGCGCTGCAATGGCGGTGCCCAAGAGACCACGACCAACATTGCCCGTTACGCCTCGGTGCGGCCGACACGATCACCGTGCAGCTACGCGCTCGATCGCACAATGGCGACGGCCGGCCCGGAAGGACCGGCTGCGCCGGAGAATACGGTCGGCCTCACCTCAACCGGTGAGGTGGCGGATCACCGCGGCGAACTGCTGCGTCGGCGAGAAGTCCACGTACTCGCAATCCTCGAGGGCGCTGGGCGCGTGGCCAGGAGGCCAGTAGAACGCTTGCCCCGCCTCGTACACCTCGTCGCCGTTGCGGGTCTTCATCTTGAGCCGGCCCTTGAGCATGTAGCCCCAGTGCGGGCAGGGGCAGAGGTCGTCGGGCAGGCCCGCGAGCGCCGGGCCGAGGTCGGTTCCCTTCCGGAACCGGATGAAGGAGACGGTCATGTCACCGGCCTCCGACAGTCGCACCTCGACATTGTCGTCCTTGATTGCCACGCGGGCGTCATCGTGGTTGATTATGCCCATTTCTGATGCCTCCTTGTCGAGCCGCGGTCCGTTTAACCGCGGGGACGGATGTTGTGATTGAGCCGGAACAGACTGCCTGGGTCGTAACGGTTCTTCAGGGTGTCCAGCGGTCGGCCCAGTGCCCGGACTCGTGCCACCTTTCACTCCTTGTCGGCGCATCACCGGTCCACGCGTCTCCGCACGCCAGGCATTCCGTCCAAGATCTGCCTAGCCACGACAACCCGCTCACGTACTCCCGCTCGCGGCAGCGGGGGCACACCTGTCCGGAGGAAACCTGCATCCCCTGAGCTACCGCCGTTTCAGTTTCCGGAGCGGTGCCGCCCAGATCGCCCGCCGTGGCGTGCGGTCGCAACGCAGGCAAGTGAAACGCCGCGGGCGGGCACGTCCCATCGTGCGTACAACTGGCGTGGTGGTGCGAACCAGGGGTGGATCCAATATCGTTTGGATAGTCGCGGGAGCCAGCAACCTTGGGGCACATGGCGTGGTCCTTTACCTCGGCACTTCGAGTAAGGGGTGTGCGACCGCACTGCGCCGGCTGAGCACACCCAAGTCCGGCTTACGGGATGGGCCTGCTGGCGGGCAGGATATTCTGGTTGATGTGGAAGGTGTTGTCCGGGTCGTCGCCGTCCTTGACCTCGGGCGAGCCGGTCGTAGTTGCCGCGGTGGGACGCTTTGGACGGCGGCACCGGTGGAGCTGGACCGGCTAGGGCCTGGCCTCGTACACGAGGTTGAAGGGCGTCTCGCTGACCCTGCGGAAACGGTTCAGGCCCGCGCTGGCGACCACGTCGCGGATCCGGGACTCACCGGCCTGGGCGCCGAGCGCGAGCCCCACTTCCTGCGACAGCGACGCGGGGGTGCAGAGCAGGGTCGAGAAGCCATAATAGGCCCGCCCGACGGGGTTGAAGTTGTCCTCCACGCGATCGCCAGCGGCCGGCTCAACGATCATCCAGGTGCCGTCGGCCGATAGGGACTGGCGCACATGGCGGCCCGCGCCCACGGGGTCGCCCATGTCATGGAGGCAGTCGAACATGGTGACCAGGTCATAGCCGCTGCCGGAATATGACGAGGCCGCCGCGACCTCGAAGCGCACCCGGTCGCTCACGCCCGCTTCCGCAGCCCTCTGGCGCGCGGTCGTGATCGAGCCCTCGTGGTAGTCAGAACCAACGAAGGTCGAGGCCGGGAACGCCTGTGCCATCAGAATCGTCGACGCGCCATGGCCGCAGCCGACGTCCGCTACCGTCGCTCCGCGCTGGAGCTTGGCGACAACTCCGTCGAGCGCGGGCAGCCAGACCGGCACGAGACTCGCGTGGTAGCCGGGGCGGAAGAACCGCTCGCAGCCGTCGAAGACATCGGGGCCGTGGTCGTGCCAGCCGATTCCTTCGCCGGTCTTTGCCGCCTCGGTGATCCTCGGGGAGTCGAGCACCGAGCCGAGTGCGATCTGGAAGAAGCCCGGCAGGTAGGCGGGGCTCGACTCGTCGGTCAGCGCAGCAGCGTGCTCGGCCGACAAGGTGTAGCGGCCGCTGTCTGGGTCGTAGTCGATGTATGCCCCCGCGGCCTGCGCGTTGAGCCACTCGCGCACGTATCGCTCGGCAGTGTCAGTCCGCTCGGCCAGCTCGGCAGGCGTCAGGGGGCCAGCGCCGGCCAGCGCTCGGTAGAGACCGAGCCGGTCGCCCATGACGACCAGCGCGGTGTTGAGCGTCGCGCCGACCTCGTCGACGGCCCGGAATACGAACCCCATCAGCTTCTCGGTGTCGATGACGGCCGGCTGCTCGGTTGCGGTCATTGTGTCCTCCTCGGGTTCCTTGATGCGAACGTAAGTTGCGCTGGGACGTCACCGCTTCAGGGGAGGGTCCTAGTCCGAGCCTCGGCGGCGTGGCCTCGTACCAGGTGCCTCGTACCGGGCGCCTCGTACACTCGCTGACATGTTGCTCGGCCGCGATTATGAGCAGTTGATGCTCGTCCGGCTGCTCGAGGACGCCCGCGCCGGCCACAGTGGCGTCGTAGCCATCGCGGGGGAGGCCGGGATCGGCAAGTCTGCGCTGCTCGCTTACGCCGAGGAGCGGGCGGCTGGCATGAACGTGCTGCGGGCGCGGGGGGTGCAGTCTGAGGCTCATATCCCCTTCGCTGGGTTGTTTGAGCTGCTGCGACCGGCGCTGCCCTGGATCGGCCAGATCCCAGATCCGCAAGCGGCCGCGCTGGAGAGTGCGCTCGCGCTCCGGCCGGCTAGCTCGCACGGCCGCTTCGCTGTAGGCGCGGCCACCCTCAGCTTGCTCGCCAGCTATTCGGATGTGGCCCCGGTGGCAGTACTGGTCGACGACGCGCACTGGCTTGACGGATCGAGCGCGGATGCCCTGCGCTTTGCGTTCCGTCGCCTCATCGCCGATCCGGTCGCTGTCGTCTTGACCGTGCGGGAGGGGGAGCCATCGCTGCTCGATGGCGCCGACCTCGCGACCCTGCGCCTTGAGGGCTTGGACCGGACCTCGGCGGCTGAGCTGCTGAGGCACCAGGGGGGTGAGCCGCTCAGCCAGGACCTCGCGGACCGCCTTCACCGCGAGACAGGTGGGAACCCGCTCGCGCTTCTTGAGCTTGGCGAGGAACGCAAGCGGCTGGCCGACCTGCCACCAGGCGCGCCGCTCGCTGCCGAGAGCACGGTCGGCAGCGTTTACCTCCTGCGCTTCCGGTCTCTTCCGCAGCGCACCCGCGACGCCCTCGTCCTCGCGGCAGCCATCGACGGCGGCGAGGTGCCTGTACTGGCTCGCGCCGCGCCGATGCTCGGGCTGGACCTCTCCGACCTGATTCCCGCCGAGGCCGCGGCACTCATCACTGTGCATGATTTTCGGGTCGAATTCCGGCATCCGCTGGTTCGGTCCGCTATCTACGGTGATTCCCCGGCTGAACAGCGTCGTGCGGTGCACCGTGCTCTGGCCGACGCATTGCCCGACGCCGATGCCGACCGCCGCGCCTGGCATCTTGCACTCGCCTCGTTTGGGCCTGATGATGCGGCATCGTCGGCGCTTGAGCAGGCCGGCCAGCGGGCACACCAGCGCAGTGCCTATGAGGTCTCCTCACGAGCATTCGAACGCGCAGCTCAGCTGGCACCTGACGAGGTCCGGCGGGGCAGGCTCCTTTATGCCGCAGCCGACGCCGCGTGGCTCGGCGGCCTCGCGGACCGCGCCGCAGCGCTTCTGGGCGAGGCCAGCCGGCACGCCCCGGCTCCGGATCTGGCGGTGCGGATCGAGCAGCTCCGCGGCCATATCGCCACCCGGCGCGGGCCGATCGCCGAGGCACAGCAGATACTCCTGGCCGCCGCAGAGCAGGCTGCGCCGATCGACCCTGAACGCGGCGTCGTGATGCTGGCGGAAGCGGTAAACGCATCGTTCTACGCCGGTGACGCCGCGACCATGCGCCTGGCTGCTGAGCGTGCCGCGTCGCTCGTTCCGCAAGGCTCTGATGGCCGTACGGCATTCTTCGCGCTGATCGCGCAGGGAATGGCACTGATCTTCTCGGGCCAAGGCGAACGTGGCGCACCGGCGATCCGCGCAGCAGTCGAAGTGCTCGAACACTCCGATGAACTCCGCGGCGATCCCCGTCTGCTTGCCTGGGCAGCCATGGGTCCAGTGTGGCTGCGGGAGGCGAACGTCGGGCGGGCGCTTGCCGACCGCGCGCTTGCGGTGGCGCGCCGCACATCCGCCGTCGGCGTTCTGCCATTCGTGCTGTCCCACGTCGCGATCGAGCAGGCGGCCAGCGATCGATGGGCTGAAGCTCAAGCCGGATTCTACGAAGCAGTCGGGCTGGCGAGGGAGACTGGCCAGCGCACCGAGCTCGGCGCTTCACTGGCCCGGCTCGCGTTGCTCGAGGGTAGGCAGGGGAGGTCAGAGCAGAGCCGGCTGCACGCTCACGAGGCGCTCAGATTGTCTCGCAAAATGGGCCTCGGAGTATGCGAGGTGTGGGCCATCGGCGCGCTGGGTGACCTTGAGCTGAGTCTCGGTCGCCCCGAAGCCGCGCTGGCTCATTTCGAGGAGCAGCGAGCCGTGCTGCGCTCGCGGGGCATCCTCGATGCCGATCTGTCGCCGGTACCGGAACTGGTCGAGATCTACCTCCGCCTCGGCCGTAGCCAGGAGGCCGCCGAGGCGGCGGGAGAATTTGAACGCGACGCAAGCACCAAGGCCCAGCCATGGGCGCTGGCCCGGGCAGCGCGGTGCCGCGGGCTACTCGCAGCGGAGGGCGAATCCGATCGTAACTTCGAAACCGCGCTGGCTCTGCACGGCCAGACTCCGGACGCCTTTGAAGCTGGCCGCACGCACCTCACGTACGGTGCTCGCCTTCGACGGGAGCGGCAGCGGCTCCGGGCCCGCAAGCAGCTTCGCGCCGCAGTCGATGTGTTCGACCGCCTTGGCGCCGACCCATGGTCGGAGATGGCACGGGCCGAGCTCGCAGCCACGGGCGAGACCGCCCGCCGACGGGACGTGACGACCCTCAACGACCTCACACCCCAGGAGCTTCAGATCGCGCTGAGCCTCGCCGGAGGCCGCACGAACCGGGAGACGGCCGCCGCCCTGTTCCTTAGCCCGAAGACTATCGAGTACCACCTGCGCAACGTCTACCGCAAACTCTCGATCGGATCACGGAGCGAGCTCAAGGCAGCCATGGCGCGGCTTTCGACCGGGTTATATCTTACGGTCGAAGGCCTACCGCTGATCGATAGGAAGCGCTCGATCATCAGGTTCAACTGACCGGGAGCTTCAAGCTAATGGAAGTGGCCGCCCCGCTGTCTAACTAATCGATCGCGATCGAGGCGTTGGCCGCGGCGCGAACGCCGAGCTGTTTGTGCGCTGCGAACGCGAGCGTGAGAGCAGGCAGGTCGCAACTGTGCAGGATCGCCACCGCGGCGCTGCCATCGCCTGCACATCGCCATCGTGACGTGGCCGGGCTATTCGTCACGCGGATCACGCTGGCATCCTGGGGCGGCCCTGACTGGGTTTCTATAGCAGCTCGGCCAGCAGGGCTGCTGCCCGGGCGGCGCCATCGGTCTCCACCGGGCGGTAGTCGACCGGCCGATCGATTTCGGTAATGATGGCCTCGGCGAGGTACTCGGGGTCGATGGCCGCGTAGTCGAGGCGTCTCCCGGCGCGGTACTGCGCGAGCCGGTGGGGCACGTGGACCTGCTGCTCGAAATGGTGGGCGAGCGGCACGTAGAGGAACGGCCTGCGCACGGCGACCAGTTCCATGGTTGTGGTCAGCCCACCTTGGACCACGGCCAGGTCACAGGCGGCCAGGTGCCGGTGCAGGTCGGGGACGTAGCCGCGTAGTTCGACGCCTTCCGGCACCGGGACCGACCCAGGGTCGATCCGCGGACCGGTCACGGCAACCATCCGCAGCCCAGGGATCTTCTTCTCGGCCAGCGGGAATGCCAAGGCGGCCCGGCGCAGCAAATGCGCTCCGACCCCGGAACCGCCGACGGTCACCAGACAGATCCGCTCATCGGGCCGGTAGCCGAGTTCGGCTCGCAGCGCCCGCCGGTCGCGCGAAGGAGCGAACCCGGGGATGTAGCCCGCAAACGTGTAGCGCTCCTGCGCCCAGTCGCGCACGGTCGGCAGTTCCGGTCCGAGCGGGACGTCGACTAGGTCGCCGGGTCCACCGACGAAGATTGATCGATCCCGCAGCCGCGGGTAGCGCCGCATTCGCTCGACCCGCTCTGCGTTCCAGTCCGCGGTGAGGGCGGCCTCGGCGGCACCGCCGTCGGGCGTCGGCAGCCAGCCTACGAAGTCGGTGAGCCACGCGTACGCGGTGCGCTTGAGTTCGGGGTTGTCGAACAGGAAGTGGTCGATGTCCCAGCCTTCGTCGACGATCCACAGGTCATACGGCTCGTCGGAAACCAGGTCGTGGAAGACCATGAAGTTCGCCACCATGATCTCATCCATCCGGCGGGCGGCCTGGAACACGTTCAGGTCGTGCTCGCCCGCCTCGGACTCGATGTGCGCGCTCTCGCTGGCCAGCCACTGCGACGCCGGGTGGACCCGCTCGCCCCGCTCCTCAAGCACCTGGGTCACCGGATGCTGAGTCAGCCAATCGACCTCCAGGTCCGGGTGCCGGGCGCGCAGTTCGTTTGCGACAGCGAGGTCGCGGCGCACGTGGCCCAGCCCGATCGGCGAGCTGACGTAAAGCACCCGCTTGCGGCGATCTCGGCCTCGGGTCCAGCTCCGGTGCCGCGGCGTACCGGGGCCCAGGGACTCGGCGAAACCCCGGATGAGCAGGTTCACCTGGACCGGATCACGTAGCGTGGGGGCGTGCCCGCCGCCGTGGATCGTGACCATCTGTCCGCCGGTCCACCGTGCCAGCGCCACGCCGGTCTCGTAAGGCACGATCCCGTCCTGGTCGCCGTGCACGATCAGTACTGGGCAGCGCACCCGTCGGCAGATAGCCTCCGCCTCCGCGACGGTGGCCGCACCTATGGCCGGGGCAGTCAGCAGCAGCGTCTCTGCGGTGGTCTCTAGCCCCCAGCTAACCCCATCCTCCCGCTGCTTCGTCGAGTGCGGCTCGGTGAACACCTGCGACATGAAGAACTCAACCCAGCCGTGATAGTCGGCCAGCCAGTAGTTCCGGTTCGCCTTCGCCCAGCCGTCGTAGCTTTCCTTGGGCTCATCGAAGTCCGGTGGGAGAGGCCAGGGCAGCGCCGCGCCGATCGCGACCACCGCGGCCGCCCGCTCCGGATACCAGGCCGCTAGCTGCAGCGCGTGCCGACCGCCCCTCGATAGGCCCACGAGCACGGCCCGGTCCACGCCGGTTGCGTTCAGCACCGCAATCGCGTCGTCGACGTACTCCCGATCCCCGTAGGCCTCCGCGGTCACCGGCCGGTCGGCCAGACCGTTGCCGCGGCCCTCCACGACGATCACCTGGAATCGGCGGGCCAGGTACGGTACCTGAGCCTTCCACTGCCGGGCATGCACAATCGCCCAGGACGTGAACAGGAGAATTGTCGGCTCGGCCTCGCCGAACACGGCGTAGCCGACGCGCACCCCGTCCCGCTCGACGACGCCCTCGTGGTCCGGTTCGCGTGCGCGCATCACGCCCCCTCGGTCGCCTTGTCCCTATGTTCTATGTTCTGTTGCAGATGCGGAACAAGGGCCCCGGCGGCACGAACAACTTGCCTGTCCAACCTCGCGACTGCCGTACCAGTCATGCATTACCCGACGCCTTGTCGCCGATGGCTGAATCATGAGCTGATCAGGCCCTGCCTGAATAGGGCGGACGATCCCTGCAAAGGCAGTCCGCGCCGCGCGGCTCACCGCGCCGGCCCCCAAGCTGCGGAGGGCGCCGAAGCCCGGGCGGCTCCAGATCCTGTCCCAGCGGCGGAGACAGGCGGCAGCCGGGGCGCGTCCGGTTCGCCGTTTTGCTCACAATTTGGCCGGATATGACACGATCGAGGGACGAAAGGGTCATGGATCAGTAACCGTGCCGCTGCCCGGCCTGCGCGCTGATAGCAACGGCTTGTCAGTCCAGGATCGGTCGCAATGCCCAGGGGGGCAATAATGAACACCGGGCACGTCCGCGCGGCAGCGCTCGCCACGACAGTGATCATAATGCTGGCGGGGTGCGCCGCCGCGCACCGCGACGCGGAGCTCGCCGCGCTGACCAAGCCCGGCGACCGGAACGTCACGGTCGCCGCCATACCCTCAGCCGACCTGGCCGGCCTGTACATCGCGCAGGATGAGGGGCTTTTCGCCCGGCAGGGGCTGCACGTGACGATCAAGACGATAGCCACCACCAAGGCGGTTATCGCCAGTCAGCTGAACGGCCAGGTCGACATCGGCGCGGGCAGCTATGTCGGCTACGTCGCGGCGCAGGCGGCGGGCGCCAGGTTCCGCATTCTCGCCGAGGCTTCCACCCTCTCGCCGGACACGCGCGTGCTGCTCACCACGGCCGGCTCGCGCATCACGACCCTGGCCGGGCTGGTTGGCAAGAAGATCGCGGTCAACGGCACCAGCAGCATCGGTACCCTGCTGATCAGCACGCTGCTCGCCGAGAACGGGATATCGCCGGCCAAGGTGCGCTTCGTCACCGACAAGCAGGGCTTCCCCGATATGCCGGGACAGCTCCAGCGGGGGCAGTGGGACGCGGCGTTCCTCGCCGAGCCCTACGCCACCAAGGCCGAAGAGGACTACGGCCAGGTGGAACTGGCCGACCTGGACCAGGGCGCCGCCATGAACTTCCCGATCGGCGGGTATGTTGCCACTCAGGCGTGGGTGCGGCAGCATCCGCAGACAGCGGCCGCGTTCGTGCGGGCGATCGAGGAGGGGCAGGCGCTCGCCCAGGACGATCCCAGCGCCGCCCGGGCGGCCATGGGGAAATCCGATCAGCTGCCGCGCCAGGTGACCGCGGTCATGTCGCTGCCCGACTTCCCCGTCGGCCCGGTTAATGAGCAGCGCATGCAACGCACCGCCGACGCCATGCTCAAGTTCGGCGTCCTTGCCCCGCAGTACGCCGCCGAAGTCCGGCAGGGCACCCTGATAAGGTCGATGATCTCCCCCAGCTGAGCCGTCGCCTGAGTCATCCACCGGCAGCTTCGGCTTCCGCTGCGGGTGGTGCCCTGCGGCCGGCATGTGGCGGAGAGGCATGGGCTGGCTTTGCCGGGCTGCGGGATCGCCGGGGTTACGGGCCGGGACCGGAATCGCTGGCGGGACGACGGCGGGCCCGTCCTTGGGGTGTCCAGGGCAGGAAGGGACTCAGGTCGGCTCCGGCCGGGGCAGTTCCGCCATTGCGGGCGCATTCCTGCAGGTAGCCGGTCAGCAGGCTGAGAGGCTCTGATGCCGTGCCGTGCCGTGCCGTGCCGGGCGGCGGTGGCGGTGACGGTCCAGACATCGGCGGCCAGGTGGTGGGCCCATTCGGCGCCGGAGCCGCGGAAGTTCTTACGGCCGATCACGGGGTCCGCAGCGCTCGTTCCGCGGGGTTGTTATCCAGGGGCAGCTGTGGCAGCTCCTGGTGGCAGACCAGCCCGTCCCATTCGCTGGTCAGCGTGGCGATGACCTTGGCGGCGGCGGGGTGCAGCAGGCCCTTTGCCGCGTCGGCGGCCTGCAGTATGCGATGCGCATCGATGTCGGCGAACGCCCGCTGCCAGCGGCCCTGGACGCGCTCATGGGCGTCGGTGCCCGGTGCGGTGGCCGCGAGCGCGTGGTGCGCCCGGTACAGCACCGCGATCCGCTCGGTCCACGCGTCGCACCAGTCGCCGAGCGCCTCGGGGTGAGCAGCCCCGGCCCGCGGGAAATACCGCCGGATATGGGCCAGCACCAGAGCGGGTCGGCGCGGTCGATGCGGGCCAGCGACTGATAGGCCTTGTGGAAATCGGCGGAGATGACCAGGCGGCGCCCGGCCTCTAGCTGTGATTGTTCCCGGTCGATGCCCAGCTGGCCGGCGGCGACCTCGGCGCTGCGGGAGGCGTCCATCACGAACACGGTCGTCTTGTCGGCCCACGGCGCGATCAGCGGCGCGACCTGCTTCAGCGCCCCGCACAGGGTGCCCGGCGCCACGTCGAACCCGTCGGCGGCCAGCGCCGCGACGATCCGGTGCACCGGCCGGCCCAGCACATGCTTTTCATACGCCAGCCGCGCCAGGAACCCCGCGGTGAACAGGCCCTTCGGCGCCGGCCTGGCCGCCGGCGGCGCGCAGACCGTCGCGGGCCCCCGATGAGAACACCGCCGCCGGTAGCGGCGCCGCCGCCACACGATGCGGGTGATCTTCACCCGCCGGTCGACCTGCTTGCTGTCCTCGGTGCCCAGGAACTCAAACGGCCTTCCGCATTCGGCGCAGCACCGCTGGCCGGCATCCACATCGAGGACACGTTCCTCAGTCTCCAGATGCGAACGATCCCGCCGCCCGTGGCCAGGCCTGCCCGGCCGCTGCCCCCGCTTACCCGCGCCGCCCGGCCGATCGCCGCCAGCCCGGCCGTTCCCCCGCGAGAGCGAACCTCCCTTCTCCGACGACGAGCCGAACAGCAACCCGCTTAGGTCTCTCCGCAAAATTAACTGTGTGATGCCGGGCGTGTCGTGATCGAGGCCGAGATACCCGGGCACGATGGTGTAATTCCAGTCCGCGTGGAACTCGTGTGGGATGATGACCTGGGCTTCCAGGTCTTTCATCTGCTTGCTGGTGACCTCGATGCCGGTCGGGTAGCTGCCGGTGTCCAGCTCTGCCTGCACTTTCAGCCCGGTGCGGGTGGTGGTGGCGCGGATGGTCTCCAGGATCACCTGGTGGCTCTCCAGCGGGCGGCCCCGCCAGTTCATCGAGATCGCGGAGAACAGCCGGTGCTCGATTTTGTTCCACTTGCTGGCGCCTGGGGGCAGGTGGATGACGGTGATCTCGATCCCGAGCTCGGTCGCGAGCCTGGCCAGCTCCACCTTCCACAGCCGACGGCGGTTGCCGTTGCATGTTGGCCATTTGACCGGGCACACTGGGTCGTCCCCCCCGGGCCAGCACAGCGAACCGGGCCTTCAGGCCCGGCGAGTGACCGGTGTGTCAGTGAAGTACCACCGCGCGGGCGCGAAGCGCATTCGGGGGGTTCCAGGGGGGTCGTCCCCCCTGGGCCAGCACAGCCGGCTAGGTATCGGCTGGGGTCACCGGGAGGCCGTGCTCGGTGACCTGCTCGCGGAGCCTCCGGCGGCCTCGGTGCAGCCGGGACATGACGGTGC
>Ga0181538_10005201_pt1 | contig 11777 bp, 14 predicted proteins | sample PEATcosm2014_Bin_40_FD_119773 | JGI IMG/M metagenome (GOLD analysis project Ga0181538, IMG submission 119773) | Peatland microbial communities from MTU Mesocosm Facility, Houghton, MI, USA - PEATcosm2014_Bin23_30_metaG | ecosystem: Environmental > Terrestrial > Soil > Wetlands > Peat | place...
CAGTCTAAGTCCGCGTAACTGAAACGTTTGCGCCCGTAGCTCAAGTGGATAGAGCATCGGCCTTCTAATCCAACTGATGCGATGCGTCCTGATTAAACCGAGCGCTCACCTGAAACAAAACGCTGGCTTACGGCGGTGAGAGACGCCGCATGATACCCTGGAATTATCGCCTGTTCGGTCCACTTGGGCAGAGAATGGGCAGAGCCGTTGAACAGAGCTGGGCGGCGGCTCAAGGAAGGATCCTTCGACGAGCGGGCGTAGCAGCAACAAATGCCGAGCCCAGGAACCGTGTGCGCCGCCGCCAGCCACGTTCAGCCCCGCCAGCGCACACTCGCATTTCGTGATGGCGACACTTTGCGTATCACCGAAATCCCAGGAGCCCGGCTCTACAGCGTCTCCGCTGTGAACCACTTCAGCGCGGCGGCACGCCGCCCCCAATACCCAGCACTCGTGGCATACTGGCGAGAATGACCCGCAAGATTGTGGTGTTGGTAGCTGCATGCTCCGCGTTCGGCTGCTCCCATCAGGGTGCCGTGAAGGCGACAGCCGCGCCCCCCTCAGCCGAGGCAGCCGCTCGAAACGACGAGCGGGACATCGGCCATGCCATGGTGGTCGACCAGCAAGATCTGGGTGGTGTTGAACAAGGGCCCGGCTCGGGAGTACTGTTTCACAACGAGTCGAATGGGACGGTAGTGTGCCGCCTCTATGTCTGGCGGGATACGGACACGAGTCCTGGTAATAGCCGGATCGCGATGCCCGTCACTCCAGGAGGAACTACTGGGCGACGGTGCGTGAGGTGCTGAAACGCCACTTCGGCCGTCCGTAGCCGCGTCCCAGAAGCTTCAGCGAGCGTCGCCGACTCGCACCGTGCAGCGATCATGAATCCACCCCTCACGACTGTCGACGCGTATGCGCCGCCAGTTTTTCTCCACATCTACAACCTCGGCAACTTGCCCCGCCTGCACCTTTCCGATTACTTCAGAGGATGCGGACGCCGCTGACCGAAGTTTGCACGTAACTCCTAGTAACACCGTCGGCGGCGCCTTGGCTGCCGCTTTGGAAGATGTCGGTTGTGGCCGCGGTGGAACGACTGCCGCCGGCGAGTCAGATCGCTCAGTATGCGAGGGGGAGCAAAGCCATCCTAGACCAAGAATCATTGCGCCCACGACAAGCACGAGCGCTCCCCCGGCGCCATTCCTCGATGCAGTCGTTCCACGACGCGAGCCCTTGAAGAGGCGATCGATGCTGAAAGACGTTCGGTTGTAGATTCGGTTGTACGCAGCCTTCTTCGGATTCGTGAGCCAGCCCCAACCGCGCGGAGCCTTGAAGCCGAGCGAATGTCTGACGAACCTCTTCCATGAGGTGCGCGCAGCGATTCGCTTCTTCAACGATGGTGTCCGCAATCCGAATTTCATCGAGAACGCCCTGCCTCACAATCGTGGCGGTGGCCAACGATATCGCATGTTGACAGAGGTCGGCATCCTCCGGATCATCTCTCCCTTGAGCGTTCAGCGGCCCCGCAACCCGTAGGAGGTCCCCGCATGCCCGACATTCGTTACGTCTGTCTTTCGGACACGCACTTCGGTGCTGACAACAGTCTGCTCACCTACCTTGAGCGTGGGAGCCTTTCGGCGGATCCCCTGCGCCCTAGCCCGGTGCTAGAGAAGCTCGTCCTATGTCTTCGCAATCTCGTTGCGAGTAACAAGCTGGGGGAGAAGCCGACCCTGATTCTAAACGGCGACATCCTGGAACTTGCGCTTACCACGGACAATCGCGCGGCCATGGCGTTCGAACGGTTCCTGGAACTGGTGTTCCCGACGGGTGGCGAGGCTTTGTTCCAGAACCGCATCTACTATCTGCCCGGGAACCACGACCATCACCTGTGGGAAACTGCGCGTGAAGCCCAGTACCTGGACTACATCCTGCGCGACAAAAAGGCCAAGCCCATCGATCCGCCCTGGCACGCGACGAATCTGTTCCTCGGAAATCGTCCCAATCTGTGCCCGGCAAGCTTCCTCAATACGCTGGCGCTCCGGCGCGGCCTTGTCGATGTTTCCTTCGTGACGGCGTATCCCAACCTTGGTCTGGTCGGCGGCGATGACCGGCGCGCGGTCATCTTCACCCACGGCCATTTCGCTGAATCCATCTATACCTTGGTCACGACGCTTATGTCCGTGCTTTTCCCAGAACGGGTACAGCCAACGCAGGTTTGGGAACTCGAGGCGGAGAACTTCGCGTGGATCGATTTCTTCTGGTCTGCCCTTGGCCGCTCAGGACAAGCGGGCGAAGACGTCGAGTTGATCTACGACAAGCTGCAGGACAAGGCCGCGCTTGGTGGGCTACTGCGGAATCTGGCGCGCGGGCTGGCCCAACACCACAAGGTGCCAGGCTGGAGTGAGCGCATGAAGGCATGGTTGCTCTACCGGGTGCTAGGCGCGACCGTGGGGCGGGTCACCAACGTCGAGGCCCAACAAAAGGGCGTGCAGCTTAGCGAAGATGCGGAGGCTGCGCTCAAACGGTATTTGGAAGGCCCCGTGCGCGCCCAGGTGCTGAGTGAACGGCCAAGCGTGCCGGCGGAGGTCACGGTGGTGTTCGGCCACACCCATAAGCCTTTCGAGCGTGTTACCGGCTACCAGGGATATGCGGAGAAGGTGAAGCTCTACAACAGCGGAGGCTGGGTAGTGGACAGCTTGGACACGACCATGCCCGCCGGCTGGGCAGTGATTCTGCTGGACGAAAACCTGAACGCGGCTTCTCTGCGCTACCCGACCCGGATCGCAGCCGGAGCAAACACCATCTGTGTCGCCCAGGCAGCCCAGGCTGCAGGATCGGCCGCTCTTCCGAACCCCTTTTACGATCGCCTGACTGGCCTCGTGGACGCAACCCAAGCCCCATGGTCGGATTTCGTGGCAGCGCTGGAATCCTCCGTCGCCATCCACCTGGAGAATCTGAAAGCGAAAATCAAGAGTCCCGCCTGATGCGAAGACGGCGCGAGGCGTGGCCGCTATCGAGCGCTCGCTCCGAAGGTGTCGCAGGCCGCAGGGTCGCCGGTTTGCATGCCGATGGTGAACCATTTCTGGCGTGACGCCGACGAACCGTGGGTGAAGGTCTCGGGCGAAACCCGACCGCGGGTCGCGCGCTGGATCCGATCATCACCAACGGCAGCGGCGGCATCGAGGGCGTCGGCGATTTCGGCACGACTGACCTTGCCCTGATCGTAGGCCGCGTCCCCCAAGAACCGGCCGAGCTGGGCGATCGTTTGCATCCATTTGCGCTGCCGAAGCGGCCGTGGCACCATGCACCTGCGTGAAAGCGACGCTCGACGATTCATTCGACGCAGCGGCCGTTCGGCACGTGCACAATGCCGGACTCTCCGGCGGCATCCGCCCGATGATCAATGCCGATGGCTCCCTGTTGGACCGAACCGTCAACCTAACGATGGTAAGCCTCCTGGCCAACACCGACGTCCCTGCGATGTTGACTCCCTTCGCCGACCGCATTCGTTCGGTTACGGGGCTCGGCGTCTTCTCCGAGTCGCAGCTGCACATCACGGTCTGTCCGATTCAGGCGTACGCCAGCGTACCGCCGCAGGACGATCCGCGAATCGACGCCGCCTTCGCGGCTATCGTGAGGCGGCTGCCTTCGCTGGGCGAGTCGATCCCTATTTCGTTGACCCGCGTCGTCGTGGCTCCGACTGCCGTTCGGGCGATCGGCGCAGCTAGCCCTTCACTCGTAGCGTTTCGCAGAAGTTTGCTCGCTGACCTCAAGGAGGAGGGCTTCGACCCGCCGTATTGCAACATCAACATCGTCCACGTAAATATCGCCAGGTATAGCCAGGCTGCGCCTTTGCCGCGTCTGGTGGAGGTCACCGAAGCCTGGCCGCCAATCAGAGTCGTCACTGCCCTGAGAGAAGTCATCGTTGAGCTTTCGGACATGAATCAGGTGGACCACTCGATGCTCCGATCGTGGTACCTTCCGGTGGCTCCGTGACCAACAGGACGCCAGGCCTGATTGCGATCGACATCGACGGGTGCTTGTTCCCCGCGCCGACGATAACCCTGGACTCGGCGCTTCTGCTACGGCTTTGTCGGCTCGTAGGTGGGCTTCCAGTTCTGCTCTGTTCGGGACGAGCACAGCCCTATGTCGAGGCCGTCGCTCGCATTCTTGATCTCAGCCTGCCGTGCATCTGCGAATGGGGTGGAATCCTCTACACGCCACGACCCTATACCATCGAGATCCACTCTTCAGTGACACCCGTACTTCTTGACGGGATAGCGAACTTGACTCGTCCTTTCCTGGCACGCGGCTGCACCGTCCAACCAAAGTTCACCGCGCTCACGGTCTACGCAGACACGCGCTGGCCAGTGGAGGATCTTGGGCGCCTCGTTAACGAACGGGCGGCCGCACTTGGGCTATCCCCCGAGCTGCACATCAACATCGCGCCGGACCATGTGGACGCACGTCCGCGATGCGTAGACAAGGGCAAGGCTCTGAGCGTGGTAGCCCAACGAATGCAAGTGGCTCTGGCTGACGTTCTCGTCATCGGCGACGACCTGGCGGACGTGCCCATGTTCGACGTGGCCGGGTGGCGCGCTGCGCCGGCGAACGCCCATCCTCAAATCCTCGTGGCCGCCAATTTGAGGACGACAGCGGTCTGCATGGCTGCAGTCTGCGACATCCTCGACCGCGTACTCGCAGAAGGCCTCGCCGGATCGGCCTCGACGGCACGGGAGGGGCCGAACGCGTGATACAGGTGCGAGCCCCCGGCCGCGTTTGCCTGGTCGGCGAGCACACCGACTACAATGCCGGCCTGGTCTTGCCGGCGGCGATCGACCTCGGATACACAGTCACCGTCAAGGCACGACTTGATGGACGCACCGTCGTCACTTCTGTAGCGTACAGTGACGAGTGGAGCCTGGGCGACCCGCGCGAGGACGGATGGCGGCGCTACGCCGCCGGCGTTCTCCACCATCTCAGCGCCGCAGGAGTCGCCGTCGATGGCCTCGATGTCGAGGTGTCTGGCGACCTGTTGCCAGGGCGCGGGCTGGGCTCGTCCGGGGCGTTCGAGTTCGGAATTGCACTGGCGGTCGCGACGTTCCGCGGCAGGTCGTTCCCCAGGATCGAGCTGGCCCGTCTGTGCCTCGCTGCCGAAACGGAATACGTGGGTGTCAAGTCCGAGCTCATGGATCAATTCATCTGTGGGCATGGCCGTCGCGATCACGCCGTATGCCTCGACATGGCTTCCATGAGGTGGGATGCGATCACGGTCCCGTCCAGCTGGGCATTCCTGTTGTTCGATTCGGGAGCGCCAAGGGCCCTTTCTGGGTCCCCGTTCAACCTGCGGCGGCAGCAATGCCAGGACGCCTTGGCAGGACTGCGTGCGGCTCGCCCCGATCTCGCGAGCCTGTCGGACCCTGGGATTCGGGAGGCGGATCTCGCGTTCCTCGAAGGGGACCTACTGAAACGTGCCCGTCACGTGTGGTCCGAGAATCGTCGAGTCCAGAGCGCAGTCCGTGCCCTGCGAAGCGAGGATCTCCGCGCGTTCACCGGAGCGATGACAGCGTCGCACGAGAGCCTGCGCGCGGATTTCGAGACAACGACGCCCGAACTCGACTCACTCTGCGAAGCCGCCCACGAGGCTGCCGGGCTGCACGGGATTCCCGTGGGCGCGAAGGTATGTGGAGCGGGGTTTGGCGGATGCGTCTTGGTCTGTGTGCCTTCCCGTTTCGCGCAGGATGTGCAGACTGGGATCGCGTGTCGGTTCGAACGGGATCACGGCTCGCGGCCCTGGACGCGTCTCGTCAGGTTTGTCGACGCCGCCTCGGTGCAGGAGAGCAATCCTTGAGCCGCCTCGGCCCGATCGACGCTGCCGGAATCGAGGCGTTCGCGAGGACGATCCGCCTCGAGGCACTGCGGCTGATAGCTGCAGCTGGCAGCGGGCACCCCGGACCAGCATTGTCGATCGCCGACGTCATTGCGGTTCTGTACCAGAGCGTGCTGAGGACAGACCCCAGGAATCCGCGGTCTCCGAGCCGTGATCGTTTCATCCTGTCCAAGGGGCATGGCTGCGCAGCACTCTACGCCGCCCTGCTCTCCCGGGGCTTCTTCGACCGAGCCGAAGCGTCTGCGTTTCGTACGCATGGCGGCATCCTCCAGGGGCATCCGAGACGCTCGATCCCAGGCGTGGATGCCACGACCGGACCCCTTGGCCTTGGCGCGAGCATCGCAGCAGGCATGGCATTGGCCAGACAGCGGCAGGGCTTCCGGGTCTACGCTCTGCTCGGGGATGGTGAGCTGCAGGCTGGCCTGGTCTGGGAGGCTGCCCAGTTCGCCGCTCACAGGATGCTGACGAATCTTACCTACGTGGTCGACCGCAACGGTCTGCAGTTCACGGGCGCCACTGAGGCGATCGTGGCACTCGAGCCTGTGACCGCAAAATGGCGATCCTTCGGCTGGGATGTCAGCTGTGTCGACGGCCATGACGTCTGCGAGCTGCACGATGCATTTGGACGGGCCGAGGGTCGGCGCCCACACGTCGTGATCGCTAAGACGATCAAGGGAAAGGGCGTGTCGTTCATGGAGTGCGCTGTTGAGTGGCATGGCCGCGCACCAAGCCCGGAAGAGCTTCAGCGCGCCGAAGCCGAGCTTGGTGTCCGTTGAAGGCTATGCGCGACGCGTTCGGGCTGGCTCTCCAGGAGGCTGGGGATCTCTTCCCCGACCTGCTTGTCGTCGACGCTGACAACTCCACAGCCACGAGGACCGATCTCTTCAAGCAGCGGTTTCCCGACCGATTCGTCCAGGTCGGCGTGGCCGAGCAGAACATGGTCGGGGTGGCGATCGGGCTTGCACAATGCGGCTACCGCGTAGTCGCGTCGACCTTCGCGGCGTTCCTGCTGGGAAGAGGCTGGGAGGCCATCCGGGATGGCGTTGCTCTCGAGGCATTGAACGTCGTTTTAGTTGGGACGCATGCTGGGATCTCCGTGGGCCGGGACGGGATCACGCACATGGCCCTGGAGGACGTCGCTTTGACCCGGACCCTGCCGAACCTTGGTGTCGTAGTCCCGGCGGACGGCACACAGGTGAGGAGCTTGCTGTTGGACGCTCTTGCCGTCGGAGGTCCCTACTACCTGCGGATCAGCCGCTGGGGTCTAGGTGAGATCACTCCACCCCAACAGCCTGTGCGCCTGCAAGATCCTATCGTCCTTCGGCCGGGCCGAGACTGTCTGGTTCTCGCATGCGGCCTGATGACCCAGGTCGCTCTCCAGGCTGCCCGTGAGCTGGAGGACCAAGGACTGGATTGCGGCGTCGTCTGCATTCACACTGTGAAGCCCCTCGCGGCGGCCGCCTTCACTCAGCTCGTACAAGGCTACCCGTGCCTCGTTGTGGCCGAGGAGCATTGGTCGACAGGGGGGCTTTTTGGAGCCGTGGCGGAACTGGTCGTCCAAGTGGATCCAAAGCCCTGTGTTCCGGTGGGGGTTCCGGACGTATTCCCCGACGGCGGCGATGAAGTGGAGCTCTTCAGGGCGTACGGCCTTGCTGCTGCGGACATTCGTGCGGCGGTCTGGACAGCGATGGCCAAGGCGAACGAACCACGCGGAGGAATGACTCCCTAACCGTCAGCGGCAAGGCCAGCCGTGGAGCGCTGCCTTGATGACCGTGGCGTTTTGCCGGCTTGCGTCCTCATTTGACCCCCGCTAGGATGCGCGTGATCGAGCGCTCTTGGCTGTCCGTGCCACTCCGGGTGAGTGGCCTGAACGAGGGAACGTATGACCAAGGATGGCGACGTCATCATCCTACATCTGTCGGATCTCCACGCCTCCGAAGCGAACAATTTCGCATCGACCGTGTGGGGGCACTTGCGCAACGATGTTCAACATGGATATCGGGAGACGAATGATTCGTTTGAGCATACGTCCCCGGATCCGCGCCTCCCTGATCCGAGCCAGATCGACCTCGTCATTGTCTCCGGCGATCTGACGCGACATGCGAAACCCAATGAGTATGCTCAGGCTGCGGCCCTGCTCAATTCGATCGCGAGAGGTTTTCTTGGCCGCGACCGGGGCCGCGTCATCGTCGCTCCAGGGAACCACGACATAGACTGGGGCAGCACGGAAAAGGCGTATACAAAAGTTGCATCGCCCACCGGAGACTTGCTCACGAATGCGAAGAAGGAGTCCAGCCCCTATCGGATCGGGCCAGGCCCGCAGCTTCTGCAATCCACCTTGTTCGTGCGCTCGGACGAGAAGGCGTATGCCCGCCGGCTCTCGCCTTTCGGCGACTTCTTCACGAAGTACTACGAGAAGCGCGACACGGGAAGCGATGCGCAGCGCAATACGCGGCTCGATTGGGGACCCGATGCGCGCCGCCCCACCTTCAATCACAACGACGAGGCTTCACAGTACTCAATCTACGATTCGTTTGCCCCCGACCTCGGCGTCGTGGTGGTCGCGTTCAACTCCTGCTATCGCGCCGATCATCTATGGCATCGGGGCTCTATTCTGACCGACGCTATTCTGCGGGCATCAGCCGAACTGGACCGGATGGACCCTTCCCAAAGTTATCTGCGTATCGCAGTGTGGCACCACAACATTCTTGGGAGCCCGTTGGAGAGCGACTTCATGGATCCCCGCATAGCCATCCTGCTGTCGCAACATGGCTTCAGCCTAGGGCTGCACGGGCACGTGCATCAGGGCGGTCGGCTGGACCTCCTCGGCACTCACGCCCGGATGCCGGTTGTGTGGGCGGGGTCGCTCGCGTCAGACGCGCGACCGCAATCAGTGCCCCTTCTCTACAACATCATTGGCGTGCGGCGGGGCGCTTCCAACGCATGGGTTCATGTACGCAGCAGAGACAACGATCTCGACTCCTGGACCGCATGCACCACGTGGGGCAGCAAGCACCGACCCTGGTACAAGGTCCCCCTGTCGGGTCGAGGTGGTAGGAGCCCGTCCGACGGGCCGCTTGTCTACAAGGACGTCGCCGACGCCAGTTTCCACCAGAGGCTCGAACATCTCATATGCTCAAGCAGAGAAGTCATCTTCATCGGTGGAGGCCTCAACGTTCTCATGGGAGCCGCCCGGGATTTGGTGCTCGAACGGACCAGAGCAGGCAAGCTCGACGCCATCATCTGCTACGGCAACCCATTCTCGGAGCATATGCGGGCGAGGATGACTGAGGAGGAGCGTGGGACGATCCGGCCGGAAGTCCGCGCTGAGGGAATCAGGAACAGGGTCATCTCCATGGTCGAGGCAGCCGGGGCGATTCCCAAGCTGAAGGTTCTTCTCTTCAACAACTATCCCACGTTGTCGGTGTTTCGGTTCGACAACCAGTACGTCTACTACCCGATGGGATACCGCCGGCTTGGAAACAACTGCCCGGTGACCTTCGTGGAACGAGACAGCACTCTCGGGAGATTTCTAGACGGGGTCGTTCAGGATCTCATAAACGATGCCGTGGACGCTGCGGAGGTCCTGCGCGCCAGGCAGGACCACACCCTCCACTTCCTGAGACCTGAGGAGATCGCCGAGTTGGCAATCTACGTCATACCAGGGCGACAGACGAAACTGTACGAGTTGGGGTCGTGGCTGGTCGGGTACGACATCCTCGGTGGAGGGGCACCCCGCGAGCCGGGGCCCCGTCCCCGGGACCGGCGGGCCAAGGAACTCAAGGTGCTCGTGGGAGCAAGTGAGTACGGCTTCCACCTGACCGTTGCGGACGTCATGTACGTCCCACGGAACCAGGTTGATATCCTGAGGTGCGAACTGCAGGCTATCGCGTCTAGCGCCGCGTCGTTCGATCTCACGATTGATTCCGCAGAAACCGGCGTGGGCCAGGAACGCAGCGTCGTGCTCACCGCGACCGACCCATCCGGGCAGCTTGAGCGTCTGGCGGCAGAGATTGCGGTGCGGTTCAGGCCCAAAGGCCTGGGAACACGGTATACGCTTGAGCCTCAGATCCGAGCGACGCTCGGTCGCCTCAGCAAGCGTGACCATCTAATGCTCGACGCCTACGCGTCTCCTCACGTCTTCACGAGATATCGGCCGCACTTCACTGTCCTGGTATCCCTGCCGGGGCCGCCAGAACAGCTCGAGCGCCTCTGCAAGAAGGTGAAGGACGTATTCGAGGATTGCCTTGGGGAGGCGAATGCAGTCAACGTGGAGGAACTCTACTTGCTGACTCGGCCCGTGGGAGCCCGGGGCTGGGACCCGATCACGCCCGAACGCGTGATCCATTTGGGCGGGGGTATCTGAGCGGCACCGCCCATGCCGGCCACCGAAGTTCCGCGCGCGTGTAGGGTAGAACGATGAAGCGGACCGCACTTCGGATGACGCCGACCTGGCGGTTGCCATGCTTCGTGATGCCGCCCTTGACCGACATCTGTCCCGTTCGGCTGAGCCCCTCTGGAGCCATCTCCTCAAACCTGGCAGCTATGCGTACGCTGCCGCGCAAAGCAGAACGCGGCGTAGACGGCACAGGGTCTGTGCTTGCCCTACCCGTGCTCACGTTTGCGCAGCTCTACGGCCAGCATGTCAGGGCGTTCTTGCTTGGGGCACGGGTGTCGGCGGCGGCAGCACCGCCTTGAGGACATCGTCCTCGCCGAAGGTCACCAGAATCCGCGTCGCCAGGGGGTTGGGTTTGATTGTCGCTTTCAGTCGGTCCATGAGGTGCGCTCCCGGCGTCGCTCGTGGGCGCGACGGACATCGTCGCGGTCAGAGCGTCGCCCACGCACAAGGTGCCCGACGAGGCAAATTCTTGGGGACCCTGATCCGTCACTTTCTTTCGGGCGCGGTACTGAGCCTGGCGGAAGGCGTGGTCCCGGCGCCCTCCGCGGCTCTTCTGATGACGACGATTGGCTGCCCGGCGCGAGTCACAGCGAGCCGCCTCACTGCACGTCCGGCTACAGTAGACCTGCCCATGGTCGCAGAGGCGACAGAGATAGAAGATCGAGGCACATCGGTCGCAACGGATCTCACGGAAGCTGTCGTCGTAATCGTGCATGGGCTACCCTGTGCCCAGCAAATCCGTACACTGCCCGCCCCAAAGGTCGCAAAATGTCGCGCAAAATCCGCCCGCAAAACCCTGAGAAACGCCGTCGCAAGCAGGAACTCCAAGAGCGCCGTCAAGACACGAACCTCATCATGGACACAGCGGCCTGCTTCACCTGCTCGACCGAGGTCGCCAAGGATTTCGCCTACCAGTGCTTACGCGGGCGCGAGGACGTCGAGCACGACCTGCTCTACAACCGCGTCGCCCACGAGATCTGGCGCGATCGCCCCGGCCCGGCCCAACAGATCGCTGAAGCCCTGGCCGCCTTCGCCGCCCAACGCGAGCGCTACGTGCAGGCCCTACAAGAACTCGAAAAACGCTTCTCCGCTCTCGCCCAGCAAGGCCCCCAACACGAGCATATCGAACCCGTCGAGAAGTACCAGGAACTCATCCGCTCCCGCATCTTCCCTGAGCACCCACCGCTAGCCTGAGCCGGTGGCGTTCAGGCCGCCCGAGCGACTTGCACGTCAGATTTCGACGGATTCAGGCTGCCGTCGACACACGGGATCTGGTTGGTCTGGTGGTCTTGGGCATGGGAAATGGCGCCGCAAAGAACGGGCCGGAGCCCAGCCCTGGCCAGAAAACACCAGGGCTGGGACGTGCCCACTTATACTTTGACGATTCGAGCGCGCAGCATTTTCCCGCGACCTCCGTCGCACGCATTGGGTTATTGACAGACAGAGGGCGTGCGGGTAGCCTTGGAACCAACGAAACCCCTACCTCCATTGGAA